>Ga0116149_1005950_pt1 | contig 11174 bp, 10 predicted proteins | sample AD_UKC057_MetaG_FD_89787 | JGI IMG/M metagenome (GOLD analysis project Ga0116149, IMG submission 89787) | Active sludge microbial communities of municipal wastewater-treating anaerobic digesters from USA - AD_UKC057_MetaG | ecosystem: Engineered > Bioreactor > Anaerobic > Digestate | place: USA...
CCGGCGTAGGGGGGGGCGCGCGGGGGGCGGGGGCCTCAGTCTTCGTGGTAGAGCATCGTGCCACAGTGCTCGCAGAGCACCGGCTGGCCTTTGCGGGCGTTCATGCGGGTCTGCGCCGTGACGTTCATGCGACAGCGATCGCAGCAGACCCCTTCGCGCACGGGGACCAGGGCCCGGCGGTCAGCGTGATGGATGCGGGCCGGGCTGGCACGGAGCCGCTCATAGCGCCGGATGATATCAGGAGCGATCCCGGCCAGGGCCGGGGCCCGTTCGGCCGCCAGCTTGTCGATCTGCACTTTCGAGTTGCCCAGGCGTGTCTGCAGGTCGGCATCCATCTCCGCGGCACGGGCCTTGGCGCCATCCAGGCTCTTGGTGGCCGCAGCCACGCCGTTGCGGGCGGCCTCGAGCCGTTCCATGACCTCCAGTTCGCGGTCCTCGAGGTGAGCGATGAGCTTGTCGCACTGCTCGATCTGCAACAGCGCGGCGCGGTACTCCTCGTTGCTCTTGATCAGGGCGGACTTGGTCTGGAAATCCGCCTTCCTGGCGCGCAGGCCATCGGCCTCGATCTCAAGCTCTTTGAGGGCCTTCTCCACCTCTTTCAGGGCGGTCTTGGCCTGGGCGAGCTGCTCCTCGTCCGCGTGGACCATGCGGGCGACCTTCTGCCGATCCTCGGGGACGGAGGCCACCTGCTCCCGCAGCTTGTCCAGGCGCAGGTCGATCTCCTGCACTGCCAGCAGTTTGCCCACCCATTCCTGCATGAGTTCCGTCCTCGTCTGGGCCCCGCCGCACTCGGTGCCAGCGGGGCGCAATGGCCACCCGGCATATCCTCGGCACCATAGCCCTCCTTCGCCGGAAGTCCACACGGGGCGGACGGCGATCGTAAGGCCTCAGCCCAGTTCGAGCCACCGCCGCCGACCCCTTCGGTAGGGCGTCCGGCCCGCCTCGCCCCGCGAGGCTTCCGGGCGCATCCGGGCCGCCCGCATCCCGGGCGCAGACTTGGCTGAGGTCTTACCGGCGATCGGCCGCCGCCGGCGGCCGTGGCCGCGTTGACGACCCCAGGCGCACGCCCTACATTCCGGCGCCGGCGTCCGCACTGTGCCCCGCCGGGGGAACGGCGTCGTGAGAGACGCGATGGAGAACCGCCATGGCCAGTCGGGACAGCGCCCGGCCGAACCTGCTCTGCATCCTGTCCGACGATCAGGGCCACTGGGCCATGGGGTGTGCCGGCAACCGCGAGTTGCGGACCCCGCACCTGGACCGGCTGGCGGCCTCCGGAGTGCGCCTGGAGAACCTCTTCTGCGTCTCGCCGGTCTGTTCGCCCGCCCGCGCCTCGTTGCTCACGGGCCGGATCCCGAGCCAGCATGGCGTCCACGACTGGATCCGTGCTGGCGACACCCCTGACGTCCGTGAGGAACCCGACGGCCATGGCCGGGTCATCGAGTACCTCGCCGGGGTGCCGGGCTATACGGACCTGCTGGCGGCCGCGGGCTACCGTTGCGGCCTCAGCGGCAAGTGGCATCTGGGCGACGTCCATCACCCGCAGAAAGGCTTCACGTACTGGAACGTGCATGCCAAAGGCGGCGGGCCGTACTATCAGGCACCCATGGTGCGCGGCGACGCCGTCGTCGCGGCCGCCGGCTATGTCACCGACGTGATCACGGACAACGCCCTGGACTTCCTCACACACGACGCCCTTTCGGACAGCGCGCCCTTCTGCCTGGCGGTGCACTACACGGCGCCGCACTCGCCCTGGCAGCGTGCGCATCACCCGGCGGAGCTCTGGGACAGCTACCACGACCGCTGCGGCTTCGCCTCGGTTCCGGACGGCCTGACGCCGCCGTCCTGGGTCCAGCGCCTCAGTATCCCGGTGAAGGACGCCGAGACGCGTCGCGTCTACCTCAGCGGTTACTACGCCGCGGTGACGGCCATGGATACCGGGATCGGGCGCCTTCTGGACTGGCTCGATTGCCATGGGCTGCGGGAGAACACGCTGGTGTTCTTCACCGGCGACAACGGCATGAGCATGGGGCATCACGGGCTCTACGGCAAGGGCAACGCCACCTTCCCGCTGAACCTGTTCGATTCGGCCGTGAAGGTGCCCGGCATCCTGTCCCGGCCAGGAGCATTGCCGGCCGGCCAGGTCTGCACGGAACTGCTCAGCCACTATGACGTCCTGCCGACGCTGGCCGACTACCTGCACCTCCCGATGGCCGGACTGGGCGACCTGCCCGGGCGCAGTTTCGCGGCGCGGTTGCGTGGCCAGCCGCCGGTCGACCGCGGCGAGGTGGTGGTGCTGGACGAATACGGGCCGGTCCGCATGATCCGAACGGTTGACTGGAAGTACGTGCACCGCTATCCTTACGGGCCGAACGAGCTTTACCACCTGAGCGAGGACCCGGACGAGACCGTCAACCGGGCCGATCAGCCCGATACCCGAGCCCTGCAGGCGGCCTTGCAGCGCCGGCTTGAGGAGTGGTTCCAGCGCTATGTCGATCCCGCCCGGGACGGCCTGCGCGAGGCGGTCACCGGCAACGGCCAGTTGGATCTGGCTGGCCCCGCCGCCGCCACCTGGCCACGCTTTGCTTGAGACGGTCGGGCCCCCGGCGGTGACGGGACGGGGCGAGGATAGACGGATTACCGAGGAAGGTCAGCGGCGCGCGGAGATAAGGACAGGGGCCATGGCAACCACGATTCTGGTCACCGGCGGCGGCGGTTTTCTGGGTTCGCACCTGTGCGAGCGCCTGTTGGCCGAGGGCAACGAAGTCCTCTGCCTCGACAACTTCTTCACCGGCGACAAGCGCAACATCCGCCATCTCCTCGACAACCCGCGTTTCGAGCTGATCCGGCATGACGTGACCCTGCCCATCTACGTGGAGGTGGACCGCATCTTCAACCTGGCCTGCCCGGCCTCGCCGGTGCATTACCAGTTCGACCCGGTGCAGACGGTCAAGACCAGCGTGCACGGTGCCATCAACATGCTGGGTCTGGCCAAGCGCACCAAGGCCCGCATCCTGCAGGCGAGCACCTCGGAGGTCTACGGCGATCCCGATGTGCACCCGCAGGTCGAGGGCTACTGGGGCAACGTCAACCCCATCGGCCCGCGCGCCTGCTACGACGAAGGCAAGCGCTGTGCCGAGACGCTGTTCATGGACTACCACCGCCAGCACGGGGTCGAGATCAAGATCATCCGCATCTTCAACACCTACGGCCCGCGCATGCATCCCAACGACGGCCGGGTGGTCAGCAACTTCATCCTGCAGGCCCTGCGTGGCGAGGACATCACCATCTTCGGCGAGGGCCAGCAGACCCGCTCGTTCTGCTACTGTGACGACCTCATCGACGGCATGATACGCCTGATGAACACGCCGGCCAAGGTGACCGGTCCCATCAACGTCGGCAATCCGGGCGAGTTCACGATCCGTCAGCTCGCCGAGATGGTCATCGAGCTGACCGGCTCGCGCTCGAAGCTCGTGAACCGGCCGTTGCCGCAGGACGATCCCCGGCGGCGCCGTCCCGACATCACCCAGGCCCGCGCGGTGCTCGGTTGGGAACCCACGACACCCCTGCGGGAAGGCCTGAAACGCACCATCGCCTACTTCGAGGCCCTCATGCGTGAAGGAGCGTGCTGACCGCCGTGCAGCGCCTGCTTCAGGAGTTCCGTGACTTCATGGCCCTGGAGCGCGGGCTCTCGCCCCGCACGGTCGCGGCCTATCTCGCCGACCTGGGCGGCTTCGTGGAGTCCCTCGGGAAACGGGGTGTCACCGAGCCCGCCGCCGTCCGGCGCGACGATATCCTGGCATACCTCGAGGCCGCTCAGGACGCCGGCCTGGCCCCGGCCACCCTCGCTCGCCGGCTGGTGTCGATCAAGGTCTTCTTCCGCTATCTGGTCCAGGAGCGGGTGCTTGAGCGCGACATCACCGATGTCATGGAGGGCCCGCGCCTGGGACGGCTCTTGCCCGACTTCCTGACGCACCGCGAGGTGGAGGCGGTGCTGGCGGTCTACAAGGGCAAGGACAAGCTGGAACGCCGCAACCGCGCCATCATGGAGACGTTCTATGCCACCGGCATGCGCGTCAGCGAACTCGCGGCCCTGCGCGTCGACGGCCTGCACCTGCCCGAGGGCTACGTCCGGGTCGTGGGCAAAGGGAACAAGGAACGGATCGTGCCCATCGGGGTCCCGGCCCGGCAGGCGCTGGAGGCCTATCTCAGCGCCGTCCGGCCGCTGCTCGACACTTCCGACCGGGCAGTGGCCGTGTTCCTCTCCGTCCGCGGCCGGCCGTTGACCCGCGAACGCGTCTGGGGCATCGTCCGCGAGGCCGCCCGCCGCGCCGGTATCACCCGTGCCGTCTACCCGCACATGCTGCGGCACTCCTTTGCCAGCCACCTGCTCCAGGGCGGCGCCGACCTCCGCGTGATCCAGGAGATGTTGGGGCACGCCGACATCGCCACCACGCAGATCTACACGCACGTCGACCAGCGCCGCCTGCTGGAGATCCACCGCCGCTTCCATCCCCGCGCCCAGTGAGCCGTGCCGCGCCGGCCCGGGCGGCTTTCCCCGCCACTCCCCGGGAACCCGACCGCCATCGCCTTGGTCTATAATGCCATGCCGCCAGTGTCATTCAGGGCGGCGTCCGGTAGGGCAAAGTTCACAGAACGAACGAGGTGAGACGATGAAGACGCTTCTGGCGGTAGTGGTGACGGCGCTCGGGCTGCTGGGCTGGCGGGCCTACGCCGACGGCTGCGGTGCGGCCGCCGGGGCCACCTGCAAGTCCGCCGCGGTTCCCGAGGCGCCGACCGCGGCCGTGGCCACCATCAACCCGGCCGGTCTGGCCGCGTTGCTCAAGGCGGGGACTGCGGTGGTGGTGCTCGACGCGCGTTCGGGGAAGTACGACGATGGCCGCCGGGTTCCCGGCGCCAAGAGCCTGACCGACAAGGCCACGCCGGAGGAGGCCGCGAAGCTGATCCCGGCCAAGGACACGCTGGTGGTGACCTACTGCGCCAACCTCAAGTGCCCGGCGAGCTCACGTCTGGCCAGGCACCTGCACGACCTCGGCTACAGCAATGTCGTGGAGATGCCTGAAGGCATCGACGGTTGGACGGCTGAGGGCAGGACTGTCGACACGGTGAAGTGACGGTCTGCCCGGCTGTCCCGGTTCTCGGAACGCCCCCGGCGGCAGCGGTCCGCCGGGGGCCTCCGCCATGGCCCTGCGCACGCCACCACGGAGCCCGGCGCCAGGGGTCGGACCTCACGGCGGCATTGCCTTGCAGACTCGGCCCGGTTTTTGGGCATCGCTGCGAAGCGCGCTATAGTAGGGTTTTTGCTGTCGGCAGCGGACGGCCGCTCCCCATCCTTGCGGTGGGGGGAGGAAAGTCCGGACACCACAGGGCAGGAAGTCCGGTCGAAAGGCCGGATACCACGGACCATATGCCGTGGGAAGGACAGTGCCACAGAAAACACACCGCCCTGAATCCGCTTCGGTGGAGGCAGGGTAAGGGTGAAAAGGTGGGGTAAGAGCCCACCGCCCCGTCAGGGTAACCGCGGGGGCAAGGCAAACCCCTTCCGGTGCAAGACCAAATAGGGAACAACGATGTGGCCCGCATCGCCCCGGCAACCGCCGGGTAAGTTCCGGGTTTCGGTCGCTCAGATGAATGGTCGTCGTCCTGCCCTGCGGCAGGATACAGAATCCGGCTTATAGCTGCCGACAGCGTTGTTTCCCGGTTGCATCTGAGGCCGCATGGCTGAGCCGGTCACCGCCTGGCGCCGGCGCGGGAATCTGCGGGGCCAGGCGTTGCGTCATTCCCGGCAGGGGAGCCGCATCTGCCAGGTCTGCGGGGCTGCGCAGCATGAAGACCTATGACGACATCAACCGGCGCATCGAATCGGGGCGCGCCGTTGTCCTGACGGCCGACGAGATCATCGACTACGTTGACCGCAAGGGGCTCGAGCGGGCGGCGGAGGAGGTGGACGTCGTCACCACGGCCACCTTCGGGGCGATGTGCTCCAGCGGTTGCTTCCTGAACTTCGGGCAGTGCACTCCGCGCATGCGCATCAGCGAGGCCTGGCTGGACGACGTGCTGCTCTACAGCGGCCTGGCGGCCGTGGACGCGTTCCTGGGGGCGACCCAGTTGCGTCACAACGACCCCGCGAACATGAACTACCCCGGCGAGTTCGAGTTCGGTGGCGGCCATGTCATCGAGAAGCTGATCGCCGGGAAGAGCGTGCAGTTGTTCGCACTCTCCTACGGCACGGACGAGTACCCGCGGCGCGAGCTGCGCACCTACCTCACCCTCAAGGACCTGAACCAGGCGGTGATGGTCAACCCGCGCAACTGCTACCAGAACTACAACGTGGCCATCAACACGTCATCCCGGCGGATCTACACGTACCTCGGACAGCTCGAACCCGAGATGGCGAATTGCACCTATTCCTCTGCGGGACAACTGTCGCCGCTGCTCAACGACCCGTTCTACGAGACCATCGGCGTGGGCAGCGCGGTGTGGCTGGCCGGCGCCCGCGGCCATGTCTACGCCGAGGGTACGCAGCACTGTCCGACCTGTCAGCGTGACGCGAACGGCGTGCCCCGCGAGGGCGCCGGCACCCTCGCGCTGACGGCCGACATGAAGGCGATGCGGCCCGAGTTCGTGCGCGGCGTGAGCCTGCGGGGCTACGGCGTCAGCCTCGCCCTCGGCATCGCGATCCCCATTCCCGTCCTGAATGCGGAGGTCCTGCGGCGCACCACGATCCGCGACCGCGACATCCTGGCGCCGGTGGTCGACTACAGCCGCGACTACCCGCAGAAGACGGGCCGCACGCTCTGCGAGGTCAGCTACGCCGACCTGCGGCGGGGCGAGATCGTGGTGGCGGGACACACCGTCCGCGTCAGTAGCCTGTCGTCGTATCACAGGGCGCTGGAGTGCGCCGAGCTGCTCAAGAGCGAGATCGCACGCGGCGACTTCCTGTTGTCGAAACCGCTGCAGGCGTTGCCGCGGGAGCAGTCGCTCAAGGGACTCCAGATCCGGGAGGACCCGCGGTGATCACGCGCAAGCTGTTCCTGCACTTCCCGAAGTGCGAGACCGAGAAGCCGATCGTCTACCACCTGGTCAAGGACTACAACTTGATCATCAACATCTTCCGTGCCAAGGTCACGGCCGACGAGGAGGGCTACCTCGTCCTCGACGTCACCGGGGAAGAAGACGACATCGAGCGCGGCATGGGCTTCGTCAAGGGCTTCAATGTCACCATCGACCCCGTCAACAAGGGCGTGCGCTGGAACCAGGAGCGCTGCACCCACTGCGGCAACTGCCTGAGCCATTGCCCGACGCACGCCCTGCGACTGCGGGACGCGTCCAGCCGTGAAGTCGTGTTCGACGAAGCGGCCTGTATCGAGTGCCTGAACTGCCTCGACAACTGCCCGTTCGGAGCCTGCTCCAGCGCGTTCTGAGGCCATGCGCAGCTACCGCACAGTGTCCTGCAAGCAGAGCCACCTGCGTATCGCCAGCGAGTGCTTCGAGGCGGCGGCGGCGGCGGTCCGGCGCCAGCGGACGCTGCTGGAGGCCTACATCGCCCGGCAACCGGAGTTCCGTACCAGCCTGATCCCCGTCGGCCTGCTCCCGGATGCTCCCGAGATCGCCCAGCGCATGCACCGGGCCGCTTCGCGCGCGGGAGTCGGACCCATGGCGGCGGTGGCCGGCGCGATCGCGCAGATGGCGGCCGAGGCGGCCTTGGCCGCAGGCGCGCGCGAAGCGATCGTGGAGAACGGTGGCGACACCTACCTCGTTTCGCCGGAGGAGGTTACGGTGGCTCTCTACGCCGGGGTGACCGCGCTCGCTGGCCAACTGGCGTTCCGCGTCTCCCCCGAGGAGATGCCCCTGTCCATCTGCTCCTCCTCGGGCCGCATGGGGCATTCCCTCAGCCTGGGGGACTGCGATCTGGCCACGGTCGTCAGCGCGGATGCCAGCCTCGCCGACGCGGTGGCCACACGGGCCGGGAACCTGGTCCGCACCGCCGCCGACCTGCAGCTTGCGGGTCAGCAGCTCGTCGCCATCGAGGGCGTCACGGGCGTTGTGCTGGTCCGGGATGGCCGCGTGGCCTTGGCCGGACGCCTCCCGGAGCTGGTGCGCAACCGCGATCCCCACACCCGCCAGAAGATCACCCGTGACGAGCGCAGCGGCCCCGTGCCGTGACGCGTCAGCGCTTGGCCGAAGGGGCCCCACGCATGCGACCGGCGCATATCCAATTGCTCTTCGTGGACGGCCTCGGGCTCCCCCCGGAGCCGCTGCCGCAGAGCGTCTATGCCGGCCTGCCGGCGCTGGCGCAGCTCCTGGCCCCGCCCTGCTGCGTTCCCCTGGACGCGCAGCTCGGCGTGGCCGGCACGCCCCAGAGCGCCACCGGCCAAACGGCCATCTTCACCGGCAGCAACGCCGCGGCGCGGCTGGGGCGCCATTGCGAAGGCTTCCCCGGGCCTGAACTGCGCGCCATCATCGAGTCGGGGAACCTGTTCTCGTGGCTGCTGGCAGCCGGGCGGCGGTGCGCTTTCGCCAACGCCTACGCCACCCGTCCGGGCGCTACCCTGCCGCTACTCTTCCGGTCGGTCACCACCGTCATGACCCTGCACGCCCTGGGCACGACCCGGAACCGCCAGGAACTGCTGGAAGGCAATGCAGTCTACCATGATGTGACCCGCGAGACGCTCGCGGGGCTCGGTGTGGACGATGTGCCTGTGATCTCGGAGGTGGCGGCAGCGCGGCACCTGTTGACGGTCATGAGGTCCGTGGACGTGTCTCTCTTCGAGTACTTTCTGACGGACCATGCCGGGCATCGCGGTTCCGCTGCCGAGCGGCAGCGGGTTCTCCGTCGCCTGGATGCCCTCATCGGGGCCTTCATGGCCGCGATGGACAGCGCTACGGAGCTCCTGCTGCTGGTCAGCGACCACGGCAACATCGAGGTCCCGGCCACGCATGGCCACTCCCGCAACCCGGTTCCCTGGTCTGCCTTTGGCTGCGCCGCCGAGGAGGCCCGGTCCGGCATGTCCTCGTTGCTCGACGTCACACCGAAGATCCTGGAGTTGTGCGGCGTTCCGAGACGCTGACGGGCCGCTCGCCCGCGTTGTCCTCGCCGCGGTCGGCATGGTCTCGAATGGGGGTGCTGAAGCGAGGTGGAGGCTCTCGATGCGCTACGATTGGCGGTGCCTGTTCCTCCAGTGCTCCGGGTGGCTGGCCCTGTCGGCTCTCGCCGGGGCGGCCACTCCCTTCGAGCCCTACCTCGTCCTGCAACGTCGCGTCGAGCTCTACGACGGCACCCAGCGTGTGCCGGTTCGGGTGCTTCCCGGCGACGTGCTCTCCGCCTGTCCGGACGAGTCGCACCGCGGCTCGCTCACCGTGACGCTGGACCAGAAGACCTACCAGGCGAAGGCGGAGGGCCTCGGCCGTCTTGCCGACCTGGACGTGTCCTATGCGCAGCGCACGGCCGACCTGGACGGCCGCATCGACGCACTGACACGCCAGATCACTGCCCTTGCGGACCGCGCCGCCCAACTCTACGCCGCCGAACACGCCATCCGCTTCGACGCGACGGTCCAGTACCGCTACCGCGAGGCCATCGTGCTGCCGACGATTGCACCGCTCCAGAGCGGGCCCCGTCCCGCCCTGCCGCCACCGCCGCCGATCCAGTACACCGAGCGCTACGAGGATAAGGTGCCTGTCTCCCGTGCGCGGCACCTTGCCGACCGCTGGGCCGGCGAACGCCGGGACATCGAGAGAGAGGCCGAGGCCCTGCGGGACCAGCGCCGTGACCGCATTCGGGACCGTTTCGGCGCCGAGACGCAGCACGCGTTCGTCAGCGCGCGCCTGGCCGCGTTCCGCGCCGACGGCCTCAGCGTGGCCCGCGAGCCCTACGTCTGCGTCCAGGACCGTACCCAGCTCTATGCCGACACCATCCTCGTGGAGGAACTCGGCGCGGACACCGTCGTGATGGCCACTCCGAGCCGCGACGACGAGCAGTGGCTCCGGGTGTTCCGCAACGGACAGGTCCTCGCCGCTCGGCGCGCCGGCTTCCTCAACCGCCTCGGCATCGAGATGCAGATGGGCCTGCGGGCCGTCTGGCTCGAGCAGGCCATCCGTGACAGACTCGACCAGGCCGACATGCAGGCGGCCAGACGACAGTTGCTCGAGAGCGTCGGCCTGGCCGCCGACTACGCCTCGCAACTCGAGTACGTCGCCCTCCGCGTCTACCCCTTCCGGCCGGACTACCAGGGCTGCCGCTACTACGCGTTCCCCGTCTGCCCCAGCGCTGCCGTCGAGGTCGTGAACCGTGCCCGCGCCCGCGCCTACATCCGGGACTGCGATGCCGAACTGGACGCCATCGAGGAGCGGATGTCTGAGATCGACAGGACCCTCCGGGGTTGGCGCCGGGAACTCGCAACCCTCGGTCCCCGCCTTGCCGACCTGCGACAACGCCTGGGCGCAGCGCGCTGAGAGACGGCTTCACCTCCCGGTTGTCGGGCCCTGCCGGCAGGGCTCAGACGCACCCGGCAACGGCCCCGTCACCGCACTCACGCGGCCGCCGGTTGCGGACACCCCGTTCAGCCCCAGCCACCGCTCCCGAAGCGGACTTCCAATGGTTTGTGGAAAAAAACAGGACAACGCTACTGACAGGGGTTGAGATGGCTTCGAACCACACATATAGTGCTTCTCAGCATCTTGAGCAGTACAGGCGGAACCGTATGGGGAAGATGAGTTCTGCTTCACCGCGGTCCCTAGTGCCTGGAGAGGATTCAGTTAGCAGCGGGTCTGGAATCTGTCTGCGCCATGCGGGGTTGCAGAGTCGCATCAGTGTGGGAGTGTGGGCCATGGCAGATCAACGTGGGGTGTTCGCGCTGTTTCGCAAGCGTGACGGCACGGTGGTTCGCTTCCGTCGGGACAAGATCGAGAGTGCGGTTCAGAAGGCCGGTGAGGCGGTGGCGCGGCGGGCGGGGGTCGACTTCGACCCCGCGGTGGCCAAGCAGGTGGCGGACCGGGTTATCGACCAGCTCGACAACCCGCTGTGCGAGTACTACGTCTTCCCGGATGCGGAGAACCAGCGCGTCCCCTGCATCGAGGACGTCCAGGACCTGGTCGAGATCACCCTGTCCGAACTGGGTCACGCCGACACGGTCGCGGCCTACAAGCGCTACCGC
>Ga0116149_1005957_pt1 | contig 11169 bp, 8 predicted proteins | sample AD_UKC057_MetaG_FD_89787 | JGI IMG/M metagenome (GOLD analysis project Ga0116149, IMG submission 89787) | Active sludge microbial communities of municipal wastewater-treating anaerobic digesters from USA - AD_UKC057_MetaG | ecosystem: Engineered > Bioreactor > Anaerobic > Digestate | place: USA...
TGCGTCTTTAATGTCAATCAAAATGGCGGATTAAATATTTTATTGCAATATTTAACTTATAGTGCTAATATTGTCCGGGGTAATAAAGATAAAATAACTATATTTAGAGAATGTTTTTCGGTTAATGTTTTGGCCTGGTTTAAAAATATGAATAATTCGGCGCTTACAAAAATTTTAAAACTGTCTTTAATGGCGTTTTGCGCCTGGTATATATCGGCTTTTGCTTATATAGCGTTGTCGCGCGCCGGTTACGCTTTCGAGCTCGAATGGATGGAAGGCTCTATGGCGGATCATATCAGAATATTATCCTGCGCCGGAAATATTTACGCCGCGCCTTCGCTGGATTTTGTTCCTTTTATTTACGCGCCTTTATATTATGCGATATGTTATCCCGCCGCATTATTGTCGGGTAACGCATTATTTGCGATGCGCCTGGTTTCGCTTTTATCGTTCGGATTGACTTTGTTTCTGATTTATAAATGGGTTTTTAAAGAAACGGGCGTCGCGGCTTACTCCTTTTATTTTGTCGCGCTTTTTACCGCGTGTTTTGAAGTATGCGGCGCCTGGTACGATATAGCGCGCGTGGATTCTCTCGCTTTGCTTCTGATAATGTCTTTTTTTTACATATTAAGGTTCGGCCGCTTTAAATATAATCAGGTAATAGCCGCTTTGATGCTGACTCTCGCTTGCATGTGCAAGCAGTCTAATATTGTAGCGGCGGCTCCGCTTATAATATTTTTAGCTTTTCAGGATTTTAAAAAACATATTCCGCTGATATCAATTTCGGCGCTTTCACTTGTCTGCGCGGTATTTTATCTTAATTACCGTTCGGATTATTTATTCGGTTATTACGCCTATTATCTTCCTTCGATGCATGCTATAGATAAAAGCTTGATAGCGGGCTTCTGGTTTGGCGATCTGCTTCCTAAAATTCCGTTTCTGATAATCTTATCGGCCTTTTTTTTAATAAAGCTTTATTTTATAAAAAGCGCCGATTTTTTATTTTACTCGTCATTAGCTTTCGGAATGGTTTTATCGTCGTGGTTGGCGAGGATTCACGAAGGCGGATATCTTAACGTTTTAATGCCGGCCTGCGCGGTATTTTCATTGCTCGCCGTTACGGCCCTGAAATATATGAGCGGTTCTTTTTCGTTTAAATTAAATTTTAATAATGCCAATACGGCCGAAGCGAAAAGCGATTCCGCCGGGCATAATATTTTGCCTTTTGTTTACGCGGTTCTTGCGGCGCAATTTTTATTATTGCTTTATAATCCGGCTTTATATATTCCGTCTGATGACGATTTGGCAGCCGGAAGACGCCTGGTTGATAAAATTAAGTCTTTCAAAGGCGAAGTGTATGTGCCTTATCATCCTTATCTTGTCCTTGCGGCGGGAAAAAGTGGGCCTGCGGCCCATCACATGGCGGTCTTCGACATTTTGCGCGCGGATAAGGATGGAATAAATTATAAATTAATAAATGAAGCCGTCAGCGGCTATATTGAGTCAAAAAAAGCCGAAGCCATAATATTAGATAATTTGAATTTTACTCATATCGAGCTAGTCAAGAAATTTTACAGTTTAAAATCGCTTATATTCGAGGGCGGCGTTTTTTATCCGGTATGCGGAATGCGCACCCGGCCGCAATATTTATTCGTCAGAAAATGAAAACGGCTCTTTTGCGTTACATTATATAAAAAGCGCCCATGCGCCGGTTATTATTACAAATACACCAGCGATCCTGCCTTTTATATTTTCTTTCAAGATAAAATGCGATAATATTACGGTTACGATCATGCTGAGCATAGAAGCGGGTTCCGCCACGCTTACGTCTATTTTAGTTATAGCGTATAAAAGCAGCAGGTATGTATATGCGTTAACGGCGCCGGCGGCGAGCGTCACAGATTTTCTTGAGCTGTATATTTCGTAGGAAAGCTTTAATTTGCCGTTAAACCACACGTAAAAAAATAAAAATACGCTCATGAAAAAATAAATCAATACGGCGTACATCAGGGGCTCGACCTGCCTGATTACGAACCCGTCGATGGTGCGGCCTATGGCCATAAAAAACGAGCAGGCAAGCATAAGGGCGCACGCTTTGTTTTTGAGCATGGCTTTAAGGGATAAAAGAACGCTTCCCTGGCGGTTTAAAAGCGAAGCGCCGTAAAGCAGTATTAATATGCCGGTAAGCTTCAAAACGGTTATTTTTTCACCGAGGAATATAGAAGTTAATATGAGCAGGAATAAAACGTTAAAATTATAAAGCGGGCTTACGAGCGACACTTCGCCTATTGAGAGGGATTTAACGTAAAACAGGAAAGCTATGCAGTATATGAAGCTGCTTATAGCGATGTAAACAAGAGGTTCGTAGCCCGAAATCATCCTGCTGAAAGGTATCATAGGCAGTATAAAAACTGTCGAAACAAGAAAATAGAGAAAAGTGGCGGCTTCGCTTTCGCTGCCGTCGCCGATTTTTTTAACGAGTATTTTTTCGTATCCGAGAAGGAATATTCTGGCGAATAAGGCCAGATAGGCTAATAGCATTTGCGGGTTCCGTTCCAGAAATATAAACTTAAGATTAATTTAATAACGTATGCCGAAAAAGAAAAACATTATTTAGGCTGCGAAGCCATGTAATCGGTGATTTTAATAGCGCCTGAAACAATCTGCTGTTTTATTTCTTCGAGTTTTTTAAGATATTCGGCCGGGATTTTGCTTCTGGTATATTTAAGTTCGGATATTCCGACGCCGTCTTCGATAATGCCGAAATTATGAATGCCTCCGGCGAATTTACCTTCCATGGTTTCCTGTATGGTTTTAAAAACGGCGACGTTGCATCTTTTAACCATGGAAGTCAAGACCGTTCCGGGCTCCACGCCGTCCTGGTCGGAATCCACGCCTATAGCGTAAACTTCTTTTTCTTTGCAGGCGCGTATCACTCCGCCGCCGGTGCCGCCGGCCGCGTGAAACACCACGTCGCAGCCCTGCGTTATTAAAGACAGAGTTATTTCGCGGCCTTTAACGGGATCGTTCCAGGCCGAAGGGTCCGACCCTGTGTATTTAACGAGCACTTCGCTGGACGCGTTGATATATTTTATTCCTTCGCGGTAGCCGGTTTCAAATTTTCTGATAAGCGGAATATCCATGCCGCCTACGAAACCGAGTTTTTTAGTTTTGGACATCATCGCGCCGAGAGCGCCTACCATAAAAGAGCCTTCGTGTTCTTTGAATAAAAGCGACGCCACGTTAGGCACGTCGGGTATGATTCCGTCGATTATGGCGAATTTTTTTTCGGGATATTCTTTTGCGATCTTAGCCACTTCGTCCTGCATGGTAAATCCGACGCCTATAATAAGGTCGTAATCCTGCTGGGCGAAAGCTATGAGGTGTTGTTCTTCTTCGAGTTTATTGGAAGGCTGGCCCACGTCGGATAATATTTTTAATTTTCTTTCGGCTTCGAGCAGGCCGAGGTAAGCGGAGTCGTTGAAAGATTTATCGCCGAGGCCGCCGGTATCGAGAACGAGGCCGACCTTGAATTTTTTTCTATTTTTTTTCGGGCCGGCGAACGCGTCATTGGCGACGACGAAGATCGATAAAACCGAAGAAAGTAAAAAAGCTGCAAGCAAAGCCGCCGCGAATGTTTTTAAAGATTTTATATATGGCATTTTTTTCATTTTAAACCGCCTTTTAAGGATTTATATTATAAATTCAGCGCTAATTATAACAAATACGGCGCGCAGTGTCAATCTTAAAAACAGTGAACAGTGTAGAGTGGATAGTAGATAGTTAACAGATGAGGATTGGCGCGCCCAGTGCCTAGTGCATAGCGGGGGACGCCGGAGTTCTCCCGCTCTTACAACATGCTTGCGATTCTGCACTTGAAAAAGGCGGCGGATTGTGGTATAATATACTATGAGTAAACGGATTTAAAAAGTCGTGTGAGGTGTTAAAAATGGCTAAAACATTTGATTATTTTATTGACGAATTCGACAAGTTTACAAACTCTGAGGATCAGGAATCTTTGCTTGATATTCTGAAACGTAAGCTAGCCGAGAAACGCCGCGATGAAATATTAGCGGATTGCAAGCAAGCCGTTAAAGATTATAAAGCGGGCAAATGTCAGAGCGGAACGGTTGATGATCTTATTTATGGAGAGTTTAAATCCAATGCCTAAACTGACATGGAGTAAAAGATTTAAGCAAAAATTTGATAAATGGTTGAGAAAACATCCGGAGTTACTGGATGTTGTAAAAGAAAAATTGAAATTGTTAGCCGTCACGCCCAATGCTCACGAATTGAACAACCATAAATTATCAGGCAAACTTAAAGAATATAGAGCTATCTCAATCGATATGGATCACAGGATCGTATTTCAGTACATTTCAAATGATGAAGTTTTATTGACATCGATAGGAACGCATGACGAAGTATATTAAAAAATATTGAAGCCGTTACAACACCCAAAAAACTTACGCGCTTTCATGGAATAATCCGTGAAAGCGCTTTTTTAATTTAGGCAAAGTAAAACGAAAGGAGCACCGCCCCTATGAAGATAATCAATAAACTTAGCGATATTGAAACCTTGCAGACGAAAGAACCGGAATTGGAATCGCTAATGGAAGCTATCGAGGAATATTTCTGCGAGCTCTATTTGATTAAACTCGTGCGCAGACACAGTACGCCGTTGCCATCCATGGCGCGTGCTGCATTAGGGCCTCCGTGCCCCGATCTCGCCCATCCCTGGGCTCCGAAGCCTCCGCTACACCCCTTAAAAATTATTCTGGCCCCTGCTACGAGCTTAAAATCAACTTAAACAATGGATTACAACCTGAAAGCTCTTTTATAGGCTGGTTAACCCAAACGCCTACTACAAAACCTTAATTCTGACATACCAGCAAGCCATTATTGCAGCGCAGACGCGAGCGTAAGCGCGCGTCTGCAAATAAACGAAAGGCAGCGGAGAAATTTGAGGCAATTACCGAAAAGAGCATAGCAAAATTAAAGCCCCGGAAGAAAAGCCGGCAATACTCAGAAATAAAGCGTCAGGCGAATCAGGGGTTGGAAGGGATTTTAAGGGAAGGGAGGGGCCTTTGGCCACTCGCCTTCCCTTATCAAAAAAACGGTAAATTATATTTAACCGAAACAAAATGAAAAAGAGCCAAAAACATTTAATTGCATTTTAACTAAGTCAACCGAAAAGGGATTTTAAAATTTAATTATGAATTGATAAAATTGATTCTATATGATATAATTTTAATGCAAATAAAAAGAGTTTTTTAAAAATGGCAAAAGAAAAAATAGAAACGAAACCTAAATATAAAATAGCGCTTATAATAAACGAATATTCCAAAGGCGGCGATTACAGGCCTCTTATCAACGAGGAACTTTACCGTCAGCTTGACGATTTTCAAAAATCTACGGGGCATCCTGTGGCTGTTTCTTTTACGCGCAGCAAAACCCACATTCAAAAAGCGGTCACATCGCTTCAGCGCGAAGGCCATAATTTCCTGATAATATGCGGCGGCGACGGCACTATAAACGACGTTATACAGCATGTCGAGGAAGGCACGCTTGTAGTTCCGATACCTGGCGGTAACGCGAACGATTTTGCCCGGCGTCTCAATATATTTCACTGGCGCGATTCGGTTCAGATAATTAAAAACATAGTCGAAGGCAACGTCAATATAATAGGCATCGACGCGGGCGAGATTTCATTTCACGATAAATCAGGCGCTGTTGTTTCGCGCCGGTTTTTAAATAACTGCGGAGTCGGCGTCACCGCCGATACCGTAAGGCGCGTCGAGGGCCGCGTGGATAAAGCATATTTAAAAAACGGTTTTTTGAGCCTGATGCTTTCTAAAGCTTTCGGGCTCACGTATTATTCTACGATACTGAAAAAAAACATAAATATCAGCTGTCTGGGCTTTGAAATGCTTCTTTGCAGCAGGGTCGGCCGGTACGCCAATTTCGCCCCTTACAAGCATGAAAACGACGGCACCATTCATTTTATAATATTCAAAAATTTGAGTTATTTTAAAAGGTTGATGTTAATGCTGCTTTTAAGTTTCGGCGAGCGCCTGGTGAGTTCAGGTTTCGTGGAATATTTTCACGGCCACACCAGCCGGCCGGAAATAAAAGACAGCAACAGTTTCGGCCTTAACCTGCGCGGCGTCAAAAGCATATGGGGCATGCTTCATGATAAAGCGCTGCTGCATGTAGACGGCAATCTCGTGCCTGAATTTTATGAAATTATTCAAAGCGACTGCAAGGTAAGGATATTGCCAAAATTCATCAAAACAGTGGCCCCTTGTTAATTTAAAATTAAAAATCGAACCGCCGATCATAAAAAAATATTAGGAGACTGTCATGAGTGAAAGGACCATAGCTTCGTTATCAAGGTTTTCATCTTCGCCGAAAACGGCCGTTTCGTATGCGTCGGGCGCCGAATGGTGCGATATAAGCTTCAAGGAATTCGACGACATAGTCAGGGAATCGAAATCTTTCCTTCTGAAATTCGGCGTCAAAAAGCGCGACAGAGTCGTAGTGGTAGCTGAAAACCACGCCAAATGGATACCGATGTTTATGACCATCACCACATACGGCGCCATCATAGTTCCCGTGGACGGCCAGGCGCCGAACAGCCGTCTGGTGAATATTCTAAACGATTCAAAACCCAAACTTATAATCACATCAAAGCAGTTCGAGCCTAAAATGTCGGTCGTATTCAACGATATCGAGTTTAAAACGACGCTGGTCAATTTTCATTTCGACCTTATGCGCACAACCGACGAGATAGTGCCTCAGCTGGCTCCGCCGCAATCCATAGCGCCAAACGACCCCGCGCTAATAGTTTATACTTCCGGCACCACCGGCGCGCCGAAAGGCGTAACTCACAGCCATCATTCAATAGTTTCGGCCATAGAGCATTCGCTCAAAGTCGGCGGCATATCGCCCGACGACACAATGATGACGATACTTCCGTACACGCATGTGTTCGGCCTTATAAACGCGGCTCTGGTGCCGTTTTATCTGGGCGTAAGAAACGTCATAGCCCAGACGATCAATCCTATGGAACTTGTTTCTATCATAGCTAATTACAAGGTTACTTACGTATGTCTGGTTCCGCGTCTGGCGGAGATTTTTGCAGGCCTGCTGTCGCAGATGGGAAATAAGTTTCACGGCTTTAAAATAACGATAGGCGGGGCCAGCTGCCGCCATGAAATTATCGAAAAACTCCGTTCGCTTGGCATTAAAACGGGTTTCGGCTATGGCATGACCGAAACTTGCGGCGGCGTTTTTAATGCATTCGACGCGCCGGCGGGTTCGGTAGGAAAAATACATTCACCGGTCAGCGCCAGGATAGATAAACCCGATAAAGACGGCGCGGGCGAACTATTAATATCGTCACCCACCAATACTATCGGAATTTTCGGGCGTCCGGAGTTCAATAAATCCCTGTGGGCGGATAACAGTTATTTAAGGACAGGCGATATCGCCAAAATAGACAAAGACGGCTATGTTTACATTCTAGGCCGTCTTAAAGACGTTATAGTCACTCCCGGCGGCATGAACGTATATCCGGACGAGCTGGAAGAAAGAATAGGCGGCCAGCCATATTTAAAAGAATACTGCGTTATAGGTTTAAACGATAACGGCAGCGAATATGCGGCGTTCGTCGCCCGGCCGGACAGGGAATACCTGGCTAAAAACCAGATAAAAGACGCGCAGGAATTTATAGAGCATAAAATAAGCGAGATAACGAAGAAGTGGCCCGAATGGGAGCATTTGAAAAAAGTCACGCTGCTCGACGAACCGCTTCCGAGAAGTTACAGTTTTAAGGTACAGCGTAATTCGATCATAGAGATTCTCAAGCACAAAAAAGAATATGAAGCCATGTCGGCCGAAGGCGGGGGCGGCGGCGAGGAAGAAAAATTGATAACCGAAATTTTTAGCGGAGTGAAGCCGTTGATAGCGGCTCACATCAATATTCCTCCCGAAGAGCTTTCGATATATAAGCCGCTTTCGAGGTTCAACCGTCTCGATTCGCTTGGAAAAATGTCGCTGCTGGCATATTTTCAGCATAATTTCGGGCTCGTTATAGAAGAATTCACCGCGGAGGATTTCAAGACATTTTATTCGTTCATCAAGCTTCTTCTTAAAACCAACCCGGCCGAAAAGCTCATGAAAATAAACCTGGCCGAAAAGATCGACGGCATGCCGATACCGGTTCCGCTCGATTACAGCGTCGAAGGCATAACGCGCAGGCAGCAATTTTTAAAAGAGCGCACCGGCGCGGATCTAAGCGTATTAGAAAATATGAATTACGAAGGGTCTGAAAAGTATCAGGGCAATATAGAAAACTTCTTCGGGTTCTGCCAGCTTCCGTTGGGAGTGGTAGGTCCGCTCAGGGTGAACGGCGATCATGCGGCGGGCGATTTTTACGTTCCGATGGCCACTACCGAAGGCGCGCTGGTGGCATCCATAGCGCGCGGCGCGGAAGTTATAAACCTTTCGGGCGGCGCCAACGTAAAAATATTGGCCGACAGCGTTCCCAGAACGCCGGTTTTTACGTTTCCGACGGTCGCCGAAATGTTCGAATTCAGCCAGTGGGTGAGAAGCAATTTCGATAAATTAAAGGCCGAGGCTGAATCCACGACGGGCCACGGAAAGTTAACAGCCATAGATCAGTATCCTATAGGAACCAATCTGGTGCTTCGTTTTTCGTATTCATGCGGCGACGCGTCGGGTCAGAATATGACTACTATAGCCACTCATAAAGCCATGCAGTTCATAAGAAGCGAATACGCGAGCAAATCGATGGATTGTTTTCTTGAAAGCAATCTTTCGGGCGATAAAAAAATCAACGCTATCAATTTCACTCAAAACAGGGGAAAAAAGGTAATAGCCGAAGTTAGCGTCGCGAAGGACATAGTTAAAACGTATCTTAAAGTAGATGCGGAGAGAATTCTTAAATTTTATGAACTCGCCACGCTCGGCACGATACAGGCGCACGCATTCGGTCTTCAGGCGCACTATTCAAATCCGTTAACCGCTATTTATATAGCCTGCGGCCAGGACCCGGCATGCGCGGCGGAATCGGCTGCCGGAATAACCCAGATGCGCATGCAGGGCGATAAGCTTCAGGTAAGCGTCACGCTGCCGGATATAATGGTAGGCACCGTGGGCGGCGGCACCGGGCTCGCCACGCAGAAGTCGTGTCTTGAAATAATGGGCTGCCACGGCGCGGGTAAAGCTAAAAAAATGGCGGAAATAGTAGCGGCCGCGGTTTTATGCGGCGAGATATCGCTTACGGCCTCGATGTCGGCCGACGATTTTGCGGGCGCGCACGCGTCTTACGGAAGAAAGCAGGGCAAGTAACGCCGCGGTTTTCCACTTTGAATTTTGCGTTAAAAAAAGGCGGAATTTATGAAAGTAATACTGGTAACATCGGAAGCCACTTACGTAAAAGACAATTACCTTTCGCTTATAAAAGAGTTGACCGATTCGAAAAAGCTTCCGGCGGGCGTTGAAATATCGGCGCTGGTGCTTATCAAGACGGTTTCCGCGAAGCTCTTTTTTAAGATGATAGGCCTTATGTTCATGGGCGTTTTCGGCCTTCCGCTGGCGCTGATTAAAAATATGTATTCTTCGATTTTCGGCGACGGCCGTGTTCAACATTGTGAAAGCCTTAACATTCCGGTGTTTAAATTCGCCAATATCAACGGGGCGGAGGCTATCGCGAAAATAAAAGAAATCGGGCCCGACCTTATAATAAACATAAGAACCAGAAATATCTATAAAAAGGAAATATTATCAATACCTGATATAGGCTGCGTCAACGTCCACCACGGGATATTGCCTGAAAATCGCGGTACCATGTGCGATTTGTGGGCGTGGTACGAAGGCCGTCCCGTAGGGTTTTCGGTGCACTGGATGAACGAAAAAATAGACGACGGCAATATAATCGAGGTAAGAGAAGTCGACGTCAGGGGCGTGGACAGGTATATAGACATTCCGATGAAATCGAGTTTAGTCGAGGCGCAGGCCGTTAAGGACTGCCTTGAAAAAATAATAAAAGAAGGAAAAAACGCCGGGGTTCCAAATAAATGCGAAAAAGTCAACTACACCAGAAATCCGGATTATCAGGTTATTAAACAGATAAAGGCTAAGGGATTAAAGTTATAAAAATAAAGGAGAGTATTAAATGATAACATTCGATAAGCTTCACAACAAAAATTTCGGTTTTCACGACGGCGTCAATTTTAAAAACAACGTGGTGTGCCTTTTAAAAGAAAACGCGAAGAAAAAACCGGACAGAGTGGCTCTGCAGTGGGTAGATCCGGCTTTCAAGGGCGAATGGGATAAAAACGTTATTAACGAAAATATCCCTCACAAATCGATTAATTTTAAAAATTTTTACGATGTTATCACACGCACGGCGAACGGCCTTAAAAAAGCGGGCGTAAAACACGGCGATTGCGTTATTTTATTCCTTCCTATGTCGTTATATCTTTATCAGGCCATGTCGGCAATTATGATGATAGGCGCGCGCGCGGTATTTTTAGATTCATGGGCGCGCCGCGACCAGCTGGGCGTAAGCGCGAAAGTGGTCAATCCGACCACTATGATAAGTTTCGAGCAGGCGTTCCAGTTATGCGCCACTGTGCCTGAATTAAATGAAATCCCCATTAAGATAGTTGCGGGTCCGCATGCAGGAAAGTACAGCGCCACATTAGAAGAGATATCCAAATCGGAGCCGCTTTCCGATATAGAAGCCGTCGAAGGCGAAGAAACCGCGCTCGTTACTTTCACCACGGGCAGCTCCGGCGTTCCGAAGGGCGCCGACCGTACGCACCGGTTTCTTGTGGCCCAGCATCTCGCGCTGGACGAATGCATTCCTTACGAATCCGGCGACATAGACGTTCCGGCTTTCCCTATTTTTTCGCTTAACAACATAGCGGCCGGCGTTAATACGGTAATTCCGATAACCGATATCGGAAGGCCGAGCGAAAAAGATCCTGTGATGTTAGTTTCGCAGATTAAAACATGCGCGATCACATGCGCTACGCTGTCTCCTTCGATGATAGTGAATATCGCTAAATTCTGCGATGAAAATAAAATAACGATGCCCAAAATACGCCGCGTCATAACGGGCGGCGCGCCAATTTCAAA
>Ga0116149_1005962_pt1 | contig 11166 bp, 7 predicted proteins | sample AD_UKC057_MetaG_FD_89787 | JGI IMG/M metagenome (GOLD analysis project Ga0116149, IMG submission 89787) | Active sludge microbial communities of municipal wastewater-treating anaerobic digesters from USA - AD_UKC057_MetaG | ecosystem: Engineered > Bioreactor > Anaerobic > Digestate | place: USA...
GCAGATCCTGCTCTTCCACCTCCCGCACCAGGGCCATCTTGAAGGCTTCGCTATACCGAATTCCAGAGTTCTGTCCTAATCGCTTTGCCATACAAGGTGACAATCTATTTCAGGACCGGACCTTTGGCGCTCTTCCTTCGTTGCTCCTCCCGACCTCCAGCAGCTGCGCGTTCTGTGGGCGCAGCGTCGTGAGTTCGCCCGTGAGGCTACCCGCTGCACCAACCGCATCCAGAACATTGTCCTGCGCTTCGGCCACACTTACGCCGCACGCGACCCTATCCGCTCTCACATCGGCCGCGCTATTACCGAGTCCCTCCTCCTTGGCTCCCCTCTCAATTGCCCCGGCGTCTGTCCGGGCGGCCTCCCGCCCGAGGTCGCCCGGGTGGTTGAGGGTCTCTTGTCCAAGTTCGATTCCGCCAGGGAGGCCGCTCATCGTTCTCTTGTCGTCGCTCGCAACTTCATTCGCGCCCGAGACTGGCCCACCGGCACATCCCCCATCCCCGGCACAAAGCTCCTCCAGCTCCTCCTCTCAGTTCCCGCAGTCGGAGAGGTTACAGCCATCACGTGGCTTGCGGAAGTCGGCGACCCCCGCCGCTTTGAGCACGCCAAGCAAGTCTCCGCTTTCTCTGGCTGCGACCCCTCCCTAAAGACCAGTGCAGGCAAAGTTACCAGCTTTACCCGCCGCGCTGGCAACATTCGCTTGCATGGCGCTCTGGCCGCCGCCGCTCAGGTTCTCATCGCTTCGCCCTCCAATCCCTTCGGCCAGTACGGGCGTTCAATCGCTGGCCGTCACAAGAAAGGCGGTTACAAGAAAGCCATCGGCGCCCTTGCTCGCCGCCTCGCCATTGGTCTCTGGCATGTCCATTCCAAAGCCGAGCCCTTTTCCTTCGCTGGCTACAGGTTCCACGAGCAGCCCCCCGTTCCCTCACTCTCCATCACGGCAGCGCTTGGCTCCCCCGTCGCTCGCCGTCTCGCTCCTCACGGCTTCCACAAGATGCCCGACCTCGTTGACGCATATCGCGCTGGCAAACTGGCTCAGATTTCGGGCATAGGCGGCACCACTCTCGACCTGATTCGCGAGTGGCTCGCCGCAAATGCTCGCCAACAACCGAAACAGAAAGACAAGCACCATGGCAAAAGCAACACCCCAAACCACCCACGAAGTTCCGACCGTCGGTCACCTGCCGGACCCGGGCCTGTGCCCTCCCGGTCTCTGGTGCTTCGGGACCGTCGTTTCGCGCCGTAGAAAGTCCATCGTCAATGACAAGACAGGCAAAACCCGTTGGGTCACCACCCTCGACGTGCAGTGCGGCCCCGACCGTGTTTCGGCTGACCGTTGGACGGCGCGGCCCGTTCCCGACGTCCCCGAACTCGGCGCGAACATCGCCCTGGCCATCCGCACCCGCACCTTCTTCGGCAAAGGCGGTCTCCGCACCGTCCTTGAGTGGGGGCCTGTTGAGTCCGACGACGGCTCTTTCTAGCCTCCCATGCTCCGCGCAACACTAACGCAAGTCGCCGACCGCACCCCCCGTGCTAAGAAGGCGATTGCCGTCATTGACATTTCCACCGCCCCCGACTTTGGCAGCGTGGGCGGTGCCCCCTCCCTTCTGTACTGCATCAGAGTCTACGGAGAGATTGACAAAGGCGAGTTCAAGACCACCTGTGCCAAAGTCTCGCGGCCCCTTCCAGTTCTTTCCCCCATGACCGCACTCGCCTTCGCTCTCCGTTCCACCCTCTCCAGACACCCCTTCCCCACGGGGTAGCCTCAATTGGTATATGGACAGCCGCTTCCCAGCGTCTTATCCTTTCCGTGCATGAGAATCCGCCTCATAGCAGCCGTGGCCTGTAGCTGTGTTACAGGCTCGACGACCTATCCTTCGGGCGTAGGTGGCCGGACGCTTAACCCCCGTCCGGCCATCCTCTGGCCGTCAGGTGGCCGTTACGTGGCCGTCACGTGGCCGTCTAGTGGCGCTTCCTCGTAGCTCCCCACCCTAACCTATGGCAAAGAAACTATTCCCGACCGACATCACCGGCGCAGTTGGTGACATCGTTTACCAGCGCAGCCGACAGGGCACCTCGCTTCGTCAGCGTGTCCAGCCCCTGAACCCTCAGACGAACCGCCAGATGGGCGCTCGCCAGTTGCTCGCCTCTCTCGCTGCCGGTTGGCGCGGCCTCACCGCTGCCAAACGCGCCGCTTGGGACAGCTTCGCCGCTGGCCTGACTGGCAACCTCACCGGCTTCAACGCCTTCGTGAGCCTCAACGCCGTCCGCGCCAACTCCGCTCTCGCGCAGTACGATGTGCCGCCTCCCAAGGCGACCTTCGGCGTCATGGACACCCCGGTGATCACCTGCGAGGTCAAGGCCGGTGTCCTCACCCTCGGCATCGAGGGCGTGACCAGCACCCTTGCTCCCGACGGTTACGAGCTCTGGGCCACTGCCCCCAACTCGCAGGGTATCGCTCGCGACGAGTCGGGCCTGCGCCTCCTCACCTACGCCGCCACTGCGGCGTGGGACGACAGCCTCGACGCCAGCATGCCCTACACCGCCCGCTTCGGTGTCCCCGCCGTTGGCGATGGCATTGACCTCAAGATCGTCCCGGTCAAAAGCGGTCAGAAGGGCATCGGTCTCCAGTTCCGCCCCATCGTGGCGGCTGGTGCCTGATCGCAAAACCGCACCGGCCTGCCGTCCTCTTCCCTTTGGTGGACGGCAGGCCCTCTTCAACCGTGCCCGATGTCCTCACGCAACACCCGCACATGGCACCTTGTTCCCAACCTCTGGCCCGACCATCTGCAAAGCGTGTTCGTCAGACTGGCCCTCGGCACGGTGACCCCAGTCCCCTGTACTTTCGACCTCCAAACCCTGACCTTCATTCCCCTATGCTCCAACGACGTTCCAAACCCTTGTCCCGTTCCGTGGTATTTCATCGCGGAGTGGTCTGCCGTCCTCAAGAACGATGCGGCAGCGGCGCTGCCCCCCGCCACCCCGCAGCCGTCGTCATTCTCGGCGCTCTCCTCGTATCACTTCTCGCCTTTGCTTTCATCTCCTGTTCCACGACACGCGAGGGGATAGAGAAAGAACAGCAAATCTCGAATACCGCTTCCAACATCGTCCAGACCGTTGCCCCTGCCGCTCTAGCTCTCCCTCCCCCATACAGCTACCTTGCCGAGGGCATCTTTGCGGTCATTGGCTCCGGTCTGGCCGCTTGGAACCTCAGTCAGGCAAGGCGGCTCAAAGACCTCGAAGCCGTTACCTCCTGCACCAACTACAGTCCGAAGGAGCCTGCCTGTGCTGGCCCCCCTCCCCAGGCCGAGTCAGTTCCCGTAGTCTCGAGGCCTGTTCTGCCTTAGCTGGTTGTCGGTCGCCTCACTTCCCCCCCCGCCCGAGTCAGTTGTGTCGGCTAGGTCAGCGGTCAGCCCCCCTTTTGCCCTAGGGCTGCCCTCCTCTGCCCGTCGCCGCCACAAGAGGTTACGAGCCCTGCCTCTGGGTTGGTAGTTTGCCCCCTAGCTACCTCAGGTTTCCCACCCAAAAACCCCGGAACTGACAGGGATTTCAGGCCTTATGTCCGCTCGTCCTGTGCCATCCGGTGCAGTTAGAGTCGTTCCCCGGCAGCCCCCCTTTCCCCGCTGCCGAGGAACTCCGCAGAGTGGAGCGTGTCTGCACCGGATGTCAGGCGGACTCGCGGGGCCTGCTGACCGGCCGCACACCCTTCGAGGCCGGGAACATGGTCCAGCTCCTGGCCACCGTGCTCGAACAGCGCGCGCCCTCGCCCAGGAACTTCCGGCGGGAACTTCCGGCGGGCCTGGCCAGGGTGGTGCTGCGCTGCCTCGAAAAACAGCCGGGCGAGCGGTTCAAGACCTACGCCGACCTGGCCCGGGCGCTGGCTCCCTATGGTTCGACCGCGCCGACACCCGCGACGCTGGGGCTGCGTTTGCTGGCGGGGGTGGTGGACATGACGCTGCTCGGCCTGGCGGCGGGCGCGGTCAACCTCCTGGTGTTTGGAGGGCTGATGGCATTTATGGAGCAGAGCCTGCAGCTTTCGCCGATGATGCTGGCCTGCCTGCTCGGATGGGTCTGTGGGGTGACACTTTATTATGCGTTATTGGAGGGGCGATGGGGCGCCACAGCAGGCAAGGCCCTTTGCCGCCTGCGTGTCGTCGGGCCAGACCAGAACCCGCCCGGCTTCGCGCGCGCCCTGTTGCGTGCGCTGATTTACATCCTGCCGCCATTCGCGCCGTATTGGCTGGCGTTTGGCATGAATCCAAAAGCGTACATGACGGCGTCCCAGTGGACGCAGACATTCCTGGGGCTTTCCATCTATGTGGTCATGGCATTGCTGTTCGTCACCGCGCGCCGGCGCAACGGCTTTGCTGCCATCCAGGACCTGCTGACGGGCACCCGGGTGGTCTCCCGGAGCGCCCTCGCGTCCCGGCCCGTGTTGCTGGCTCCCGAAGCGCCGCCGCCGGCCGTCGAGTCGGCCATAACAGTTGGCCCCTATCATGTGCTGCAGGCGATGGAAGAGTCTGCTGGTGCGAAGTGGTTTCTGGGCTACGATGTGAAGCTCTTGCGCAAGGTCTGGATCCGGGTGGTGGCTCCGGGCACAGAGCCGGTGCCAGCCCCGTTGCGCAACCTGGGCCGGGTGGGTCGCTTGCGTTGGCTCACCGGAAAGCGGTCACCCGGGGAGAACTGGGACGCCTTCGAGGCCCTCCATGCCCGGCCATTGCTCGAATTGGTTGGGCAGCCCCAGGCGTGGCGCGAGGTGCGCTATTGGCTGCATGACCTGGCCACCGAGATCAGCGCCGCGGAAAAGGACGGCACCGTGCCCGAACTGGCTCTGGACCGCATCTGGATCACTGCCGAAGGACGCGCCAAGCTGCTGGACTTTCCCGCACCCGGCCTGACTGGGGATGCCGGATTCCGAAGTCCGACGGCTTATTCAAGTGCAAGTTCGGCATCTCGGACCGCCCCGAGCTTTCTGGCTGAAGTGGCCGCGGCGGCATTGGAAGGAACCGGGGCGCCAGGCACGAAGGCTGCGGGCGACGGGGCGGCGCTGCCATTGCACGCGCGGGCGTTCCTGGCGAACTTGCCGCGGCTGGCTGGCGCCGATGAGGCGGCGGCGGTCCTCAAGCCGCTGTTGAAGCGGGTGGCGGCGGTCTCGCGATGGCGGCGGGCGGCTCTGGTTGGAGGGTGCATGGCCTTTCCATTGCTGGCGTGCGTGGGCGGCGTTTTCGGCCTGACCTTCGTGCAAGAACTTACCCGGAGGAATCCGGGCGCGATGGAGCTGAGCTCCCTGCTGCAAATGCGAGCGTCGGCGCGGTTCTTTGGGAGCAAGAACGTGAAAATGCCTGCCGACCGCCAGCTTGCGGTTTACATCGCCCACCATTACCGCGGCCTGATCACCAACGAGACCGCATGGTCGAGCTGGATGATGATGAGCATGATCAAGGGAGAGGGCCGGAAGTTTGCCGAGCAGAGCGTAGCCGACCATCCTGCGCCCACGGAAGCTGAGATCAAAGAGGCCGACGCGGCGGTTGGCCGGCACGTGCCCAAGCAACAGATCTTTGGAGAAAAACTACCCCCCGCGCTGCCAGTCATGATGCTCGCCGCGTCGCTGCTGTTCTATGTCGGCCTGCCGGCGCTGGTCGCGGCGGTTACCTTCCGCGGCGGGGTGGTTTTGCTGATCGCCGGGGTGGCGTATGTGCGCAAGGACGGCGCGCGCGCCTCCAGGCTGCGCCTGCTCTGGCGCGCAATCGTGGCATGGGGTCCGGTGGTTCTTTTATTCGTCGTGGCGGTTCTCGCGGTCGCCGGGAAACTGACCTGGGAACCCTGGCTGGCCATTGCGTTGCTTGGCCTGTTGGCTGCTCTTTCAGTTGCTTTGCCGCAGCGCGGCCTGCAAGACCGCCTTGCCGGCACCTGGCCCGTGCCGCGTTGATCAACCATGAAATGTCCGTGCTTAATCCGGAACGAACCTGTCCAATACGCAAATTGATATGAAGAACACCGTCACCTTGCTGTTCGCGGCCACGACCATCGCCCTGGCGGTGGTCTGCGCCGTGCAGTCGCGCAAGTCCGCCAGTCTGCAATCCCAACTCACCGCCCTGCGGGGCGAGCTGGAGGCCCGGACTCAGGAGGTCGAGGGGATACAGGCAGCCCTACAGCGTTCCGAGCAGCAGCGGCAGGACGCCGCCAGGGAGGCGGACGAGCTGGCCGCGCAACTCCGGGCCCGCCAGCTCGCCGCAACTAATGTCGCCGTGCCGGCCCCTGCCGCCCCCGCGGCGGCGCCCGAGGCCCCAAAGCCGGGCGCGGACCGGGGCGGCTTCGGCAAGATGTTGTCCACGATGATGCAGGATCCGGACACTCGGGAGTTCATCCGCAACCAGCAGCGCATGACGACGGATCAGCTCTACGCTCCGCTGGTCAAACAGATGGAGCTGACGCCCGAAGAGGCGGCCGTGTTCAAGGATCTGCTGGCCGACAACATGATGAAGACCGCGGAGAAGGCTTTCTCGGCGCTCAGCGGCACCGCCGCCACCAACCGCGCCGAGATGCTCAGCAGCCTGGCGGCCGAACAGAAGAGCTTCGACGAGCAGGTGAAGCTCATGCTGGGGGACGCGCGCTACACGCAATACAAGGAATACCAGGAGACCCTTGGCGAACGCACGATGCTCAACCAGTTCAAACAGCAGGCCGGAAGCGATTACAACTTGAGCGACCCGCAGACCGAGGCATTGCTGACCTTCATGAAAGAGGAGAAGAAGAGCGTCGCCGCCGCCACCGGCCTGCCGCTGAATGATGCCGGCCAGGACGCGGCCAGGATGCAGGCGCTGCTGGCGGATGATAAGGCCGGCCAGCTCCTGCAAGCCCAGGAGACGATCAACCAGCGGGTGTATGAACGGGCCCGAACCATCCTCTCGCCCGAGCAGTTGCAGACGTTGGGCAAGTTCCAGGCCAACCAGATGCAGATGACGCGCATGGGCAGGAGCATGGCAAAGAAGATGTTCGCGCCGGCCACACCGGCCGCTCCCGCCGCGACGCCGAGCCCGCCCGCGCAGTAAAAGCGCCCCGGGCGCCCGTCGCAGGATGTCGGCGCCTGGATTGCCTGCCGCGCAGGTGCAATGCGTCAGGCCTGGCAGGCCTTTCGGAAGGAACCGGTTGCCTTGCCTGTTCTCCGATAAATTGTCTCGCTTGCCGGCCCTTGCGGCAGTAAAGGACATTCCATGCGCACGCTGCTGCTTCTGACATCTCCAATCCTCTTCGCCGCCTCCCTCCACCTGCCGGGCGCGGCCCGCGCCGCGAGCCAGGCGCCGGCACCCGCCAATCCGCCCGGCGCGGCGGCCATCGAATACCTCGCGGACCTGCCGGAGTTGGTCTTCCTGGCCAGCCAGGCCTGGGGCGAGCTCGGTGCAAACGTTGCAGCGCATGCGCCGGGCCATGCCGGCAAGCCCCTCCAAATCGCCGGCCAGACCTACTCCCGGGGCCTCGGTCATCACGCCTCCGGTTCCCTTATCATCCTGCTCGAAGGCCAGTATGCCGCCTTCGATGCCGAGGTGGGGCTTCAACCCTGCGGCGACGGCAGCGTCATCTTCCGCGTCTTCGTGGATGGCCGGCAGCGGTTCGACAGCGGCATCTTGCGCGAGACCAACGCCGCCCAACGGGTGCACGTCCAATTGGGCGGCGCGCAGGAGTTGCGACTCGAAGCCGACGATGCCGGCGACGGGATGGCCTGCGACATGGCCAACTGGGCCAACGCGCGCCTGACCCGCGCCAGCACCTCGGCCCGCCAGCAGCCGGAGCCGGCTGTGGATGTGGCCCCCTTCGCGCGGGTGGTGACGTGGGATCCGAACCGTCTGGACGGCGCGCGGGCCAGCCGCATCGAGGAGTTCCGCGCTGAGGACCTCTTTCTCGAATCCGACCTGGCCGCGCGTCCGGACGGCACTTACCGTGTGCCCGTCAGCACGAACGGCCTGGGCTGCATCGGACTCCAGTGGCTCAACCGCCGCGCCCTCAAGGAACTGGCGCTCGAATTCCCGGCGCCTGGAACCGTCCCAGCCACCAACGCCGTCCAGGTGCAGGGCTGGTTCGGCGAATCGGCCTGGCAGGGGGCCTGGAAGCCGCTCGCGGGCGAGTTGCAGGCAGCGGACAATCGTCTGGTCTTTCGGCTGCCGCCCGGAGCCGGTCTGGCCCAGACATACAAAGTCCGCTGGGTTTTCCCGGCCAGTGAGCAGACCGCGGTCCGGCCGCCTTGCGCCTTTACCCGCTCGCGTTGGCAAACGATGCGCCTGCTCGTGCAGGCCGAAAAGCCCGCCCGGGCGAAAGGCGGCACCCTTGCCATTTACAACGGCGAGTTGGTTCCCGAGGGAGGGCGAGCGTCCCCGCGAGCCCAAACTTCTACGGGGATCAGCAGTCAGGGCTCGCGGGGACGCTCGCCCTCCCAAACAGGGCTGGGGGTCCTCCCCCTGGACCTTTCGCGCCCTCTGCACTTAACCATTCGTTCCAGCCGCCCGTCTCCGCTCCATTCCGACCCCACCATCCTCCAGTTCCGCCTGCCCACCGGGGCGTTCGGCGTGGCGGTGGAGGATCTGCTCGCCAACGACTGCGTGTATCTCCCCGACCATGGCATTTTCGTCACGCGCGACCCGGCCCCCATCACACTGGCCGACTACAAACGCAAGGTCGCCGGCCGCAAGACCATCCTCCAGCAAGTGCGCGAACTGCCCGACCAGACGCTCGCGCAGGCGATGGTCCGCACGCATCACGACACCCAGCGCGAAGGCCCCGTCATGCTCTCGCTGGCCTGCGACAACGCCAAGTTCGTCGTCGAGCGCGACGGCACGTTGCGTTTCCAAACCGCTCCGGAGCCGGGCTCAGATTGGTTCGCCACCGCCGGCGAAATCCATCCGCAGTTCGGTCTCGGGCAGACGGCCGCGCCCGAGCGTCGCCTCGACGGGGGCTGGCTGCCCATCCCGGTCATCACCGTGGCCAGCGAGGGCGTGCTTTATTCCGAGCGCGTGTTTGTGGCGCCCTGCGATGAGCCGGGGATCAACCCCGCCCGCCTGAACCGCCGCTCTGTTTGCGTCGCCGAATTCACCATCACCAACACGCTCTCCCAACCGGCCAAAGCATCGCTCCTGCTCAACTGCCTGGCCGCCAGCCGGCCAAAGAAAGCCGCCAGCCTGAGCCCCTGCGCCGACGGCTGGCACGTGGCAGACGACGCCGGCCCGTTCGCGCTGGCCGCCACCGGTGCCGCGCGCGCGCTCGAAGTTTCGGCGCAGGGGGGCGCGCTGAAGCTGGCCGGCACGCTGCCCGCGCACGCGTCCGTTTCCTTTCCCGTGCTGCTGCCGGCCCAGCGCGCCACGCCCGCGGCCCTGCCCGCTCCAGCCCGACTGCGGGCGGATACCGAGGCCTACTGGAAAGCGGTGCTCGGCCCGGCCATGCAGGTCTCGACACCCGACCCCCTGCTCGATAATGTGATTCGCTCTTCCCAGGTTCGTTGTCTCATCGCCGCGCGCAACGAAGCTGACGGCGCGCGCGTCGCGCCCTGGGCGGCTGCGATGAGCTACGGGCCGCTCGAGAGCGAGGGCAACTCTGTCATCCGCGGCATGGACTTCATGGGGCATGGCGAGTTCGCCCGGCGCGCGCTGGACTTCTTCATCCACCGCTACAACACCAACGGCTTCCTCACCACCGGCTACACCACCTTCGGCACCGCCTGGCAGCTCTGGACCCTCGGCGAGCATTACCAGCTACACCGCGACACCAACTGGCTGTCCCGGGTCGCCCCCGAAATCCAGCGCGTCGCCGACTGGATTATCCGGCAGACAGGGAAGACCAGGCACCCCCTCCGCCCGGAATCCGGCCTCATGCCGCCCGGCGTGTTGGCGGATTGGAACAGCTTCGCATACCACTTCGCCCTCAGCGCCTACTACTGCGCCGCCCTTCGCGAAGCCGGCAATGCCGTCGCCGAGCTTCCCGCCGCCCGCGGCAGCAAAAATGGCGAGTCTCTGCTCGAAAGCGCCGCCGCCCTCCGCGCTGACATCCTCCGCGCCTACCACTGGACCCAATCGCAGTCTCCTGCCGTGCCGCTGCGCAACGGCACCTGGATCCCCCATTACCCCTCGCAGGTCCATAGCCCCGGCAAACTCGGCAACTTCTTCCCCGGCCAGGACGCCGGCCGGAGCTGGTGCTACGATGTCGAGCTTGGCGCTCACCAACTCATCCCCGCGGCAGTGCTCGATTCCCGCAGCCGGGAAGCCGAACGAATGCTGGACCACATGGAAGATGTCCACTTCCTGGCCGATGGGTGGTTCGATTACCCGGCCACCATGAACGAGCGAGACTGGTTCAACCTCGGCGGCTTCTCCAAGGTGCAGCCTTACTACACCCGCAATTGCGAGATCTATGCTTTGCGCGATGACGTGAAGCCCTTCCTCCGTTCCTACTTCAACGCCATCGCCTCACTCCTCAACCCCGAGGTCCTGACCTTCTGGGAACATTTCCGCCACTCGGGCGCATGGGACAAGACGCACGAGACCGGCTACTTCCTTCATCAGACCCGCACCATGCTCGTCACCGAGCGCGGCACGGAGCTATGGCTGGCGCCATTCATCACCAGCAACTGGCTCAAGGACGGTCAAACCCTGACCGTCAGCAACGCCCCCACCCGCTTCGGGCCGGTGAGTTACCGCATCGAGTCGCACCTCGCGGCGGGCTGTATCCGGGCGACCATCCAGCCGCCTACACGCCAGGCCCCAGACCGGATTATCCTCCGCCTGCGCAATCCTGACAGCAGCCCAATCCGCTCTGTTCGAGTCAACGGCAAGCGACATTCCGACTTCGACAAGGCCACGGGACTCGTGCGCCTGAAGCCGACCGGCCAAACGCTGGGCCTGGAGGTAAGCTTCCGAAGGTAAGTGAGGATGAGTTTCCCAGCACCGGTGGAGCAAGCGGAAAACGGAACAACCGAAGGCGGAGACATTGCCGGCCCACAAGGCCGGGCTCAGCGAACCGGCCCGGTTGGGTCAGCTCACAAACAGGTACTTCGACGCGAACTCGGGCTGGCTGGTGGCATTGAGGCCCAGCTTGCGCAGGCCCGTGGCATCGCCGGGCGAGGGAATATGCGTGAGGTGGACATCGCAGCCGTTGAGTTCTTTCAGGCGTTCGATGGCCGCC
>Ga0116149_1005971_pt1 | contig 11156 bp, 6 predicted proteins | sample AD_UKC057_MetaG_FD_89787 | JGI IMG/M metagenome (GOLD analysis project Ga0116149, IMG submission 89787) | Active sludge microbial communities of municipal wastewater-treating anaerobic digesters from USA - AD_UKC057_MetaG | ecosystem: Engineered > Bioreactor > Anaerobic > Digestate | place: USA...
TTACGAAAACATCATTGTAAAATACAATCCGGGCGAAGGCAGTTTCTCGCTGATCAACGGCACCGGTCTCACACAGGAAATGCTCTATGCAGCCTCGCTGGGCTATTTTACCATGCAGGAACAACATGCATTATTGTTTACACCTTTTGGAATCTTCAGCTCACTCATGAGTCTCGATAACTGGGACAGCAATTTCGACAGCGGCGAAGGCTTCAGGCCGGGTATGGTTCCCAATGCAGCTCTGTTATTCGAAAATAAAGCGGTTGTTTCAACCCTGTGTCATGGAATATGGACGACTGATTATTCTTTATCGAACGAAACCATATCAACAAACGACTTAACAATCTATCCGAATCCGGCAAGAAATTACGTGTATGTCAGAGGAACCAGCGAAGGAGAAGCTTACACCATTACCGACATTTCGGGTAAAACCATCATGAGCGGATATTTTACGGACAGTGAAACCAGGATATCTTTCGATAAACTTATTCCCGGCTTGTATTGCCTCGTAACTGCAGGCGGCAGAAATGTGGTAATTTCGATTGCGGAATAAGCAAAATCACTTTCAGGTAAAAAGCAGGTTCACAGTAGCCTGCTTTTTATTTTTCGATATGTCGGGCGTAATTATATCCGGCTGCCTGATAGCGTTTCATGAGAAACCGTATGCGCATGATAAAACTGTCGTAACCCGGCAGTTGCTTGCACCATAACACCTCACTCAACGCAGCCATGCGGGGAAGCACCATATATTGTGCATGGCTGAATGTGGCGATATACTCTGTCCACAAATTGGCCTGAGCTCCAAGAATATGAACTGCTTCTGCTTCGGTAAGACTATCGGGAACAGGGTTCCATGCATATACCTCGGCACAGTCGGTAAAGCCACCGATTGACAGGGGTTCCTTTTCGGTGTCTTTACTCTGGTAATGGTCGAAGTAGCACACCGGATTGGGCGTCATAATAACATCATGACCCAGCCGGGCAGCCTCAATGCCACCCTGCTCACCACGCCAGCTCATCACAGTGGCACCCGGGGCCAGTCCACCTTCGAGAATTTCGTCCCAGCCAATGATTTGCTTGCCCTTACCACTAATATACTTTTCCATCCGCGTGATGAAATAACTTTGCAGTTCGTGCTCGTTGTTCAGCTTTTCAGCCTTGATTCGGGCCTGACATTTGGGACATTTTTTCCAGGCTTCCTTTGGGCATTCGTCGCCACCAACATGAATATACGGTGAATTAGGAAACATCTCGCACACTTCATCAATCACATCTTCCATAAACTCAAAGGTTTTTTCGTTACCGGCGCAAAACACATCGTCAAAAACACCCCAGAGCATGGCCACTTTATACGGGCCTCCGGTGCACCCAAGTTCCGGATATGATGCCAGCGCAGCCAGGGCATGGCCGGGCATCTCAATCTCAGGAATCACGGTAATAAAGCGGTCTTCGGCATAGGCAACCACTTCCTTGATCTGCTCCTGTGTATAGTAACCTCCATAGCGGATTCCATCGTATTCTCCCGTGTTTCGTCCGATTACCGTTTCATCGCGCCAGGCACCCACCCGGGTTAATTCAGGGTATTTTTTAATTTCGATGCGCCAGCCCTGATCATCGGTAAGATGCCAGTGAAACGTATTGAACTTATGCATGGCCAGCAAATCAATATATTGCTTAACCTCTTCCACCGAAAAGAAATGACGGCACACATCGAAATGCATTCCGCGGTAATTAAATGCCGGAGCATCGCTGATATCAGCGCAGGGTATTGCAATATCCTCAACAATGGTGTCGGTTTCGATAAAAACGGGCATCATCTGTCGCAAGGTCTGAATTCCCCAGAAAACGCCCCGGGGAGATCCACCGCTAATGGCAATTCCATCAGCGGTCACTGAGAGTTTATAAGCTTCTGCCCCAAGATTTTTATCGACAGCCAGCCAGATGCAATCGTCTTTTTGCGACGTACCTGTTTGCAGACTTAAGGGGGAACCCTTCAAACAGCCCATCATGTGTTGCAGGTATTCGGCAGCCTTATCCAACCCGGTTTCTTCAGCATTGTAAACAATGGGAATATCAGCACTGATACAAAAGTTTTCCTCAATAACCGATACCTTTTCGGGTTGGGGAACCAGATGGATTTCGGCAGGTTTATCCTTGGAACAATTGCACGAAATCATTGCACCACATATTGCAATAATGATTAGATTTGAAACTTTCATACTGTAGATAATGTTAATGAAACGAGTTGCTAAAATAGTATTTTTATTTCTAACATACTTGCTGGTATCGTGCGGGCACAAACCAGAACCATCTACCACCATTGAACCGCTCGATTTTGAATGGAAATTTCTTTACAATGGCACATGGTATGAAGCCCGTGTGCCGGGAAATATCCACACCGATTTATTCCGGAACGGACTCATCGAAGACCCGTTTTTCGGCGACAACGAGAAAAAAATGCAATGGATTGGCAATCAGGCATGGCACTACAAAACGGAATTCAGCATTGAGAACAATCAAAAACAGCAAATATCCGAGCTGGTTTTCGAAGGCCTCGATACACGAACCACGATAATTTTGAACGGGCAGATTATTGCGAAAACCGACAACATGTTTCGTGAATGGGTTTTCGATGTCAGCAATAGCCTGCAAGCCGGCAGGAACACGCTCGAACTGGTTTTCGATCCGGTGGCTCCCGCCAACGACAGTATGGCTGCATGCCTGCCCTACACCCTGCCCGACAAGCGTGTTTTCACCCGAAAAGCACCCTACCATTCGGGTTGGGACTGGGGTCCCTGCTTCGAAACATGCGGTATATGGAAACCGGCATACCTGCGCCACTGGCAATCGTTCCGAATTACGGATTTTCGTGTTGACACAAAAAGCCTAAGCGGGGAGCAGGCTGCAATGCAGGCCGTAGTAGTAATCGAAAGTGAGGCAGCTCAGGAGGCCGAACTCATTATCAGTTCCGAAAACAACCTGGAATTTACCGCAACCAAAAAAATCAATCTGCAGCAGGGTGAAAACCGGGTCAGCATAGATTTCAGCCTGAAAAACCCAGCCCTCTGGCAGTGCAACCAGCGTGGTAAAGCCAACCTCTACCGTTATACAGCAGAAGTTAAAACCAGACACTACTACGACACAGCAATCTGCATCACCGGAATCAGGACAGTTCGTCTGGTGAGTGAACCCGATAGCATTGGCCAAAACTTTTATTTTGATTTGAACGGCAGTCCTGTGTTTGCCAAAGGTGCCAACTGGATACCCATGGAAAGCTTTCCGGGCAGTGTGAGCAGGGATAAATACCGGCAATTGCTCGTCATGGCACGCGATGCCGGGTTCAACATGCTGCGCGTGTGGGGTGGCGGATATTACGAAGACGATGCGTTCTACGAAATCTGCGACTCACTTGGCATCATGGTTTGGCAGGATTTTATGTTTGCCTGTGCAGTCTATCCGGGCGACCAAAACTTTGCGAACAATATAGAGGCCGAAGCCAAATATCAGGTTCAGCGTTTACAGCATCACCCCTGTCTGGTACTGTGGTGTGGCAACAACGAGGTGAGCAACGGGTGGTTCGATTGGGGATGGCAGCAGGCCTTTGGATACAGCAGCACCGATTCGGCATTAATATGGAACACCAACCGCAATATCTTCGAAAATTTATTACCCGAAATTCTCCGGCAAAACGACGAATTACGCAGCTACTGGCCCAGTTCGCCTATGTTCGGCTGGGGACATCCCGAAAACAACACCCATGGCGATGCCCATTACTGGGGTGTTTGGTGGGGAAAAGAAGATTTTGAAATGTATTACGAAAAAACCGGCCGCTTCATGAGCGAATACGGTTTTCAAGGCATGCCCTCGCTGAGTTGCCTGCGAAAAATGGCGGACAGCAGCGACCTGAGAATCGGCAATCCGGCGACCGACAACCACCAGAAGCACCCGTTTGGCTTCGAAAACATCGACAGCGGGTTGCAAAAATACCTTTACCAGCCCGCTAGCTTTGAGGAATATGTTTATCTGAGTCAGGTGCTGCAAGCCACTGCAATGCAGATAGCCTTTGATGCGCATTTTTCGTCGGCACCGCATTGCATGGGTAGCCTCTTTTGGCAATTCAACGATTGTTGGCCTTCGATATCATGGTCGGCAATCGATTACTGCCTGAATCCGAAAGCCGTGTATTACACCGCCAAACGCATGTTTGGCGAATTCAGTCTTTGTTACCGCCCCGATAAGGAAACACATGCGTTTTACATTTTCAGCGACCACCAGAACATTCAGGATGCACGTGCTGAAATTGAAATTTGCGATTTCTCGGGAAAACAAATAGCGAAATGCAACATAAACCTAAATATCGTTGGAGGAAAGGCTGTTGCAATCACTTCATCGCAAAACCCACTGTTAAGTACGCTTAAGACCAGAGACAATTACCTGAGAATTGCAGTGTACAACCAGGAACAATTGCTGTGCAGCCGTGCATTTTTCTTTGAGCGCGACAAACAGCTCAACCTGCCGGAGCCAAACATACAAATCATTCAAAATCAAAAAGGCGACAGCATCAGCATTCAACTTACATCGGACAAACTGGCCCGTTGGGTTGTACTCGAAGCCGAAAACCTGGTCTTCTCCGACAACTATTTCGACCTGCTGCCCGGCGAAACACGGAGCATAATGGCCTGTCCGGTATCCGGAGAAAATCAATCCCATTATGATATCAGCGTATTTTCGCTGAAAAATTACGGCGCAAAACCTAACTAAAACTGATTTCATTTTTCATCATTTAAGAACTTATTCAGAAACCGATCCGGAAAAACAATTTTCCCGAAAAGCAAAGAAGAACCTGCACGTAGTGTAGTCATACCCGTTTGCAACTGTAATTTGCAAAAAACAACATGCAGCGACTCTTTCGAACGATTCTTAATGTTTCCATAATTAGTTGCAGGATGTTCCAAAAAAACTATATATTAGTCGCCTAAACGTTTTAGAATTAAGCCAATGACAGTAAAAGGATTTGATGCTGTAGTTTTCGACCTCGACGGTGTTATTACCGATACGGCCTCGCTCCACAGCGTCGCATGGAAAGAAACTTTCGACAAGCTGCTTCAGTTGCATGCCAACACACCGCAAGCCGACTGCACTGCTTTCGATATCGATACCGACTATCTGAAATATGTTGACGGTAAACCCCGCTACGAAGGCGTGGCTTCCTTCCTTAAATCGAGGAATATCAATCTGCCTTTCGGCGAAAGCAGCGATAAACCCGGTACCGATACCTGCTGCGCTGTTGGCAATGCCAAAAACGAAGCCTTCAACCGCCTGATCCGCGAAAAAGGTCCGACGGTTTTCGAAACCAGTATAAGCTTCATCAAAACCCTCATCGAGAACGACATAAAAGTAGCACTTGCCACTTCCAGCAAAAACTGTCCGACCATCCTTAAAACAGCAGGCATCGAAGCCTATTTTCAATGCGTGGTCGATGGCAACTACTCCGAAACGAAAGCACTGAAAGGCAAGCCTCAACCCGATATTTTTGTGGAAGCCTGTCAGAATATGGACGTCGAAGTTTCGCGCTGTGTGGTTGTCGAAGACGCGGTAAGCGGTATCGAAGCCGGTAAAAACGGTAATTTCGGCCTTGTGATTGGAATCGCCCGACACCAGAACCACAGCGAACTGAAATCATCGGGTGCCGACATGGTGGTAAGCGACGCGGAAGAGCTGAGCATCGAAACCATCGAAAGCTGGTTCGAAACCGGCCTCGACGAAGACAACTGGAGCCTGCGCTATACCGACTCCGTCCCCCGTAGCCAAAAGCACCGCGAGGCATTGCTCAGCATCGGCAACGGCAACTTCGTTACCCGAGGGGCCATGTGCGAAGCCCGTGCCGACAAGCACAATTATCCGGGCACCTATATGGCCGGTGTTTACAACAACCTCGAATCGGCAGTTGCCGGAAAAATGATATGGAACGAAGACCTAGTGAATTGCCCCAACTGGCTCTTCACCACCTTCCGCATCAACAAAGAAGAGTGGGTAAACCTCGACGACATCACCGTTATCGACATCGAGCGCCGTCTCGATTTCCGATCGGGACTGCTCTCGGGATGGATGCTCATCGAAGATAAAACTGGGCGTAAAACCATGCTCGAAACACTGCGTTTTGCCAGTATGGATAATAAATATATTGCCGCCCTCGAACATTCGGTAACCCCCATGAACTACAGTGCCGATATCAGCATACTCAGTTCGCTCGATGCATCTCACATAAATGCCGGCGTTGAACGCTACAAGCAACTCGACCAGCATCACCTGAAATCGGTAAAAACCGGACATAAAGGGAACCAGTACTGGCTCGCTTGTCAGACGCGTACTTCGGAAACCGAAATTGCCATGGCTGCCTATGTTACAAGCAATATGGGCGAGGCTACCCACAAATACGAAGAATACGAAGGCGGCATCCGGGTAATATACACCGCCAAACTCAAAGAAAATCAGGACTTCGTACTGCAAAAAACCGTGAGCATTGCCAACAGCCTCATCGTATCGAACCCATTAGAAACCGTCCGGAAAATAAACATCGAGGAAAACGATTTCGAAATTCTTGCGGCCCAAAGCCGCAGGGCATGGCAAAAACTGTGGAAAGAGTGCGACATAAAAATTACCGGTGACCGGCGTTCACAAAAGCTGATGCGACTCAACCTCTACCACATGCTCATCACTGCATCGCCCCATTCGGCAAACCACGATACCGGTATTCCCGCCAGAGGGCTCCATGGTGAAGCATACCGTGGTCATATTTTCTGGGACGAGCTCTATATACTGCCTTTCTACAACATTCACTATCCGCAGGTTACCAAAGCCACCCTCATGTACCGCTACCGTCGCCTCGATGCAGCCCGTAAATACGCTGCCGACCACGGTTACAAAGGCGCCATGTTCCCCTGGCAGAGCGGAAGCAACGGTATTGAACAGACACAGGTAATTCACCTCAATCCTGTTTCGGGCCGCTGGGACCCTGATCACAGCAGCCTGCAGCGACACATTTCGCTGGCCATTGCCCTGAACATCATCCGGTATTACGAAAACACCGGAGACAAACCCTTTATGAACGATTTCGGCATGGAGATGCTGTACGAAATCTCACGTTTCTGGGCTTCGGCAGCTGCTCCCGGTGACGACAAAAAATACCACATCCACAAGGTGATGGGGCCCGACGAATACCACGAAAAATACCCAGGTGCAGCCGTAGCAGGACTCAGCGACAATGCCTACACCAATATTATGTGTATCTGGTTGTGGAACAAAACACTCAAACTGACCTCGGCACTCGGCGATAACCTGAAACCTGTTTTCGAAAAAACCGGAATCAGTTTCGCAGAATTCGACAACTGGCAACAAATTGCTGCCCGATTGAATATTCCCGTCATCGACAACGATATCCTCGAACAGTTTTCGGGTTACAATCAACTGAAAGAACTCGACTGGGATGGCTATAAAACCAAATACGGAAGCATAGCGCGCCTCGACCGGATACTGAAAGCCGAAGGCCTGAGTCCCGATGTATATAAGCTGGCCAAACAAGCCGACACACTGATGCTGTTCTTTAATCTGAATGCCGACGAGCTTGCCGAGATATTCGAAGACAGAATCGACATGCCCGTTTCGGAACTGCTGAAGAAAAATTTCGAGTATTACTACCGGCGCACATCGCATGGTTCCACCCTCAGCAATGTGGTTCATGCACAACTTGCCGAGGAACTCGAAGATAGAGAATTGGCATGGCAGCTCTTTCAAACCGCTCTGGGCAGCGATTTCGACGACATTCAGGGCGGTACCACAGCCGAGGGAATTCACACCGGTGCCATGGCCGGTTCGGTGCTTCTGGCATTAACCGCATTTGCAGGAATCAACCTGAAAAGCAATACGGTGAATATTAAACCCAACCTGCCGGAATCGTGGAACAGCATGCACTTCAGGTTTACTTTCAGGGGAACCGGAGTCGAAATTATTGTCTATAAAGATTCGATAAACATAAAAGCCGACAAAGACATCGGTATCAGAATTCAGAATATTCCGCTGGTTATCGAAAAAGACGATTGGTGGAATATCGAATTGTAAGCGTTTATGCACAGTTCCAATACAACAGTTCACGGACTCTGGATAGGCACACGGCTATCGGCTGCCGAGCTGCTTACCATCAAATCGTTTCTGGCCTGCGGTCACGAATTCCACCTCTGGGCTTACGATCGTCTCGAAACACCACTGCCCGAAGCCTGTGTATTGCATGATGCCTCGGTGATAATACCCCGCGATCAGGTGTTTTGCTACAGCGCATCCAACCAGTTCGGGCATGGCAAGGGCAGCTACGCCGGTTTCTCCGACATCTTCCGCTACAAACTGCTGTATGAATATGGCGGCTGGTGGACCGACATGGATGTGAGCTGCCTGCGTCCACTCGACATCGAAGATGCGTATGTGTTTCGCACCCATCAGCAACTCCGGCTGGTGGGAAACATTATGAAATGTCCGCCCCGGTCCGAACTCATGAAACGCTGCTACGAAGAAGCTTCCGCAAAGGTTCACCACGACAATACCGACTGGCACCTCCCTATCGAAATACTTTGCAGGCATGTCGAAAACCTGGGGCTTAGCCGGTACATCCGCGAAATATCGAACCCCGACAGCTGGAATTTTATCAGAAATCTGTTGCGCAGCGACTTTAGCCCACCGGCCCACTGGTACCTGATACACTGGGTAAACGAAGAATGGAGGCGCAACAAAATTGATAAAAACACCGCACTGAAATCATCCTATTTCTATAAACTTGCAACACAGCACCAAACCGGTGTTGAAGCCCTTTCGGGATTCGATGCACTTCGGCAACGCTATCGGTTATCGCTGGGCGGATACATCGCAAACCGTTTCGGATGAGCCAAATGGACAAATACCGTTTCTGGCGGCTGATAAACAATCGCAAATTGTGGGCTGCAGGCATTGCAATCGGCATCGCTGCGCAAGGTATAGGAATGTATTACTATTCGTTTAAATCGGTATTTTTTGTTTCGGGGATACTATTCATTGCCACCCTATGGCTGCTGACAAGCCTGCTGATTACCTTGTTTACAAAAAAAACACAACGAAACAGCAGCAAAGCACTGGTGAGTTGCAATGCCATATTCATTATCATCATGGTTGCCGAAATGGTGTTGCGCCTGACCGGGCTTGTGGCAAACTACAGCGAGCGCAGGTCGTGGCATTATGAATCGCTGTACAACAAAAAGCGCTCGGAATACTGGATTGACAAAGATTTGCGAAAAAAAGAAATAATCATCAGCAACCACGAATATGCGTATGCACGCCACCGCAATGCGGAGCATTACAGCGATAAGGAATGGGATACCGCCCAAATGAGGGGTAAACAGGTAATTCTGGCACTCGGCGATTCGTTTACCGAAGGCGATGGTGCCCATGCCGACAGCACCTGGGTGGCTTTTCTCGAACGCAGCCTGAACCAGTCCGATCTCTACTTTATGAACGCCGGTTTATGCGGCAGCGACCCCTGCTTTAACCTCTATAACCTCAGGGAACTGGCGCCGGTGTACCACCCGGATCTCGTAATACTATGCGTGAATGCCTCCGACATTGGCGACATTATGGTCCGGGGCGGGATGGAACGATTTACAGGCAACCGGGTAACATTCCGCCAAGCTCCCTGCTGGGAATTCCTGTACGCATACAGTCATCTGAGCCGACTGATATTTAACCGGTTCTACACCGAATACTTCTTTGCGAAAGAAGACGAAAAAATGGAAGAAGACCGCGCCATGAAATCGCTGGAGCAATGCCTTCTGCAAACCAGAGACTATTGCACGCAACACAACATCAGGCTGATGATTGTATTCCATCCCTTCAAGCAGGAGGCCGGCTCTACAAATCACCATTTCGTTGCGCTTATCGAAAAATTGCGACAAGAGTCATGCGTTGTTTCCGACATAATACCCCAATTTCTGAATACATCGAAAAACACCGACCCTGATGACTTATACTGGAAATACGACGGACACCACAACGCCCGTGGCTATAGCGTTATGGCTGAATGTATCGGTGCCGACCTGATAAAGTATTTCCCCGAGATTGTAAACAAACCCGATTCGGCAACAACAGTGTCAGGCATACCGCGGCAGGACGATTTGAGGTAAAAGTTCTCAGCCCCAGATTAGCTCCGGGTCGCGTGCCGGTGGCCCGGATGGGTTGGAAAGACCCAGCGATGAGTCCTATTTATTAACGTGCGTTATTTTTTTTATTTATCAGGTTTACAATAATTTTTGTAATTGTATCTTTTTCATCTGTTTTGCTAACAGCAATCATTAAAGTCAAGGCGACCAAAGCATTATCTGCAATTCTCTTTTCTCCATTTTCGTGATAAAGAATTCCATTTTTTTCGAGGAAGTACAGAAATAAGAAAGCAGCAATTCTTTTATTTCCGTCTGAAAATGAATGATTTTTTGTCACTAAATAAAGCAGGTTTGCAGCTTTTTCTTCAATACTTGGATATAAATCTTTCCCGTCGAAAGTTTGGTAAATTGTTGAAACCGAACTTCTAAATGAATTGTCTTTTTCGCGGCCAAACAATTCACTGTTTCCACATTTTTGCTTTACCAGTCGAATTTGTTTGATTGCTTCATCGTAAGTAAGTTGATATTTTTCTTTTCCTGAAGTTTCCTTAATTTTTAAAGTCTGGTAGTCGTATTGGTCTAGAATGTCGAGCGCATAAGCATAGTCTGAAATTATCTTAAGTAATCCAATACTTTCTCCGCTTGATAATTCTTTTTGATTTACAATGTTTCCTAATATTTTTACCGATTCCTTTAATTCCTGTAGTTGCTCATTTTGCTTTGATAACCGTTTTTCATTTATTGAAAATCCTTTTATCAAAAAATCATTTAAAATTTTGTTTGCCCAGATCCTGAACTCGGTTCCTCTTTTCGAATTAACACGGTATCCGACCGCAATAATTACATCAAGATTGTAATAACCCGTTGTGCATTTGAAAAATAAATAAAAAAAGTTGTTCATTGAATTATAAAAATTCTTATATTTAACTGAATAACAAACACTTAAATATATGAACAACTTTATTCAAAACTACAAAATAA
>Ga0116149_1005974_pt1 | contig 11152 bp, 6 predicted proteins | sample AD_UKC057_MetaG_FD_89787 | JGI IMG/M metagenome (GOLD analysis project Ga0116149, IMG submission 89787) | Active sludge microbial communities of municipal wastewater-treating anaerobic digesters from USA - AD_UKC057_MetaG | ecosystem: Engineered > Bioreactor > Anaerobic > Digestate | place: USA...
AAATAAATTTTAGTGTTGGAGCAATAAATCGCTTATGTTTCAAGCAAAATCCCAATTTTCAGCTGAACTAATTTAATAGTCATAAAGCTTTTTAAAGATAGGCCTGGTTGTATTTATAGCCTATATTCTCATAAAAATGCTCTTCGGCGGCAAAGACGATAAGTAAGAGCCCGGATAACCTATAATAGAGAACGGCCGGGGATTTTAAAAGGTTCCCGGCTGTTCTCTGTGCATATAGGCAGTTTGATTAGCCTAAAAGGCGCGTGAAGGTATCGACTAAATTTAATATAGAAAGCGTATAATGTATGCAATCGGAAAAAAACAAATTTAATTTCGATGAAATCATCGACAGGAATAATTCTAACTGTTTCAAGTGGGACCTGGCCCCTAAAATATTCAAAAACAATGATATATTGCCCATGTGGGTGGCGGATATGGATTTCGCCGCTCCTCCCGAAGCGGTAAACGCGCTGGCCGAAAGAGTGCGGCATAAAATATTCGGCTATGGCGCGAGGCCGGATTCTTATTACGCTTCGTTTATAAACTGGGCCAAAAAGCGTTACGGCCTGGAAGTGAAAAAAGAGCATATACTTTTTTCGCCGGGCATAGTTCCGGCGTTGAGTCTTTCGGTCGCGGCCTATACGGGGCCGGGCGATAAAATAATAATACAGCCTCCGGTTTATCCGCCGTTTGCGGGAGTGGTAAAAGACTGGGGCCGCGAGCTTGTCGAAAATAACCTGAAGCTGGTCGGCGGGCGGTATGAAATGGATTTCGAAGATCTGGAGGCCAAGGCTAAAAGCGGCGCTAAAATGATATTTTTATGCGCCCCGCATAACCCGGTTGGAAGGGTATGGTCGCCTGAAGAGCTGGAACGCTTTCTTGGAATATGCCAGAAATATAATATACTTGTGGTGTCGGACGAAATACACGCCGACATAATTTACAGCGGCAGCCGCCATACATGTCCGGCCGCCGTATCGGAAAAAGCCGCCGATAATATGATAACGCTGATGTCGCCGAGTAAAACTTTTAATATAACGGGGCTTTCTATTTCGTCGGCCGTTATAGCAAATAAGAAACTGCGGGAAGCTTTCAGCGCCCAGACTGAAAAGCTTCACATAAGCCAGACCAACGTTTTTGGAATAACCGCTTTTGAGGCCGCGTACAGTTACGGCGAAGAGTGGCTCGGTTCTCTTCTGGAATATCTCGAAGCCAACCGTGATTATGCGCTGGGCTATATTTCGAACCGCATTCCCCGGTTGAAGGCTTTAAAGCCTGAAAGCACTTTTTTGATGTGGATTGATTTCAAGAGTTTAGGCATGAAACAAGCTGAGTTGAATGATTTTATAGTCAATAAGGCGCGTCCCGGCTTGAACGACGGAGCATCATTCGGCGCGGCCGGCGAAGGTTTTATGAGGCTGAATTTCGGCTGCCCGCGCAAGACGCTATCTGAAGGGCTTTTGCGTCTCGAGAATGCGGTCAATAATTTGTAAAAGGTTTTATACGAATGATGTGGGATAAGCGCGGCTGCGATAAAAAGATATATCATAAAATTATAATATTCGCGTATGTTTTAGTTTTAGCGGCGCCGTTTTATTTGGTTGTACCGCACGCCGGCGCTGCGGTCGAGGATTTCGCGGATTATTTAAAAACGTGCGGCCTGGGCCGTTATATAGAAGAGCATCCGACGGTTTTCTTTCCGCCGGCCCATTCGCCGGCGGCTCCGCTGAAAGATTCTCCTAAAACGGTGGCGGCCGTAATTATGCCGTTCATTTACTGTCTTAACGAAAAGTATCCGCTTTATCCTGACGAATCGGTTATAAATAGCGATAAAGACGATAATTTCTCAAAATATATTGCCAAAATAGACAATCTTTCTCCTAATATAGCGCTTAAAACAGCTCTCGACCATCTTTCTTCGCCTTTTTTAATGTGCGAGCTCGATATTTTCGCTAATCTGACTCTCGCATGGTTTCAGAATTTTTATATAAGTTCCGTAATAAAGCATGAATCGCTTCCTGTGGCGCTGACGTTCGCCGACGGCGAATTGAACATTGAAAACACTATGCTGTATTATTATATTAATACAAGTGAATATTGCGTTTATCTTATGTATTCGCCGTTTAAGGCGCCGGCGGGTAATTCTGATCTTATTTCAAGGGCGCTTGTTTACGATAAATCGGATATGAAATTTTTTATTAATTTAGCTGCTTCAAAAAACTCCCGTCCGGAAATAGCGGAGCTTTCATTTTTATTCATTCACGATTTGAAATATATAGCGGATAAATTTGACAGGTTCAATAAAGCCGGCGGGGACAAACCGGATTTTTCGCGTATGTATAATTTTCTAAAAATGCAGATAGAAAAAAAGATCATTAAAGACGAAAACAAATTGAAAACATACAGGTATTATGCATTTTTAGCTCCGGCCAGGCGTGAAAAGCTGGCGGGCCTGATTAAAAATATTAAGACCGACATACTCGAGCCGAAAATCGCGACCTATTCGTCGAGGTTCGCCGATTTAAAGCCGCTGCAGGCTGAAATGGCGGAAAAAAATAAAAACGAGCAGCAGCGCGCCATTCTTAAAAAGTTCAGTTTTTTAAACGAGAAATTACAGAAAATGAATATTACCCTTACTCCTAAAAGCGAGTATGATATAATATTCAAAAAATTGAATATTAATAATAATTAGGGCGTTTGAATAAAGAATTTAATATTCAGGCGGGATTTTTATTTAAGGCTATTCAGGCATTCCGGCTTCGTACCATTCCATTATTTTATCATAATCGAACGGCAGGTATTTATTCATGCGGCCTCCGGGCTGTACGGCCCTTTTAACGAGAACGCCGCGCGTATATACTTCGAGGTAGTTAGTCAAGGGCACGTCGGGGGTTATTTCGGCGTTATGGCATTTAACGCAGCTTTCGTCGATGAGCGTTTTCAAGTTCATGGTAGGAAGAGCCGAACTGACGTAGCGGAAATTCGTTACGGGCACTTTTATAACGGCGGGTTCTTCAACCAGGCTCAGGGCCGAATCGCGCGATCCGCTGCAACCTGCGCCTGAAGCGAAAGCGATTGCCGCTGATATTAATAAAATATAGCGTTTAAATTTTGAATTCGATATCATATTTATATTATCGGCCGCGATATTCTTATTTTAAGAATTTTTATTGAATGAAAAATCTTTTTTTAAACAAGTTTGTTTGTATTTTAGCGGATAGTTTTGGGCAGGGCGCCAGATGATTTTTAGTGAATAGTGCAGAGTGGATAGTGAATAGTTAAGGCTGGGGCTCGCCCAGCGAGCTTTATATATAAATAAACACTTCGTGTAACAGCTTTTAAAATTTTAATCGGCCAATATTCCAATTTTAAAGAAGTTTGTTTGTATTTTAGTGGGTAGTTTGGGGCAGGGCGCCAGACAAATTTTTTCGGGGACGCGTTCAAAAATCCCTCCGGGATTTTTGCCGCTTGAGCTCGGCCCTTCTCGCCCCTCCGTGGGCTCCAGGGCCTCCGCTACACCCCTCAAAAATTTTGTCTGGCCCCTGCTACGAGCTTAAAGGCAACTTAAATAATGGATTACAACCTGAAAGTACTTTTATAGGCTGGTTAACACAAAAGCCTACTACAAAACTATAATGCTGACTCACCTGCAAGCCATTATTGTTGCGCAGACGCGAGCGTAGCGCGCGTCTGCAAAAAACAGAAATAGAAACAGAAAAAATAAAAAGAAAAAAGAAATTTTAGCAATTAAGGAAAATAAGAACAGATAAGAATTTATAGCAACATAAGAAAAGAGCATACCTGAATTAAAGTCACGGCAAAAAAGCCGGCAATCCACAAAAATAAAGCGTCAGGCGAATCAGGGGTTGGAAGGGATTTTAAGGGAAGGGAGGGGCCTTTGGCCCATCGCCTTCCCTTATCAAAAAAAGAATTTAATTATCAGCATAATTAAGGGTTTATTATGTATTCGGCCGTGACTATTTGCGAATCAGGAAGGCCGCTTTTATATGCGTAAGCCTTAATGGTTGTACTTTCGGTTATAACGAGGGATTTTTTATATACTATTCCGTTTGAAGGCGAAGGGTCGGTTCCGTCGAGAGTGTATTTAATATTAGCGTTCTTTGTCGCGGTAGTTAAATTTATTGTCTGTTCTCCCGAGTAGGTTCCTGCGGCGGGCGAGAACTGCGGGTCGGCCACGGGCGCGAGAATTTCATAAACGGCCGAAACGATCTGTGAATCTCGTATTCCGGCTTTGATAGCGATAGCTTTGATAGTTGTGGTCTGATTAATAGTTAAAGGCGTCGAATATTCAAAACCGTTAGCTAGTGAAGGATCTGTTCCGTCCGTGGTATATTTGATCGTGGCGCCATCGGTAGCGCAGGTTAAAGTAACGGTTTGCGGGTCGGCGTAGGTTCCGGCGGCGGGCGCAAACTGCGGCGGTTCAGTGCGCGGCTGTGGCGGCGGAAGCATAATGTATTCGGCCGTGGTTATCGCCGAATCGCCGAACCCGGATTTATACGCGATAGCTTTAACTGTAGAAGTTTGAGATATGGTGATTGGCGCCGAATATAAAATACCGTTAATTTGCGACGGAGCCGATCCGTCGAGCGTGTATTTAATGGTGGCGCCAGCTGTAGCGGAGGTTATCGATACTATTTGATCGTAATAATAAGTTCCGCCTTTGGGTGTGAATTCGGGGCTCGCGGCGGGTAAAATTATTATATATTGATTTGAAACTACCTGTGAGTTGACCATTCCGCCTTTAAAGGCTATGGCTTTTATAGTGACGTTCGCTGAAACTTCGATCGGCGCTGTATAAGTTAATCCGTTAGACTGCGAAGGTGCCGAGCCGTCCGTTGTATATTTGATAGCGGCGCCGGGCGTGGCGGAGGTTATCGATACTGACAGCGTTTCGAAATAAGTGCCTGCGTTAAATGAAAATTCGAGGTTTTTAACCGGTTCGACTATGATATAGCTTTGATATACGTTAATTGTAAGCGTCTGGCTTTCGCCCGCGCTGAAGATAAAATCGAGCTTTGATTCGCCGAAAGGAAGAGTGAGCAGGTATTCTTTTTTGAGCACGGCCCTTTCTTCGATTAAGACATAGTCTGTTCCGGCTTTTAATTCGTAATCGCCTTTTTTAATACCGTTTAATTCGTTGCCGTTTAAAATAAGAGTAACGTGGATATCGGCCTGGTTGATGCCTTTATCAAAATTAGCTCTCACGGGTATTATTGATGAATTAATTACGGCCGACTCGAAAATTTCGAGCTTTAAAATTTGCGGTTCGCCTGCGCTGAAGTTAAAACTCAGTTCGGCCGGCCCGAGCGATAGATTTTTAAGAAATAATTTTGATATTATTACCATGTTGTTTATAACGCTGTAATCGGTTTCCGGGTCAAGGGTATAATCGTTATAAGAAATCGTTTCGAGGGCATTTCCGTTCAGTTCCATTTTAACTTCCACTTCAGCCGAATCGGGCCTGTTTTTATCGAATTCAAAAAATGCGGGATAGATCGAAGAATTGTTCATTTCATAATTTATAGTAATGGTATCGGAAGCTATCATGGCCGTTTTTTCGTTTTCTTCGACGATTGCCGCAACTTTCAACTGAACGGTTTTTTTTATTTTGAAAGGCGCGGAATAAATATTTCCGTTAGTCATAGAAGGTTCCAAGCCGTCGACGGTGTAAATTATTTTAGTGACTTCTTCGCCGGCTTTTAAAGTAACAGCCTGTTCGGTTTTATATATTCCGCCTTCGGGTGAAACGATCGGCGGCAGGGGTTTTACTCTTACGCTTAACGGAGGTGAAGATTTTATATAATTATGATTATCCGAATTTTTGACTTTAAGCACCAGTTTATATACTCCGCCTTTTTTATAGGTATGGCCGGTTTTCGAGACGCCGCTCCAGTATCGGAATAACTGACGGTCAGGTAATTATAAACCGGTTCGAACCCTTCTAGCGTGTAGCCGTATTGGAGCTGTTCAAAATCTTCGTTTACGGGCCGGTAGATATTTTCAAGAATGGTTCCGCCGCCCTGGCTAACTTTCCAGGCGATTCCGGAATCCGGATATTTTACGGAGCCGTCTTCGTATTTTACGGTTATTTTAATCAGGTTAAGATCGTATTGCGAAGCGTGCGCAAGAATTAAAAGGCCGGGTTCCAGCGATAAAGAGACAGGCCTTACCGGCGGTTTATAGGGCGTAGTGTCTATTATGGTCAGGGCTAAAGCCGCCGTTTTTCCGTCCTTGAAAGTAAAGGCCAGGTTATAAATTCCGGTTTTAAGCGCGCATAAATATTCTTTTTTTATGTAAAGCGCGGTTTCGAAAGCGGCGTAGTCTTTTACGGCGGAAAGAACGTAGGCGCCGTTGGAAATAGACGCCAGCGCATCGAATTTGACGTTTAAATTAACGTCGGCCGTTTTATCGGGATTTTTATCGAAAGTAACGCTTAAGGGATAAATGTATGAATTATAGGGGTTCGCGCCCTGCGGGCTGAAAACGGCAATTTCTTTATCGGACGAGCTTGTAGCCGCAGAAAGGTCGGCGTTGATGGAGACTATATAAAATTTATCGAATATATTCGAGTCGATGAGTTCGGGTGATATCAGTTCGCAGTACGTCGAATTTTTGATGATTATATTTTTCGAAGCGGCCCTGCTTGCGCTAAGCGCGCTTCTGAGCCGGGCGTATATTTTAACTGCCGCGTCCTGCGATAATTTAACGGAAACGTTCACTCCTGGTTCTATATTGAATTTAAACGCCGCCGCTTCGAGCGGTTTAAGCCTCATGGTAAAGGGCAGGGACATTTGAGGCGCTTTTTCAATGATATTATCGTATGAGCGGGCCATTAAGGCGTCCAGGTATTCGCGAAAATCACCGCTTTTAAGATTTGATCGCGCGAAATCTTCAAAGGTTCTAGAGCTTGCGGTTTCGTTTAACATTTCGGCTATTTTTCCGGAGCCGTATTTATTAGAAAGCAGCCATAAAAAATACCATCGTTCGCCCGCGCCGCCTTTTCTGGTAAAAAGCCCGTTAGAATCGCTGATAAGAGAGTTCAACGTTTTAGAATTATAAATTTCGTCCATTGAAAACGGGTTTGAAAGAGTTGACGCGCAAAACCATGCGGCCGCGGCTTCATTAAACCATTCCCATCCGGTTTTTGAAAGTTCGGCCGGGCTTTTTTCCGCTCCGTAGTATTCGTTTATGCAAAGATGAAAATATTCGCGCGAGGCCAGATTATAATTTTTAATCCTGTTCCAGTCGTAAGGGCTCGAGCTCAAAAAGATATCGTATTTGCGGGCGAAATTTCCAGCCCTGCGCGGCAACCCTATAATTTCATTTAACGGGTTTCCGGCGGCGTTTACAAACCTCATTATATAAACGTCTATATTGTTAGCGGCGGTAGAAGGGGTTTTGAATCCGGCGCCGGCGGCCGCTACGGCAGCTCTGTTTAATTCGGCGGCTATATGGGCCATTTCATTTTCGCCGATAGCGGCGTTATCGGTGTAAAAATTGAATCCGGCCGTTTTGAATTTAGCTTTGATATCTATTGAAACCAGGCTGACCATAAGTTCGGTTCTTTCAAATTCAGAGGCGTTGAAAGTGATTTCAGGCCGCCTGCTTATGTATGGGAGCGGGCTTGCGTTTATTATAGTTTCGCCCGCGCTGAAATTATTTTTTAACGAAACGGCCGCCTTGCCGTTTATAAATTCGGGGGTTATAAATCCGGCGCTTTCGTCTGAGGATAAAAAATATAAAATTTTGAGCGATTCGATTTCGCCGATTTTATCGTCGGGTATTTTAAATGAAATCGAAGCGTATTTAAGGGAATTTACATTGTCTATGGTGAAAACGTCTCCGCGGTATGACAGCGATCCGTTATCGGAAAACGGCGGCGGCGCGGTTGAAATTGAAATGCGGGCGGCCTGGCTGACTGAGCCGGCCGGTATTTTAAGCTGGATATTCGAAGATACGTTAATATCGGAAGCTATGTTGGGCTTTATGATTAATTCTGATTTGTCGTAAATGCGGGGAGGTTCTTCGGCTGGATTTATTTCGCTTTGAAACAGGCTTGACCGGCAGCCGTAACTTGTGATGGCGGCTGGTAATATAAAGCAAATAAATATAAAAATGTAAAAAAGCGCGCTTTTTTTCATTTTTAATCGCCTGCTTCACTCGAGCGGCAAAACCGTTCGACCGGCCTGAATTTTCGTTTCTCAAACAACTCGTTTTATCACGCAAAACCGGCGTGTTAAATCGAATTACGTTTTAATTTGAAAACGTACGCGAAAAAAGAATGAAAAACATTGCAAACTGGGCAATTTTTATCTTCTATTATAATTATAGCACTTTTTTTATGAAAAGTAAAGACAATTTTAACCAGGCGGTATGCGGTAAAAACTATTGCAACGGTTGGAACAAATAAAAAAAAGAAGCTATCCTGATTATTTGAATGGATAGCTTCTTTAAGTTATTTATGGCTTTTATATAATTTGATTATTTTACGTTGCCGTTTTCTATATTTTCGAGCATCTGTTTCGCTTCTTTATTGCCGTTGAGAGCTTCGAATTTGAGAGCGTCGACAACGGGGCCGGAGCTTGCGGTAAGCGGTTTCGCTTTTATGCCGCGGGCTTCGAATACTTTTTTGATTGTTTCGGCGTTTACGCCTTTGTAAAATTCTTTATCGGCTGCTATTAAAGCGTTAACGCCGTCGGTGAATTTCTGATTTTTGATGCCTTTCAAGTAATTTCTTGAAAAGTGCATTATTTTATCGGTGACTTCTGCGCCGAGGGCTTTTCTTAAATCCCACAGGCCTGCGCCGTAGATATTGCTGTCATAATGGACTTCGTTCTGGATATCTTCGGGATAGTGAGTTTTGTTATCCATGTTGCGGAGGAAAGGTTTGTTCATTTTAGCCATTGCCCATTCGCCGACCATGGAGTCGTCGGTCATCGTGCATGCGAGATAATCGGAGAAAGCTTCGTTGATGGCGCCTGATTCGCTTGAGTAAGGCATATAAACCATGGCGTTCGTTACAGCGTGGCCGTATTCATGATAGATAACGCTTTCTTCTTTTGAAAGATCGTTCAATCTATTGCCGTCGCCGAGGGCTATAGCGCCTTCCATAGGGGAAAAGAACGCGTTGTCGTATTTTGTGCCGTAGTGGACGGTAACTTTGATAGAGCGGTCGAGGCCGGTGAAACCGTATTGAGCTACGAAATCGTGAACTTTATTAGTGTGGTAATAAGCGTTAACTTCGTCGAAATGAGTATCGTCAGCGTCGAAAACATAGTTGCCGGCGGCGTTTAAAACTGCGGGAGCCGTGTCTTCGTTTACTACTGTAACCCATTTGCCAACGAGGCCTTTACCGGGGTTTGTGAGATTGATGATGGGTTCGCTTACTATGCCGCCCTTCATGGGGTTGAACATGTAAATAGTGCCCTGAGGAGCTTTAGGCGCTTCGGGAGCGTCGGCGTGGAACATGATATCGAAGCATTCGATAACTTCGCCGTTCGCGGCGTTTATAACGAATACGAAATCGCCGAGAGGATCTTTGGAAGCGAGTTCTACTTTAACCGTTTCGAAAGCTATTTTATTTTTGCTGTAGATAACGTTAGCGGCTTTTGATTTGATTCTTTCGCCCTGGCATTTGATATGTTTTTTAGCTATTTCTAAAGCTTTATCATGGCTAATAACGGTAGCTACTGAATTGACTTTGCCTATCGGAGAAAGTGCGTTATTGAGCATGACCACTTCGGAGGCGTTGTTTATGTGAACTGAAACCTGCGAATCGAAAACTTTTTTGTTTTTGTAGTAGTGCGAGAAAAGTACGTGGGTAATATTGCCGCTGGCGGATACGTTTTCGACTCTGAGGTCTCTGACTTCCACGCCGCTTATTAAATCTGAATTTTTTTCTAAGAATTTGATAGCGTCGGTAACGAGTTCATTTTCGGATCTTTTGTTCTGTTTTGCCGAATAGGCGTTCGCGTCGTTGTTGATGATATTTCTGATATTGCCGTCTTCGTCGAAGTTCACGCTGAACTTGTTGCCGTTGTCGGAATTGAATTTAGCGAATCTTAAAACGTTAGCGCTGTCCGCGTAAGCGTTTGTGAAAACAAGCGCTAAAGTAAGGATAAGAACGATAAAAAACAGTTTCTTCATACTATAATACCCTCCGTACTTATTTTGTATCTATATATTATATAACTTTACAGTTCGTCTGTCAACTAATTATCAAAAATTATCAAAAAAATAAAAATTAAAAAGCGCCTTGTATTGCCGGCCATGATTATGATATAATAACTCATGAATTTAAATGCGTATCGGGTAATGATAAAACTTAGCATATAACACGAGGAGAGTTTCATGAACAGGAATAATAATAAAATCAAGCTTTTGATTCTGTCGTTTTTTTACTTATCGGCGATTCTTTTTAGCGCCGTTCAAGCGGCTCCGCTTAAAAATAAGTCCATAATTGAAATAGAGCTAATACACACCAACGACACTCACGGCAACCTTCAAAAACCTTTTGACGAAGGGATAACTTTATTAAAAAACGTTTCGGGCTTTAAAAATATGATCGTCAACAATAAAAAAGACGCTCATATACTTATGCTCGACGCGGGAGATATAACAAGCTATAAAGATGTAAGTTTCGACACTATGGAGTCGGACCTTCACGCACTCGACGCCGCCGGCTACGACGCTATGACTATAGGCAACCATGAAATAGACTTCGGGCTTTATAAATTTAGCGAACTTGCCTCGACTATTAAAATGCCGGTTTTATGCGCTAATATAATCGATAACAAAACTAAAACTTATCTGTTCAAGCCTTATATTATAAAAACTTTCGCTAAAACCAGAATAGCCATAGTTGGAATTACCGCTTCAAATACATTTACGGCCCTTTCCGACGAAGAGAAACAAAAGATTACATTTCTAGGCACCGATGAGGCGTATCTTAAAATACGGTCAGAACTGAAAGAAAAAGCCGATATTATAATACATCTTTCACACTTAGGCCTTCCGGAAGACCGTGAATTCGCTAAAAAGTTTCCTGAAGTAAAACTTATAATAGGCGCGCATTCGCACACTTTTTTAAACGAGCCTGAATATATAGGAAAAACCTGTATCTTAAACGCCG
>Ga0116149_1005975_pt1 | contig 11152 bp, 9 predicted proteins | sample AD_UKC057_MetaG_FD_89787 | JGI IMG/M metagenome (GOLD analysis project Ga0116149, IMG submission 89787) | Active sludge microbial communities of municipal wastewater-treating anaerobic digesters from USA - AD_UKC057_MetaG | ecosystem: Engineered > Bioreactor > Anaerobic > Digestate | place: USA...
AAACAGGTGCCAAGCAGCCAACTTCCTGTGCGGGCGAACTCAGCCCGCACTCTGCCCGCGGCACTTCCAGCCAACTTCCCGCGGGGGTATCCAAACTGGATCCAGCCCGCACTATACACTCCACCCCACACCAAACGTATGGGCTACGCAAATGCAAACAGAAACGGAAAAACAAAAACCACCAGGACAGCGAGTAGCGCATACGCAGGAATCCACGAAGCCGCCCGCGCAGCCGGAAGAATGAGCGTACGGTATGTAATTCTGGCAACAACGAGATCAACGAGATTTCCCAGCATAACCAGATTAGTCGCAAGCAGCGTCGCCTTCGACGGAGTGACGCCCCAATTCCTGATACGGTACAGAATTGCCGAAAGAACAACAAGATCGAGTGCAATAGTAATTACCGGCAGAACCGACGTACAAGATGCGATAAACCCATTCTTCACCTGTTCCGACGACACAAACACCAACAGACAAATAACCAGCACGAGCAAGACGTTGTACAAAATAAACACATCCCGGTTGTCCCAGGGTTTTTTTTCTGCAAAGAATGCAACGACGCCGAAGACCGTAATCGTAACCAAAAAAAGCGGTATAAAAACGACACCAAGTACAGACGCAAGCCTGATGCCCGGCAAGACTTCAATTACTGCGAGCGCAACAAACGGTGCTGCGCACACTCCAAGCGTTACAATATTCTCAATATAGAAATGTGCCGCATCAATCCCGACAATATCGAAAAGCGCAATCGACAAAGCAACAAGAACCGCCCCCCCGAGCATAAACAAAACAAACCATATTACAACTTCCCCGGACAAGCGCACGAACCGGGCAAGCGCGTCCCGATCTCCCAACCTGAAATCGGAATACGAATACCACACCGAAAACCACACAAGCACCGGTAAAAAAAAGAGCACGTTATCGAGCGATTGCGACACCGTACGAACCGCAACAACAGCATGAAGGCGCCCAGCACCGTGAACGGAAAAAGCGCCCTCGCCCAGGCTTTCCATTGTTTCGCATCCGCTGCACCGAAGCGAAAATACAACGCCCCGCAGGCCCCGCCGATAATCATGCACAAGCGAAGCAGCACGTCATTGCGGCCCGAATCAACCTGCGCCAGCAGCCTGACAGGCACCCATGCAATCAGCGTAAGAACTGCCGTAAAAGCCCATTTTTTCCCTACCGTTTTTTCCATTTCTTCGCCCCCTGCTTTCACTATACCACCAAATTCCCGTTTTTTTTCTTCAGTAACCAAGCCAATCAATACTTAATACTGAAACCTCCATACCAAGACACGGCGGAATCAGAACGAACAAGCGAAAGTATCAACAGGGCAGCTTCTCGATCACCCATCCTGAAGGCAGCGTGCGTCAGCGAACGGCTCCAGAATCTTCGTGACTGGCGCGCGCCACCGAGCGCCAGCGTGCGGTACACACGCTTCAGCGACATCACGCCTTCATCTTTGCGGGACCGCTACAAACTGAAGTCTATAGAGATCCTGTAAGAGTTGACACGTATGATATACATGCGTTAACTTAATATTGTTATGTTAACATTGTTAGAACTAATTGCACTGAACGAGGATAACAGATGAGAGCGCCGAATCCGGAACTTGAACGAACCATCCGGGAACAGGGGTTCGAACTTTTGATGGAAAAAGAACCGGAGCAGATCACCATGCGCGACATTGCACGCATTTGCGGGGTCAGTGCAACGGCAATCTACTATTATTATGCGGACAAGGACGCACTGTTCGAGCGGATCAAGCTCGACTGCATTGCAGCGATGGAGGAAACGATCATCGCTCGCGTACAGCTGTGCGCACGAACGGACCAGCGTGCGGGAACATTGCTGCGCGAAGGGCTTGAAGCATTTCGGGACTGGGCTTTCGAAAATCCGCGGGTTGCCTTGCTTGTAATGGAAAGAATCAAGGCCAACGAAAACGCCGAACCCCAAGAGCTTGCCGGTTACTATCGCGCAAACGCCTTTGCTCAGGAACTGCTGGAAAAAGCCGTAGCGGAGGGGCAAGCCTGCAGCGACGATCCAAGACGGGACAGCGCTCTGGCAATCGCAGCACTATGGGGTGCGATAGAAGCAATTCTGCGTAAACGCACCTGGCCGGAATACTGGAACGACGGAATCGCATTTACCGATTCAATGATAGAAGCAATCGCACAATTAGTGCTGATACCGACCGGAGGAGACAAAAAATGAAAAAATCGATATCCCTGCTCGTTGCTGTTATTGTATCAACAGCCGGATTGAATGCAGCCGATCAGGCTGTTGCGGCGGAATCCGCACACAGCATCCCGTCCGGTGAAACCCGCATAGAACTCGATATCATCCCTGGACCGTCATGGAAACGCATCATGTGGTTCGGTCCGATTCCCGTGAGCAAATCCCCGCAAGTTGCCGCCTGGGTCGAAACTATAGAGGGTGAATTTGTCGCTACGTTGACCGTTACATCGAGCACTGCAAGGGGAAAATGGATCGGTAATCCCGAAGGCGGCAGACCGGAAAGCCTTCCGGTTTGGCTTGCGGCGTCGAAGCGAAAAGCATCAGGCCGTGCAGCCGCCGGTACTGAACGCAGGGACAATAGAATCGATGCGGTGAGCTCGCCTACTCCAAAGGTAGGACTCGACATCGAGCAGAATGTCTGTACTGAGAACGGAAAAAATTACCGGATTTTTGTCGAGGTAAATGCCAGTTTTGACTACAACAAAACCTGGCCTAAAAAAGCGAAACCGGGAGAGACCGGCTATTCCGGGGTGAATGGACAGCCGTCACTGGTTTACGCAGGCTCGTTCACAGGCGGACAAAAAGAGACTGTCGAGCTAAGGCCGATTGGCACCGGATCGGTGGACGGAAGCACCGGAGACATAACACCTGGTACTGCGGGACTTACTTCTGCGCTGGAAATTATCAATCGCGCTACTGCAACAATTCGGTAGCCGAGAGCACTGCATCCCAAGGCAGGAGTTCCTGTTCGAGCCGAAGCTGCTGTCCGTAGGTGCCGCTGCACAAGGCGCGGTACAAGAGCAGCTCTCCGTTCTCCAATCGGGGCAGATCGCGGATTACCTGATCCGGTTCGGTAACCCAGCGGGAACGATATGTAACAAACGTTGTTTCATCCATCAGAAAGGAACGGGTTTTGGGAAACGATGCCCGCAGCTGGTCAAGAATAGCGAAACCGTGTGTGTCAATATCGCCCCAATACCATATCTCTTTTTCAGCCAGCCAGCTTGCGCGCGCAAGAGACTCGAAACCGTACCCCCGGCCGTATACAGCGATCGACCCGGGTATGCGAGGCAACGAGAGTACGGTAATATCATTTTCGATAATCAGAACGCGAACGCACTGAACCGGGCGGGCGGCGAACTCGTCTGCGGTAACCGATATATCGGTAAACCCGCCGACGGCCAGCAGGGGATCGAGTATCCTGAAGCGTACTAGATCCGGTTTATCGAGAAAACCGAACCTCCGTGCAAAAGAGACCGCGGACAATCGTTGACCTGATGCAAATCCGTCCGCCCTTTCGAACCCGGACGGCCCGTAGGCATCGGTCCCCGAGCACAAGATTGTCCACCATTGGCCGAGGATGAGTCGATGACGTTCGATGAATTTTGTGTGTACGCCTGGGACTGCTACCTGCCGGAGATAGATGCCGGGTCGCTGATGGGCAAGATACCAGTCGGTGAGGTCCGCAAGGCTTTCCAGGTCGCGTGCGTTTTCCGCCAGGGCAAACGGATGCGCGGAGATCCAATCCGCGAGGAGGGGAAACCGCGCGAGTAGATACTCCGCTGATTTTCTAAAAACGCGCAATTCGTTCTGACGCGAAATATAGCGGGCAATCGCGTCAATATCCGAAAAAACTGCTGCGCGGGGAATGCGATTCCGTCCGAGCTGCCGGTGCGTCCGTTCGATCCATTCAAGCTGGATATTATTTTGTTCCGCATGCTCAAGCCAGGTGCCTGCCCAGGTTCGGACTGCGTCGAACGATGAAAGCATTTCGCTGGCGCCCGGACCCTTGAGCGAAAACCGGAGCAGATCGGCTGCGTCGGGAGAATCGGGAGCGTCGGGAGAATCGGGAGCGTCCGGTTCATTTGTGCCAGGCGAAAAATAATGTCCGTGTGTTTTGAAATCTGCCCGAAAAAAAACACCGCGCTCCCAAGATGTGCGAAGCTTTTTTTTCAGGTCGTCGGGCGTTGTCAAGTTCATGCTTCTCCGGCGGACTTTTTTGCCCGGTACGATTCAATGCTCATCACCTGCAGTTTTGAATTGCTGCCGTCGTCGTTGTACACAAAACCGAGAGTCGAAACAAACGGTTCTATAATATGGATTTTTTGCAAGGGCGTGACGATCAGAAGCTGGAGGTTGAGTTCCCGAAACAAGCGCAGGCCGTACCTGCTCGATTCGTCCGAACCGCGGCCGAACGCTTCGTCGATCATCACGAACCGGAAGCTGCGCGATCTGGTTTCGCCGCGCTCAAGGCCGAACTGGTACGCAAGGCTCGCTGCAAGTATGGTGTACGCCAATTTTTCTTTTTGCCCGCCGGACTTGCCGCCTGAATCGGTATAATGTTCGAATTCAGTATTATCTTCCCGCCAGCGTTCGGATGCCGCAAAGACAAACCAATTGCGCACGTCGGTCACTTTTTCTGTCCACCGCCGGTCGAGATCGACGAAGCCTTGCCGACCGCGGAATCGCTGAATGATTTCTTTTACCAGCAGAAATTTCTGTTCGCTGTACAGTTCGTCCTGCTTCTGACCGACAGTACCTTCGGTGCAGAGCCTGAGCTGTGCGGAAAATTCGCGGATTTCCGGATCCGGGCTGGGATGGTTTTCGAGCACAATAAACCGGCCGGGATTGTAGTTGATCGCAGACAGGGATTTGTTGATTCGTCCGATCCTCTCGCTGATAAGCGACCGTTCTGCGTCGAGCTGTGCACGGAAAGCGGCGACTTCCCTGATGGTGTTCTCGTTGAGCAGCGTCTTGAAGCGTTGCAGGAACGCAGGAAGATCGTCGGATTTGAGGCGTGCAAGAAAAGCGCGATATTCGTCTCCGGCGGCTATTGAATCGTCTATCTCGCGGGTTTCTGCCGGATATGATGCGCGGAATTCCTGCATTTGCCCGGACAGTTGTCCGACAAGTTTTTCGATGCGCTTTGCGCAGGAGTCGATCCGGGACTGCACCTTCTCGCGAACAGTTTTTGCAAGCTGGTCGCAATTCGCATGCGTAATGCGCTGGTCGCCGATACACTCTATGCGCAGCGGTTCTACGAGTGCGGTTGATTCCTGGCGCGAATCTGTAAATGAAGAAATACGCTCCACACACAAGCGAAGCGCTTCAGCGAAATCCTCCGCTTTCTGTGAAAGACGGGCGATATCGTCGCGGACCGCGTTGACCTGCGCTTCGGCGCCCAGAATCTTTTTTTCCACCACAGACAAACTCCGATGTAGATTTCCGAGTATGTCCGATGATTTTTCGATTGCTTCGATTTCTTTTACAACCGCATCGATTTCCAGAGCGGCAGACCTCCAGTCAATGTCGGCAAATCGCAAAAAGCCATCGATACCGACATGCGCATCCCGTTCCGCTCTCAAGGCTGAAAGGGATGACACGACGGAATTCCGCTCGTCCGCCCGGGTTGCCAAGACTGCGGCAAGTTCTGTGCGCTCGGCTTCGAGTGCGTGTATTTTTTCCCGGTTCGACCAGCCGAGAACAAAACGACTGCGGTCGCGCAGCGAATGGCGGTCGTCCTTCTCGTGCCGTACGCCACCGTCGCGGGTTTGGCCCGAAGGGGTAATTGCCTTGTCATAACGCCGGAAATCCGTAGTGTCCCGGCAGCACCGGTAGTCGAAGCGGCGGGCAAGCTGTACGCGTATCCATGATTCGAAAATGCCGAACGGACGCACGTCGATTTTTGCGGCAAGCGTTCCTTCCAGATCGTCGCGGTCAACGGCGTTTCGCTCTTCCCGGACACGGAAATACACAAGACGCCCGCGAAGATTCGTCCGGTCGACGTAATCGGTAACAGTCGCATAGAGTGCTTCGGGAACCAGAAGAGACAGGGCAAAGTTTCTGAGCACGCGTTCCGCCGCGCCTTCCCATTCCTCCTCGCCCGGCGCGATGCGCATCAGTTCTCCGCAAAACGGAACGTCTTCGCACGGAATGTCGAGGGCGCGGCACAGCGAATGGCGGATGTCAATCTGCTCGAGCGGAATATTGCTTTCGCGCCCGGCAAGCGAAGCAAGCTCTTTTTCGATGCCAAGATGTTCAGCGCGCGTTCCGTGTATTGCGACATCGATCTCTGAAAGACTGTTTTGCAGCTCGGCTTCCCGTTCCGACAAAAGGCGCACCGCATCGGCGGACCGAATTCGATTTTCCTCGAAAGAAGCAGCGTCGTCCGCCCGGGGCAAGGAAGCACGGGTCCGAATATCGTCATAGCGGACGAAATTTTCCCGCAACACATCGCGCGTACGCTCCAGCGCAGCCGCTCTCACGCGGAGCCGGTCCAGCTCGTCGCCGCCCTGCGTTGCAATAGATTGCCGGAGGGCATCCCGCTCGGTGCGCAAAGCGGCAGTATCGGACTCGGCATGCGCAAGCGCAGTTCGCTTCCCGTCGAGGCGTATTTGCGTATCATCGATCCGCTGCTCGAGCACGTCCTTCCGCTGCCATTCGAAATACGGATCGATTGCAGCGCGAGATCGCACCAGAGCTTCCCGTGCGGCCATTTCGGCGGCGTACGCATCAAGATTGGCGACCAACGGACTAAGCCGTTCAATCTGATCCTTCGCGCGTACAATCGCCTCGTGCGCACGGTCAAGGTCATCAAAGTGGTGAATGAGCGCCTCGATTTTCGACTCGCTGTCGAACGCTTCCAGCATGTGCCGCCTGACAAAATCGGTCAAATCGCCAACCGATTTCATCGAAACAGTCTGATGGAAAAGCTCGAGGGCCTGTTCGTTCTGTATACCGAAAATGCGTCGCCAGGAAGTGCTGTAGCTGCGAAAATCCTCGAACACCTCGGTAGTCCTGATGTTCCGCAGCGCGCGCCGCAGTTCTGCAATATCGGAACCGAAACCGGAAAAGTGCTCTCTGATATCAATATCCGTTTCCGAAACGACATAGAAACGGGCAGGTTGACCTTTGGTGTCTTTTTGCCAGAACACCTGAGCCAAAGACACCGTCTGGCCATACCCCTCGTTCCTGAACACGCCCAGAATTACCGAATAGTCCGACGAACCGCGCAGCGCGACAGAACGTGCGACAAGCCCGTCATCTCCCCGTTCGGACTTGTAATAACCGAGCACATACGACCGAAGATCGCGCTCGCGGGCACCCGCCCCAGCAGCCCTGTTGTAGGCAATGCGGTTCGCCGGAATGAGCAGTGTCGTCATCGCATCTACCAGGGTCGACTTGCCGGATCCGATATCGCCGGTCAACAGCGCATTTTTTCCTTCCAGAGGGAAAACCCACACCCTTCCGTTGAACGTACCCCAGTTGTACACCTCAAGGCGCTGCAGCCTGAAACCGGCGAGCTCATCTCCTTCCGAAAAATCCAGCAACCCGTCATTCACCGCCATCATCGTCGAGTGCTCCCTTTTTTCCATACGAAAATCCGCGATATTCAGCAAGGCGGCGGTCGAAATCCGACAGCCACTGGGCGTCCACAAACACCTTTAAAACGCGCCGCACTTCTATGCGTTTTTTATCGTCCCCCAAAAATCGGATAAACCCGAGTTCATGAATTTTGTTGATATACGAATCGAAGCGCGAGAGCCACTGTACCTCGTTGTTTCCTTTTTGCAGAAAAACTTCCACCTGCTTTGCAAGATCGTCGCGGTCGATAATAAGCCGGGGATCGGACTGAGCGGCGTCATGTTCGGCGAATTTTTTTCGCAGCAGAGCCAACAGAAGGCTCACCGGATACGAAAGCTGACGGCGTGTAATAAGTCGCGGAATCCCCTCGCCGTTGTCGGCACCATCCTCGGTCGAGTTCCTCAGAAAACCGTACCCCTCTTCTTCGGATACAGTCAACGTCAAACCGAGCACAGCCATATAATCCGTAGCTTCGCTCCGGTATTTCAGAAGGCACTGCCATAAGGCCTCGTCATCCTCGCGGTACACAATTCCGCGAAGGAGCTGCACCAGCATTCGGGAATACAACGGATCGTTCATTTTCATTCATGCTTCCTGCAAAATAATATACGGGGAATCCGCGCCTTCCGGAACGCATCCTCGCCGGGCTGCCAGACCACAGTCTCGCGAACAGAATCATCGACAACATGCCAGGGACGCTCGCAGGCAATCTGAAAATACGCCACCAGTTCAGCCAGTCCCAATTCAAGCGGAAAACGTGCAACAAGCGAACCGAGCGACACCTGGGCTTCCTGCAAAAGACAGGTTTCGATGTTCCGTTCAAGGCGTTCGCGGTCAACATACACTTGCGCGGAGAGCGCCGCCAGATCGAGCTCTTCTGCTCCCGACTCCGGTTTTTCGCTGTCGAGCAACACTTTAACCGGCGGAGAAAAAAGCGGATATTCCAGCGGCAACGTGATATCGCATTTGAACCCGTCAATTTCCATGGCGAACGGCACCCGCACAGCAGCATTGACCCGCACAGCAGCATCGCCCCGCACAGCAGCATTGACCCGCACAGCAGCATCGCCCGGCGGATCGTCGCGCAACGCAACCGCATGCCGCTCGATCGACTTGAGAATTTCCATTATCCGCCGGTTTTCAAGAAAACCCTGATCGTCAAGATAACGCCTCAGCTGTGCCGAAAGCCGGGCAACACGCCGCTGCGTCTGTTCGCCGGCTCGGATCCAGTCGAAATGCACATGGCGCAGTCTGCGGTCATCGAGCAGATCGCCCAAATCCGGAATTGCAAACGTACGGTCAAGCAGCAAATCGAGCTCATCCTGACTTGCCGGCGACATGATAAAATCCCAAAATGCGTGAAAACTCTGCCCTTCGTCAGAATCGCGGATATCGTCGTGCCGGTCGAGAATACGCGAAAGCATCCCGCTTTTCTCGCCGTCCCACAACGCAATTTCCTCGCGAATCGACCGGTCAAGATCAATAAAGTTTTGTTCGACCGCCCGAAAATCTCCGAGCAGTTCGCGCGCCGTCTCCGAAAAACGGACAAATCGCTCCCGAAGTTCCCGGTCAGAAAGCCCGGAAAACTCTCCGGCGCGCAGCCGCGCAATTTCATCCTCGATCGCCCGCTTCCGGTTCTTGAGCTCCCGCAGCCTGAGCTCCCGGTTTTCCTCCCGTCCGTGCACAATCTGCCTGAGCAGATCGATACAAATACTGAGCCTGCCTTCAGTGCCAAGAAACCGCTTGCCCGACAGCTGCTCCATCCAGGAAAGCGCCTTCTCGGCTTCCGGAGTCAAATCGTAATGGGGAACATCCGAACCTTCCGGATAGAATTTCCGGAGCCAACCGCGAGACTCGTGCGTCCAGTCGGCCAAATACGCCGCCGCATCCTTCGGAAACGGATCGACCGCCTCCCCCCGCCCGAGCGCATGCAGATAGTCGTCCAAATGCAACACAAGCTCAGTCTCGGCAATCGCACGTACATTATGCTCGCGGAATTCCCGGTCTAAAAACGACGCAACCATCGGCGCATTGTCCGCCATAAACAGCCGCCAAGCCGGATGAGACTTTTTCAATTCCCCAAGCAGTCCAAAATCAAGAGCCATGACCTACAAGTGTAGCCCGAATCCGCACTTTTGAGGAGAGGGTGTTCAATACGTACTACTGAAACCTGCCGCTTAAAAGCAGGTCGAAAGCGCCATCATGTCGTGAACGAACTGACAGAGTCCGATTCTCGATCAGCAACACCGATCAAAGATCGAGCGCCAAGTCCAGCGTCCCCCGCACCAAACGTCCAGCCGTAAGTTTTTCCCGTAAACCTGTACTGTGCTGGAAGACCTGCCGGCGATGGGACTTCCCTCCGGGCCGCCCTCGGACCTTCCCCCCTCGCCTTCGCTCGGCGGAGCTTCCGGTTCAAGTCCCGTCCCCGGCCAATAAAAAAGCCCGATCTTTCGATCGGGCTTTTTGCCGGCGATGGGACTTCCCTCCGGGCCGCCCTCGGACCCTCTCCCCTCCCCTCCGGTCGGCGGGTCCTCACGATCAAGTCCCATCGCCGCATAAATAAAAAAACCGGCCCCAAGGGGTCGGTTTTTTTAGTGCCGGCGATGGGACTTGAACCCATACATCCTCGCGGATAGTGGATTTTGAGTCCACCGCGTCTGCCATTCCGCCACGCCGGCAGGTGCGTGACTAGCTTAAAAAGTGTAGCATAAAACGGGGATTCGTGTCGAGAGGATAAGAACTGTTCATTTCCTTACCCCGTTTTAACATTTCTGTAACCGATGCACAGTATATTCCGGGCATGATAACTTTTAAATACGGCGAAGCGTTGGTTTGGGCGGTTCGCGATCCTGAACGGTCGCGTATTATCAGGCTGCTTGCCGAACGGCGGGCGCACGTCTCCGACATCGAACAGGAACTCGGAATTCCGGCGCACCGAGTGGTTTCGCATTTGGAACTGCTTGCAAGCGTGAACCTTGTAGAACGCACGGTAACCGCAGATACGTATCCCGAATATACAGTTTCTCGTTCTATGCACCCTTTGATCGACAATTATCTTGCTATCGGAGCGCAGCAAACAGGCCAGAATTATCCCCGCGCACGGAGCTAAAACGGGAAGCGCGCGCGGGCAGCCGGTCAAGTGAACGGCCGCCGCATTGGTTACTTCCGGGCGCGGAGCGAATTGACCGTCGCCAGGAGCGCAACACCGACATCGGCGAAGACCGCTTCCCAGAGAGTTGCGATACCGAATGCGCCGAGGGCAAGAAAGCCGAGCTTGATCGCAAACGATAGCGCGATGTTCTGCGCTACGATCCGCTGCGTCCAGCGCGCGGTGCGGACGGCTTCCGCAACAAGCAGCGGATTGTCGTTCATCAGGACGACGTCGGCCGACTCGATGGCGGCATCGCTTCCCAGACCGCCCATTGCGATGCCGGCATCGGCGCGGGCAAGCACCGGCGCGTCGTTGATGCCGTCGCCGACGAACAGGACCGAGCCCCTGCTCCGCCCGCCTTTCTTCAAGGGAGCGTACCGCTCGGCGACGCGGTCG
>Ga0116149_1005977_pt1 | contig 11150 bp, 13 predicted proteins | sample AD_UKC057_MetaG_FD_89787 | JGI IMG/M metagenome (GOLD analysis project Ga0116149, IMG submission 89787) | Active sludge microbial communities of municipal wastewater-treating anaerobic digesters from USA - AD_UKC057_MetaG | ecosystem: Engineered > Bioreactor > Anaerobic > Digestate | place: USA...
TATTTTTAATTCTTCTAAATATTCTAACACTCCTTTTAAGTGATTCTTGCAATCTTCGCATAAATAATCAACAATTTGAGGAGCTTCATTTAAGATTTCTCTACATTTTTCATTTTTACAATCAAGAACTCTTAATGGATTTGTTTTTGCTCTTCTTGTACAGTCTCTGCAAAAAGAGTTTTTCTTAGATTTCAAAAACTTAATTAATGCTTTCCTATATTCTCCCCTACAATTCTCATCTCCAATAGAATTGATCCTTACCAAGCAATTATTAATTCCTAAATCATTTAATATATTATATGCAATAATAATTGTTTGAGCATCAACAATAGATTCTTTATCTCCTAAAACTTCGCATCCAAATTGCCAGAATTGCCTATACCTTCCTGCTTGAGGCCTTTCATGTCTAAAAAATGGTCCGTGATACCATAATTTAACTGGCTGAGGATAAGTATTAAATCCGTGCTCTAAATATGCACGCATGATTGGAGCTGTTCCTTCTGGACGCAAAGCTAATGGATCTTTTCCTTCCTTTGTTTTTAAAATATACATTTCTTTTTCAACAATATCAGTATTAATACCAACGCTCCTATTAAACAATTCTGCACTTTCTAAAATAGGGGTGTCTATTTTCTCAAAGCCATAAAAATCAAAAGTCTTTTCTATTGTTCTAGATATTTTTTGAAAATATATCTGATCCTGAGGTAACACATCATGCATTCCTGTTGGAGTTTGGTATTTAATTTTGGCCATAATTAATATTAAAATTATTTAGTATACTAGAAAGCAAATCAAAAGAAGATAGTTTGATAAAAACCTTTCCCACTATATTTTTCCTAGGCACTGGTCCCCAAATTCTCGAGTCAGAAGAAAAGTTTCTATTATCTCCCATGACAAAATATTCATTTTGCCCCAATTCAACTGAAAAGTTATTGTTGTTTATCCATGTTTGTTTTGTTTCTTCTGATAAATAGGGTTCCTCTAATTGAAAAGTTTTATTCCCACTAGTAACAAAAACCTGTCCATTAACAATCTCTACTTTTTCTCCTGGTAAACCAATCACTCTTTTAATATATTTAAGCGCAGGATTGTTAGGATATTTAAAAACTATAACCTCTTGTCTTTCTGGCTCTCTTAATCTATAGGATAATTCATCGATAATTAAATAATCTGCATTGTGAAAATTAGGATCCATTGAGGCTCCGCTTACTACAAAAGGCTGGAATAATAATACTCTAATTGGTATAACAATAGCCAAAGCTAACAAAAAAAGCTTTGTCCATTCAATAATAAAACTAATAACTCCTTTTTCTTCCATAGACGAATAATACACTAAAACCTATTTTTAGGCAAGCTAGAACTCAAAAATATCCTCTATCCTTTGTTTGAAAACTTTAGAAATATCATAAGCTAACTTTAAAGAAGGCACGTATTTTCCTTGTTCTAAAAAGACAATTGTTTCTCTTCTAACATTAACTAATTTAGCTAAATCTTCCTGAGTTAACCCTTTTTTTGTTCTTAATTCTTTTATATTAGTTTTCATAGCATTAAATTATCTTTTTTGCTGTAATAAACCCTAAAAACAATATTTAAGAAAACCATTATAAAAATTAAAATTGCCAATAGGTTACTAATTGATATTTGTATTGGGTCAAAATAATCGACCCACCACAAACCAGCAATAATCATTAAAAGAACCTGAAATGAAGCAGCTAAAGCGGTATATGATATTTTCATGGTTCTTTCGTCTTTCTCAATTCCGTCTCCATACTTTTTATATCTGATCAAACCCGCTACAAACATAGATGCACCCGCAGTCATCATAATAGTAAAAACAGATTCATTGATTGTGCTAGACAATCTTAGAACAATACTGTTTAAAAAAAATATCATTCCAAAAACAATATTGAATAAATATCTTTTTTTCATATTTTTAAATATTATTATCTTAAACTAGTGTTATATCATTCTAACATTATTGTCAAGCTTTTTATTTAATACAACATCTTTACATCTTAAGCTAAAAATGATAAATAATAATTAGCACCTTGAATCTTTTTTGGGGCAGTATCGATTCGGGAGATAAACGATGAAAAAGTTCGCAATCAAAATTGCAATATTACTAGTCGTAGTTCTTGCACTACTGCTTCCCTTTGAAGCTTGCGGATACACGCAAACAACCGCAGTTAATCCATCAAATGGACTGCTATTAATCGATCCAAAAGACATAAAGGGAAAGAAGGAAGATGGTCTTCTACCTCCAGCAACATCTACAACTGAAGACTACAAAACAGGTTCTGGACCGCCTTCCACACCACCCCCACGTTCGTATCGTATCGGGAACGAGATAATGGAACGCTCTCAGTCTGAGCAAAAAGCCAGTGGCACCACAAAAGACAGCATTAACTTTGCCATGTGCTAATTAAAATTCAGGAGGAGGAGTAATTTTCCTGAAATACTGAGACAAACCATTTAGAGAGGACAAAAACGTCCTCTCTTATTCATTTTGTATTATTTATTCTTTTTAAAATAAATGTTCGTATTTCGGATAATTGTCTCTTATTATTCTTTTCCATTCATTTGTTTCTTTATTACTACTAGATAAATCTGTTTTGCCATATACTAATAGGATAGAAACTAGATTATCTTCTTTATGCCACGCAACGATACATCTATTGCCTGATGTTTTTGTAGACTCTTTTGATCCAGCTATTTTAAATTCAGTTTTTACTATCCTTATGTCGTCTTTATTAATTATGATATTTGCTTTATTGGTAAGCAAAAGATTATCAATACGTTCGAGCTCAAAGATTATAGCACGTAAAGTAATATCCCACTGTCTCTTATATTTCTTTTCAAAACTTTTGATGAAGTGTCTTTCTGCAAAATCTTCAATTTGTACTAAATAATTACTCTCCATAAATATTAATATACTGAATCTGGGTCTTCTTGAGTAATAAGCTCGTATGGGATAAGTTCATTGTCTCTACATAAAGAATATGGTAATTGATTGTGTGTAAAGTTTACAATCTCTTGAGTTTTTTTATTTTTCCACTTTTTCGCAATCTTTTTCATTAAATCTTTTTCTTCGTTAGAGATTGTTTGGATTTTTTCATTCTTATTACTTTCTGACTCACTAACAAGAAAAATGTCTTTACCGTCATCAAATTTACGGTCAATGATAATCTTCCCATCTTCTTCGAGCTCATCTAGAACACGAAAGAATATATCTGGCACTGGACCATAAACAATTTTTCTATATTGCATTCCACTCATACTCTCAAGAGAATGATAAAACCAAGCAAAGTCACTAAGATAAAGCAATTTGGCAAGCTTTGTCTTCGGAATCTTTCCATCCCTTGAAACATTCATGCGTAAAAATGTAAGGATCATATGCTTGTATTTTTGTATATTGGGAATACTTCCAGACAAAAGTTCATCAACACCAATGCTAAAAAGAGTAGCAAGTTTCTTTGCTTCTTCTAAACTAAGCTCTTGTTTTCCAGATTCAATAGCTGTATATGTAGGACGCGAAACACCGATTGTTTTTGCAATTTGATCCTGTGAAAAACCTCTCTCTAGACGCAACTTTTTAATTTTTTGTATATACTTGTTCATATATAATTAGTATATATTAATATTGTAAAGAAGTCAAACAATTTATGTCGAAGAATCGACATATTTAATTTGAGGAAGAAAGATATGAATGTTTGGAAATAATTAAAGGTCCCCCTCACATTCATTAAATTATACAAAACATCAAGAATCAAGTAAAAGAAACAGATTATGAAGAGGACAACAACAAGAAAGATAATATTCTAAGTCAGAATACTATCTTGGCATAACAAGACGCAGACAATAAAAAATTATGATAATCTGCTTTTAAAAAATTTTTCTGTTTCTTTATCTACAAAATAGACATAAACTCCCTTGTGAGCACGAGACATTAAAACTTTATATATATTTTTAACAAGCTTTGTTAATTCTTTAGGTTTATCCTTTAAACCCTTCTTTCCCGAAACGTCTTTATATGAATTCCAGTCTACATAATATTCAAACTTGTCTTTATCAAACCTTAAGTCTTTACCAACAATTACTCCAATATAATCAAAATCTAATCCTTGCGATGTATGTATGCATCCTATTTGATTAATACCGGAAGAATCTATTGCCCATGTGGTTCCAGAATATCGAGAATTCCATGGCATTTTAAAATTAAATTCTGGTATTTCTACATCTTCAATTTCTCCATTTCTGTTTCCTTCTTTTATACTTGACCATTTCCAAGAATAACCAGCAAGAATACGTGCGTCAAAACCCATATTGCTTTTTTCTGTAATCGCCTTTCTTAAATCATTGGGGTTTTCAAAAATTTTAAACTCGAAGTCTTTTTTATCCCAACCATCAAAATTAGCAGTTTCTCTAATTTGTAATGTGTTGTCAAGCCAATTTAAATAACCTTCTGCACCAGCACATCTAAACTGAGCACTTAATTGTATTTCATAAATTTTAGCATTATTTATTTCAGCAATTCTTTTTATTTCATTAACAGAACCAATATCGTGAGGCCTGACAACTTGATTATCATCAATAAAAAATATAGATGTCTTAGACGCTTTTACTATGTCTTCTATTTGATTTTTACCTCTGTATTGATATGCTCCTTCCTTTTTAAGCCTATGAGCCTCGTCAACAATTAAAACATCAAAAAAATTATTATATGCGTCTAAAAAACCTGCCGATCCTTTAAAGATTTTTGAGTCTTGTCATGTTTTCATTCCTAGCCAATCTTCGAATCATTACGTCTCTAAAAGAAGCATTTGGTGCAACAAAGTTAACATTAAGATTGTCTTTTAAAAGTCCTCCCAATAAATTTATTGATATAACTGACTTGCCAGTTCCTGGCCCACCCTTAATTATGACAACTGATTTTTCCCTAATGTTTTTAGCAACAAATCGAGCTGTTTCATAGGCAACCTTTTGTTCATCAAGTAAAACAAACTCCTGATTTCCTCTGTACATTTTTTCTACATAATTAATTAATTTTTTACTTGGACGAATTTTTCCTTTCTCAATTTGATATAAAATTTCTTCTCCTTTGCCGAAACGAACATATTTATATAAAAATTTTTGCAATTTTTCATAATCATCTTTAAAATAAACTGGCGTTTCGTCAACAATCAATTTGTAAATGTCGGCTCTTAATGGCTCTGGATATTGTTCCTTATAGTTGTGCAAATAAGCACAAGCATAAGGAGATAAAAGACCAGAATCAATATTTTCATTATAATCTTTTAAAAAAAGTCTATATGAGTTTGCTTGATAAGATGGATGCGTTGTTTCGCGGATTCCTCCACCGACAAATGTTTTGACCACGCCATCCTTATCTGTTGACTCTGCGCTTTCCCATTGCTTAAGTTCGACAATAACAAAATTTTTATTACCATCTTCGTCTTCACCGGAAACTAAAAAATCTATTCTATTAGAAGTTAAAGGGATCATGTATTCAAGCATAACACCACATGTATCAGAGATATCAGCGTGCCTAACAATTCTTTCCATAAAAGACATTGAATTTGAAATAGATCTTTTTTCGTTTGGAGAAATATGACGTCCAAGTTTTTCTTTAAAACAATTTTCAACAAGATCGGTAATCTGGTTTTTATCAACATCTAATTTAAAATCTTTTAAACTATTTTTATAAAGAATCATATTAAAACTTATTATATTTCGTGTGTTTTCCTTTGGCCTTTTCTACTGGATATTTTCCTTCATTCTTATCTATTTTCTTTTCTAGTGCTTCTAAAATATTTATATTTAAATCATGACTTAATAAAAGAACCCAATATAAAACATCCGCCAATTCTTCGGCTATATGTTCTTTGTCAGTTATTATATATTTTTCTATTTCTTCTTTATTCTTCCATTGAAAATGTTCCATTACCTCGCACGCCTCCAATACCAAAGATAAAGAAACGTCTTTGGGATTGTGAAATTGTTTCCAGTCTCTTGCCTCTCTAAAAGCTATTATTCTTTGAACTAAATTTTCTATTTTCCCTTCCATGATTTTATAAATTAAAACACTCCAAAAAGAAGTGTTAATTTTTTTAAATTATTTATATTTTTTTCCATTTATTTATCTTTTCCACAACATTTCTTATACTTCTTCCCACTTCCGCAAGGGCAAGGATCGTTTCTTCCTATTTCTTTAACTCCCTCAACAATAGTTTGTCTTTTTTCTTGTTGCGGAGCAATGTTTATTCCTGCTCTCATTATAGTATTAATTACTAACTTTTCATAATTCTCTAATAAGTCCTTAAACATGGCGTGACTTTCTTTTTTGTATTCAATCAAAGGGTCTCTTTGTCCATAAGCTCTTAATCTAACTGACTCTCTCAAGCTTTCCATGTTTTCTAAATGTTCAACCCATAACATATCTAGAGATCTTAGAGAGGCAATCATTTCCAATTGGCGCATATTATCTTCTCCTAATTCTTTTTCCTTATTCTCACAATCTTCACTTGTAAATCCTGCTTTATCAACTAAAGATAATATATCTTGTTTTAATTCTTTCTTTTCTCCTTTTTCAAGTAATTCTTTTCTTCTTTTGTATATTACATCTCTATGCTTGTTTAATACATCATCATATTCTAATACATATTTTCTTGAATCAAAGTTAGCTCCCTCTATTTTTGATTGAGCTGATTCAATGCTTTTTGATATAATGGAATTTTCAATCAATGCATCATCAGGCAAATTAAATCTTTCCATTAATGCTTTAATTCTATCTCCTCCGAAAATTCTAATTACATCATCTTCTAATGAAACAAAAAACTGAGTTGTTCCGGGATCACCTTGTCTTCCTGTTCTTCCCCTTAATTGATTGTCAATTCTTCTAGCTTCATGCCTTTCTGTTCCAATAACATATAATCCGCCCAACTCAATTATTTTTTGCTTTTGTTCTTCATTGCTAGGATTTCCTCCCAAAGAAATATCCACCCCTCTTCCAGCCATATTAGTAGCTACTGTTACTGCTCCCAAGCTACCAGCCTGGGCAATGATTTCTCCTTCTTTTTCATGATTCTTAGCATTTAATATCTCATGGGGAACACCTTCTCTGGAAAGCAAAGCACTCAAATACTCATTCTTTTGGATAGATGTAGTACCGATTAAGACTGGCTGACCTAATTCATGTCTTTTCTTTACTTCTTCTGCTACTGCTTTAAATTTAGAACTTTCTGTTTTATAAATCCTATCAGGCATGTCTTTTCTGATATTAGCCTTATTGGTTGGGATTACAACAACATCAAGTTTATAGACTTTATCAAATTCTTCAGCTGACGTTTCTGCTGTTCCTGTCATGCCAGCTAACTTATTATACATTCTAAAATAATTCTGAAATGTAATTGAAGCCATGGTAATTGATTCTGGATTAACCTTAACTCCTTCTTTTGCCTCGATTGCTTGATGAAGTCCTCCTGACCAGCGCCTTCCAGGCATTAATCTTCCAGTAAAAGTATCTACAATTACTATTTCTCCACTTCTAACAACATAATCTTTATCTAAATGAAACAATATTTCTGCCTTAAGAGCTTGTTCTAAATGATGAAGATATTTAATTCCTTTTTCATTATATATATTATCTGAATTTAATATCTTTTCTATTCTATTGATACCTTCTTCGGTCAAAGTAACTGCACGAAGCTTTTCATCTATTTCATAATCAGTTTCCTTGTTTAATCTAGGAATAATTTTAGCAAATTCTTGATACCATTTAGAACTTTCTGTATCAGGAGAAGAAATAATTAAAGGCGTTCTAGCTTCATCAATTAAAATAGAATCAACTTCATCAACTATTGCATAATAATATCCCCTCTGAACCATTTCAGAAGAAGAATATGCCATATTATCTCTTAAATAATCAAACCCGAATTCGTTGTTGGTTCCATAAGTAATATCTGCTAAGTATGCTTCTTTTCTCGTGCAAGGTCTTAAAAAATTCTCAACAACCTTAAACCCTCCCAGTTTGTCTCTTTCTTCATCGCTTTCTTTAAACTGAGGATCATAAAGAAAAGATTGTTCATGATTGATTACTGAAACAGTTAGACCAAGAGCATTATATATTTGGCCCATCCAAACAGCATCTCTTCTTGAAAGATAATCATTAACAGTTACAACGTGACATCCTTTTCCAGCAAGGGCATTTAAATAAACTGGGAGAGTTGCTGTTAATGTTTTTCCTTCTCCAGTTTTCATTTCAGCAATTTTCCCTTGATGCAAAACTATTCCACCAATCAACTGAACATCGAAATGTCTTTGATTCAAATTTCTTTTGGCTGCTTCTCTTACTAATCCAAAAGCATAAGGTAAAATATCTTCTCCGTTTTTAACTTTCTCTTTTAGCTCGTTAGTTTTTATTTTTAATTCTTCGGAACTTAATTTAGATATCTCTTCTTCTAGAGAATTAATTTTTTGAAGAGTAGGTTGCAAGCTTTTAACATATCTTTGATTAGCGTCTCCGAAAAAAGCACTGACAATTGACATAATAATTTATTTAATCTTTCTTTTGGCAATAAAGATATCTTTTCTTTTGCTTAATTGTTTTTCTAGGTCCTCTACTGATTTAATGATTGCACTTCTTATATTGTCTTTTTCTGAAACTGATCTAAAAAGTTTCCCTCCTAATTGAACTTGTATTTCTGACTTATAAATATCACCCTTCTGATGATGCTTTGTTGTGAGTCCAACCTCAATATCAATAATTAAATCAGGAGTGCTAGGTAAAAGCTTTTTAAGAGAGCTTACTTTCTTTTCTAAAAAAGAATAAAGCCCTGTATTTAATTTTAAATTTGTTTCTTTTATCCTTATTTGCATATTTATATATTATCATAAAAACAACCCTTTGGAAAGGGTTGTTTTAGTGAACTATTTTTTCTTCTTTTTAGCAGCTTTCTTCTTTGCTGGTTTCTTTGCAACTTTCTTTTTTGCTGCTTTCTTTTTTGTAGCCATTTTTTTTGTGCGAGATTATTTTTGATAACTCGACCTTTTTCATTCATTATTAAAATTTTTCTAAGAAAAAATGTTTTCTTAATTCATTTTCGCTTAAAAAAAATTATTTGTCAATAGATTGATGAGAAAAAATTTGAATTTCTTCCTCAAGGTCGATCAAAAATTTATTTTTTACTTCTTTTTTTATTAAATTTATTAACTTCAAAATGTTTTCTGCTTTTGCATTTTTTAAATTAACAATAAAGTTTGCATGCTCATTAGAAATTTCTGCATCACCAATTCTAAAACCTTTTAATCCGCATGCATCGATTAACATTCCTGCAGGAATATATCAAATTCTTTCGTAAACTTCTTTAATGTTTGGATATTTTTTAAAATCTATTTCTCCATAATAATTTTTGAAAACAGAACCAAGAGAAAATCCTTTGGGATGATTTTTTCTTTTTTCAAAATTACTTTTAATTTTCGAAGAAGGATTTCCTTTTGCTAAACTTAGCTTAGCAGAAAGAATAATTAAATTTGGATTCTTTTTAAAAATACTTGTCCTATATCCAAATTGACAATCTTTTTTATCAATCTCCCTTACTCCTTTCCCAATCTCTAAAACCTCTACTGATATTATTGAATCAGCAATAGACTCATTAAAAGCTCCCGCATTACCGTTGATTGCTCCTCCAAGGGTTCCGGGAATTGCAATTCCCCACTCAAGCCCAACAAAATCTTTTAGTTTAGCAACTAAAAAAGAAAGAAGAACTGAACCCTCAGCATAAATCAACCCAGAGCATCCTTTGTCTTCTACTAATATTTCTGGCTTGCTTGCTCTAAAAATAATTGTTAAGCCATCAAAATATTCTTCATCAATTAATGTATTACTTCCTGCTCCTAAAATACGAAAAGGAATATCAATTTCATTGATTAATTTTATTAAATCGTCTCTTTTTTCAATTATAGTAAAATACTTGGAGATTCCTCCAATCCTAAAAGTAGAATATTCTTTTAATGATATGTTTTCTTTAAATTTCATATATATTTAATATATCATAGAATAAAAAAGAGGGCTAATCCCTCAAATAAAATGCTCCAAGAATTCCATTGCTAAGGGTTCTCTGAAGACGCTTACATCGTCAGGGAAAATATCTGAATCGTGCGGAGCATTGACTGCAATCCTAATGACGTTTTCTCTTCTTGTGAAATCAAAGTTTTCAGGCATGTTGGAGATATAAATAATTTTGTCATATTCTCCATAATTATAAATTCTATCAAGATGTTCTTCTATTGGACCATCTTCAATTCCATAAATAAGAGAAGGAAATAAATCAAGATCATTTTCTTCTAAGAATTCATTGATATTGTAACAAAGAGATAATCGAGAAGATATAAATACATCAGCCTTATCATACAAAGCTATAATTATTTCTACTGTTTTAATAACAGGAACTTTTTCTTTCTGCGATTCAAAAGATTTGGCGACAATGCCTTCGAAATCAAGAACAACGGCTATTTTAGTCATAAATGAACCATAAAGAATATACAATAAAAATATAAATTAGTCAACGCTCTCCACCTTTTCTCTTACATTTTCATAATTGGGATTGATTGAGAAAGCTTTTTTATAAGCCTCTAAAGCCTCGTCGCTTCTTTTACTTTCTTCATAGATCCTGCCTTTTACGTAATAAGCTAAATAGTTCTTGGGAGATAATTCAATGGTTTTGTCTAAAGCATTAAGAGCTTTATCAGTATTATCGTTAACTAGAAAACTTGTATTTTCATAAATTAGAGCTAAGTTCTGCCAAACAAGATAATTGTACTCATCTATGCTTGTTGCTTTTTCAGCAGCTACTTCTGCTTGAGAGATAAAAGCTTTCATCATTTTTTCATTTTCTTGTTTTTGTTCTTTAATATCCTCGGAAAGACTCCAATTATTTTCAAAAATATCAACAGCTTTTAATAAATAAAATTGAGATAGTCCGATATAGTAATCTGACTTTTCAGTATACCTAGCTGCTTTTTCTGTTTTTTCAATTGCTTTATTTATATCACTATTAAATTCTTTTGATGCTTCATTAAACAATCTTTCTGAATTTAGAAAAACAAAATGATAGATTGCCATTATTAAAAAGATTGCAAATATTATTGATAAA
>Ga0116149_1005978_pt1 | contig 11149 bp, 11 predicted proteins | sample AD_UKC057_MetaG_FD_89787 | JGI IMG/M metagenome (GOLD analysis project Ga0116149, IMG submission 89787) | Active sludge microbial communities of municipal wastewater-treating anaerobic digesters from USA - AD_UKC057_MetaG | ecosystem: Engineered > Bioreactor > Anaerobic > Digestate | place: USA...
CACTAAAGACTTTATCTCCTACATCAAACACAAGGAGAGCATTGCTGAGATTCTGAGACTGCTGCACAGCTGGATTGATGACAAAGAAAAAGTCAAAGCTCTGGTATATCTTAAGGCTGCTATCGATGCAAACGTAATCAGTCGGCCTCCATATGATGCGGCCAATGCGGAGTTTCCAGGCAGACTTGGCAGCAAGTCGTTATACTATGTTTATACCGGCGAACCGTTTGCATTCAGCGACACTGAAGATATTGAGACCTTGAAGTGTGCTATTCAAGAGCTGAGGACTTGTACAGATTTGAACTGAATCGGATTGGACGTTATGGAATTCCACCGCTCTCCATAAATGCTGATGCAACAGGATTGTACATTTGCCGTGCAGTCCGGATGGCAGAAGGTCCAGCTGACCTGAAGGGCTGCACTGCCGCACGGGCTCCTGATGGACCGGGAGCACCGGAGCAGGCAGAGAAAAATATGATCAAGGGTTACACAGCAAAACGAAATGCTGCTGTTAGCGCAGCGAAGAGCAGAACTACAACAGCTAAGGCAAGACCGGGCAGACCTAAAAAGAGTGCCACATCTGAGGTTCAACCTCAACCAGCCCCTGCTCAACCAATGTCACAGCCATTTCCATTGATGATTCCAGAACAACTCAGAACCTGCCTTATGGCAAAAGAGGATGTTGAAGCGGCGGTAAGGAAGGTATTTCAGGAGGTGCAGGATAGGTTTGAGGAGAAGAACAATCAGAGGAAGGTCTATCTGTCCGAGGCTATGGAGCGGCTCAATGTAAAGAGCCGAAGCACAATGTGGCATTGGCATGATAAAGGGTTCCTGATTCAAGAACATGATGCTAACGGTCACGTCTATTATCCGGAATACAAGATCAAGAGAGCTGAAAGGGGCGAGCATCCGGAAGAAGGAGGTGACAATGAACAGTAATCCCACCTTCTCATTCTTCCGGCGCCCTGTCCAGAACCTCAACCCGTGTGCGACATGGACACTTGAAGATGCATGGAGATACATCACTGGCTCCGAAGCGGCTGAGGCCACAGAACAACTCCGCAGCCTCACCAACAAAGACGAACAGCGGAAATTCAAAAGTACCCACTTCGACTATGTGACGTTCTCCGGCACATTCAAGAAGCGTGGCAAGGGACAGCTCTTATATCACAGCGGACTCCTCTGCCTTGATTTTGACAATGTCTCAGATGTTGAAAGTCTTTTCAAACGTCTGCTGCAGGACAAATGTTTCATGACAAGACTGCTCTTCCGGAGCCCTTCAGGCAGTGGTCTGAAATGGGTGATACAGATTGATTGCTCAGATGCAGAAGATCATGATGAGTATTTTGAGAGTCTGCTTGAGTACTGCACACAAACTTATGGGATTACTCCCGACCAGCAGTGCCGGGACATTGGACGAGCATGTTTTCTTCCGCATGATCCTGATGCATACCTTGGGCGAATACCTCAACTCAATAAGACAAAGAAGAAGAGCTCAGACAAAAAGACCTATTCCAGCGACAAGCTTGACGACGTGGAACGTCTGACTCAGGCAATAGAACGTAAGAGGATTGACATCACGGCAAACTATGGACGATGGAGGAATATAGGTTTTGCACTGGCCAGCGCTCTTGGAGAGAACGGCAGGGATTATTTCCACAGACTTAGCCAGTTCTATCCACATTACAGCGAAAAGGAAGCAGATGCGCAGTACGACAAGTGCATGAGAGCAAAAGGTTCAGGGATTACCCTTGCCAGCCTTTTCCAATATGCGAAAGAGGATGCAGGTATAATCATCTCGCCAATCTACGCCAATGGCGGAATGACGGAATTGGCGGAGCAAGCAATGAACGCAGAAGAGACCACCCCGACATTCTGGAGACAGGTTCGTAAAAAGCTTCCACATATTATTGAAGAGATTGCAGCTTGTGCCAACTCGGCTGAAGATGCAGACATACTCATCCTCGGAAGCATCGTCACCCTCTCCTCCTGCCTTCCCAACATCTACGGAATCTACGGAGACAGGGTTGTCTATCCTAACCTCTTCCTCTTTGTCACGGCTCCTGCATCTGCCGGCAAGGGACGCCTTACCCTCTGCCGAAAACTTGTGCAGCCTATACAGGACGAGCTGCAGCCAAAGAAGCTCATCATTCCTGCCAACTCAAGCGCGACTATGGTCTATCAGATCTTGGCAGAGAATGACGGACGGGGACTGATGTTCGAGACCGAAGGTGATACACTGGCCAATGTCTTTGCCTCCGACTACGGCAACTACTCAGACGGATTCAGAAAAGCATTCCATCATGAACCTATATCTTATATGAGAAGAAAGGGCAACGAACAGGTGGAGCTGCTGCAACCCAAACTCTCCACTGTACTCTCCGGGACTCCCAGGCAGATTGCATCGCTCATACCTGACACAGAGAACGGACTTTTCAGCAGGTTTATATTCTATTACGTTGACTTCAAGCTCACATGGCTGAATGTCTTTGCCTCCGGCAATGAGACATCTATTGATGAGGTCTTTGACGGCATAGGCAACAGGATCCTGGACTTATACCAGAACCTCAACAACACAGAGGTGCGGTTCAGTCTGACCAGCAGACAGAAGGAAGCATTCAACAGTTATTTCCAAAACGCACAACTGCACTACCACAGCAAGCTGGGAGATGATTTCATAGCTTCAGTACGCAGAATGGGACTGATAACCTACCGCATAGCGATGGTGCTCAGCATCATTAGAATGATAGACGAAGATGACTTCCCTGCACTGCTCTACTGCCATGACGGGGACTTTGAGTGCGCCATCATCATCTCAAAAATACTGTTACAGCATACTGAGAGAGTATATATCGAGCTCTCCAATCATGATCTTTCCCGCCCTGCTGGGCAAGGGCAAAACAGAAGATCTCAACTGCTTGAGCTTCTTCCCGATGAGTTTGGCACATCTACGGCACAAGAACTTGCAGCAAAGCTGAATATCCCACGCCGCACGGTGGAGCGCTACCTGGCAGAGTGGAACAAGGAAGGGATTCTGACCAAGGTAGCTTTCGGACAATATTTGAAAAACAACTTAACAGACAACTGACATGAACCTATTCAACATTGACCCACATACTATAAAGATTCTGATTGACAACGGCCACGGATGCAATACTCCCGGCAAACGTTCTCCCGATGGCAGATTCAGGGAATACTCCTGGGCAAGATATATTGCAAAATGCATAGTAGCAGACTGTAAGGACTTGGGATATGATGCAGAACTTCTGGTTCCAGAGGAGTACGATGTCTGCCTCTCTGCAAGATGTTATAGAGTAAACTGCTACTGTGACAGGCTTGGGAAACGAAGAGTTCTGTGCGTTTCAATTCACGTTAATGCGGCAGGTATGGGAGACCGCTGGTACAATGCCACAGGCTGGAGCGCCTATACATGCAAAGGGCAGACAAACAGTGACAGACTTGCAGATTGTCTTTACAGACAGGCTGAGCTTTGGCTGCCTGACCGAAAAATCAGAACAGAACACAGCGACAATGATCCTGACTTTGAGGAAGACTTCACATTGCTAAAGAAAACCGCTTGTGCTGCAGTACTTACAGAGAACGGTTTTCAGGATTGCAAGGAGAGTTTGGAATTTCTGGAAAGCGATGAAGGAAAAGAGGCTATAATAGGTCTTCACGTGGAAGGAATACTGGATTTTATCCACCCAAACCGACCTTATGGATATAAAGACCTCCAACGACACAAAAGGGGTATATGAAAGAATTTGAGCCCTCAATTTTGATTATTCGATTTTCTTTATATAACTTTGCATCAACCTAATAGCAAAGTTTACTTAAATCTTTACTTTAGGTATATAAAACAACCTTAACCTAAACTCTACACACCATGATTGCACTCCCCAGCATAGCATTTGGTGGTTTCTCCGGCTCGGCAAAGGGTGTTACTGCTCGTTTCCAGAACGGTCGTAGCATCCTTTCCTTGAAGTCTTATCCAACCGGATACGCCACAGCTGCTCAACTTGTACGACGCTCATCTCTCGCCCGTATATCCAAAGCATATAAGAACCTTACCGACTCACAGATGAAGGCATGGGAAAATCTTGCCCAGCAAACTCATGGAAAATCTGTATTCGGACAAAAGGCAAAGCTCTCAGCCCACAACTTGTTCGTAAGACTCAACTCCAACAGAGCATATTGCGGAGAAGAGGAACTGCTGATTTCTCCTCCCGACAGTGTTGCCAACATTCCTGTTGTTGAGTACGACAGTCTCACTCTTTCAGAGTCCTTGATCTTGTTTACAGAAGTGCCGGATGCCGAGGGTGATTTACTTCTCGTTGCCAAGATGAGCGACGGACAGAGCAAGGGTGTGTCATCGAGCTGGAATAAGACTGTCATAATTTCTCCGGATAAAGTGCCTGACTGGGGTGACGTGGAATTAACTGAAGCTTTCGTTGCAATCTTCGGCCATTACCCTATCGCCGGACAGAAGTATTTCATAGAACTCTATTGGATGGATCCTGCTTCCGGCTTTACCGGAGTACCGACTAAGGTCTCTGCAATCTGCGAAGCTGGAGCCAATGTCCAGCGCCGAATGACATTGAAAGATTCTGACATCATGGCTGAAGAGGAGAACTATTTCACAGGAATGGATATAGAGTTTGCTCCTGGTTCTACCATCATGACTGCCGAGATGGAATACGACAGTACCGAACATGATTCTCAACAGGCAATCTGTATGATTCCAAAGGTTGTGGGAGACCGCATACCTAACTTCAAGTCTTACATACTTGGGCGTAGCACGGAAGAAACCGGATATCTTCCTCATTTCTTTTTGATTGGCAAGAACAAAGACAGGGAGAATTATAACCTCTATGCCAACAAGCGAGGCGGTCCTTGGAAAAAGAAAGGAGTAATATTCGGTACCTGCCCTGTGTTTGAGTAACCTTTAACCTAAACCTTCATCCATGTTCAAAAGTACAGGAAATAATTTTGGTGGTCCGCAGATTACATTCAAGGACTATCAGAGCGAGCACGAGATTGTGCTCAATGCGGTTTTCGACTATGACTCTACAAACGAGGCGTACCGCAAAGCCAGACAATTGGAAATCTATGTTCCGGATCTGAAGTTCAGCAAGAGCGCTGTTGCAGGCTGTTTCTTTGCTGCTACATATGAAGATGGGGATATTGGAACAACAGTCAGGACTTGGATCAAGAATCGCAACACAATTGTGATTGAGAAACTGACCACTTGGGACAACTATGCCAACCATCGCATCTACATATGCACCATGTACGGATTGCGAGGATTCAGGAATGTTCAGTTTGAACAACTCAAGCCACTTGGAATCAGCCTGCAACAGTCAGAGTCCATAGGTTATCCGTCTGATCAGATATACTACGAAACAAAGGATTGGGTATTTCTGATTTTCTCATTGGGCGAGCCTAACTGGAATGTAAAAGGAAAACACTGCTTCTTGAGCAGCTATAGGGATTTCCCAGAAGACATAGATGCAGTTCTGCCATATGTAAGCGGCATGCATCATAACGGTGAACCGGGAATGAACATCCTTCAGATCCAGATGAAGGAAGGTCAGATTCTGATACCGCCACTTCCTCAGGGCATGAGCACCGGCACAGGATGGGACTCAATGTTTTATGCTTTCATTGTAAGGGAAAGGGATAAGACCTCTAACACTCCTGGAAGGTCACGTTGGGATATTGAGGCTCTCATGGCAGAGAAATACTCTCGCGGTTCAGTAGAGAGCATAGAGATGAGCGGATATCCATCGATGATAAGCGCAAGCATAATCTCATCTTACTACGGCAAGGGCAATCACACCTATGAACTTGAGGAGATTCCGGAAAGCATGCTGGGATGCGAGGCATTCCTTATAGGCAGCCACCTTACAGGCAAATGCATGACTCTGCAGCTTGCACATATAAAGTTTGAGAACCTCAACAACAAAAAGAGCTTTACCATCACTGCAAGCGCAGGAGGGCCTGCACTTACTTTCAGAACATTTGACACATCGGCAGCAATGCCTACAAACCAATAAGCCATGTTAAAAGTTACAGCTACAAATTTCGGGGTTAACCCCAGCGACATACAGATTGATGCTTACAATGGTGGCAACTTCATTATCCTCAATGGCGAGATTTCCGTTGACACAAGCTTTGAAGGATACAAAAGTCTGTTTACTCTCGAGCTGACTACGGAAGAACTGCCTTTCACAAGAAGCCTCCCCACAGCCGTATACGCTACAGTGGAGACTGACAAAGGCAACTATATCACAATAACCAAAGCCTACGTCAAGGACGGGAACACGATTTCCATCAGACCTGTGAGAGCGTATGACAGTTATGGTTCATACAAGCTAAAGTTCTTCTGCGCTTTTGCTGCAATCAATACAGCTGCAGAACCAACTTTCCAGCATTGCGACAATCTGGTATTGGAGCCAACAGTGGGAACCATGACAGACTCGGAATGCTATCTGATGAAGAATGACAACTGGATGCTGCTGGTTCTTAAAACTAGAGCAGTCACTTTTGACGAGACTGAGGGTATTATTAAAGCAAACATCACTACCGGACTGCCTGATGGACAAGTGTTTTTTGTTCCTATTATCAGTTCAGACAACAAGAGCTCAGATAATGGCAACCTTTATTTCCAGGGCACTATTGAGGATGGCACGCTTACAATATCCAGAAACGGAGAGACAGATACCAGCACCGGATCATCAGAAACCTTTACAAAAGTTTTCATTTTACTCAACACTTAAACTGACACATCATGTCTGACAAGCACATAGAACTTACCCGCCTGCAAGGAGGTATTGCCATTGCGAGTTTTTGCATTGGCGCAGTGATATCCATCGGCTGTCTCTTTTTCATCAAGCCTTTGGGCGAGATTACCAGCAGTGCCATAATCACTGTGGGCAACTTCCTGGTACTATCCGGCGGAATCCTTGGAGTCAAGGCAAGTACAGACATGAGGCTCAGCAAAATGGAGGCAGAACTCAAACAGACACAGTCATCATGAGACACCTATTATATATATGTATAGCTCTGATTTGCTTGAGCGGATGCGGATCCATCAGAAAGAGCCTCCCATCCACCCGGGACAGCACTAGAGTTGAAGTCCGGACAGTGGTAGAAACAGTTCATGATACTGCATATGTCGAACTTCCGGTAATCATAGAACGGAATACTACCAAGGACACATGCTCAATGCTTGAAAATCCATATGCAAAGTCAGAGGCCTGCATCACAGACGGTTACCTAAAGCATAGTCTTCAGACTAAGCCGGTGAAGCAGCCTGTGAAAGTGGAGACCAAAATTGTATATAGGGATTCGGTTGTATTCCGGGATAGAGTGAAGATTGAAACTGTTGAAGTGGAGAAGAGACTTACCCAGTGGCAGGCCTTCAAGATGAAGACAGGAGGAATCACCCTCACCATACTTTTAATTGCAATAGTTACTGCAGCACTATACCTATTACCTAATTTCAAAAACCTTCTTAAACTGTAATTCGTTATGAAATACATTCCATCTATCGCCTTCGAGGAGATGTCCGGCAGCGCCAAGGGCGTTACCGCAGCCAAAGTTAAAGGCCGCAAGTTCATCAGAAACCGTGGATACGGCGGACGTGTGGGAACACCAGATCAGGCCAAGAACAAGGGAGTGATGAAGATGATCACCACTTCATGGAAGTCGCTTACCAATGAGCAGATCCTAGCGTGGAATAAGCTCGCTCTGAGTCAGAATGCCAAGTCAGTCCTTGGTACAAAGGGCAAGATCTCAGGTCTTAACCTTTTCCAGCGTCTGAACTTCTGGGTTGTAAAACTTGGTGGCGCCATCATGACCACACCTCCAACCCTTACCGGTGTGGAGACTCCATCTGAGGCTACTATCGTATGCAACGCCGACACATTCACTTTTACTCTTGAGCAGCCTATCGAAGACAATGGCGGTATCTACCTCATTATCCAGGCATCTGAGGGTCAGAGCAACGGCGTGAGCCGCGGCTACGGCAAAGCTGTTCAGATCATGGCAGTTCAGGAGCCTGATGGCTCGGAAATCGACATCAAGGCTGACTACGAAGCCAAGCACGGAACTCTTGGTGCAGGCGCACCAAAGGTGTTCTTCAAATATTTCTATGTAAATTCGCAGACTGGAGAGGCATCAGTGCCTATGCAGGCTCTTGCAACTTATGCAGCTGCAGCCGAGGATAACGGCGACGGCGAATAGTCATACCGGTGGGGGTCCGGTCTTTCCAACCCCTAATTCGTTCCAAAAACCCTCCACCGTTGTGAAACGCTGGAGGGTTGATTTTTAAACTAAAGTACTGCTATCAATTCTTTGAAACTTGCTATGACACTTGACGAATCCGGTACTTCTCTATATGCCAATTCCGGAAGTTCTGATTCATAAAGCTGTTTCAACTCTTCCCACACATCATCAAGTGCCGTCAAAAGTGGTGAATCCTCAATCTTTCTATCCTGCCATCCTGGCGGTTCCTTAAAACGAGCTTGATCCTCTGCAAAAAGATTATGGAAATCGCGAGTAAAATCATCACTTAGCAAATATTCCTTACACTTCTCATCATGCCACAAAAAATGCAAGTCATAGAAATGTCTAATCTTAGACTTGAGTCCCGGAATATAATCATCAGCCAAAGAATGACGGAGCAAAGAAACCAACTTCTCTGTAGCAGTTCTTTTTATATCCAACACATTCACCTCAAACTCTTCCATCCCATACTTCTCCACAAGATCCTCCCTGCCACTCTGAACCAAAAAATCTCGAAGCAGACTTCCTATCTTAACCTTACGATATGGATACGGGTTAGCAAACGACACCAACTCCAACTGAATAAGCCCGGGCTTGATTGCGCCTAATACATTTGCATCCTTTATCATAGGATAGCTATAGTACACCTTCCTATACTTTGAGAATTTTCTAGTATCAGGCATCTCAACCTCAGTCAGTCCATTGGACATTGTCCTACTGATTCTAGATATCAAGGCCTTCGTCTGGCTATCAGTCCTAAAGCTATCCTCTGTAATAGCAACATCTATATCTTCTGAAAATCGAGATCCAAGACCATAAGCCTTTGAAATTGAGGTACCACCTTTAAATACTGCCAGATCAACGTCTCGACTCTGAGAAAGCATCTTCAAGGATCGAGATATCCAGTAATCCTTCTCAATAAAAATCTGCTTAATCCCAAGCCCACCATCTTCCTTAGACTGTGATGCCGCAAGTACTGCATCTGCGAATAGTTCTTTATTTTCGTGTAGGTTCATTGATGTTCCAATTGTTTTTAGTTGGCAATACAGATTCCGGAATTGGCAGTTTATAACTGCTGACACCATTTATAGAACGACGGACAGCATCTGCCGGACGTCCAAGATATTCAAGGATAGCACCTACCATCGCTCTCACATAACTAGTATATTTTAGAGAAAACTGTTCCAACTCACGGGAACGGTTCTCATCCAAACTTTTAACCAGTTCTATGATTACCGCACATGCATCTGCTGGAGTTGTTCCCGGAATCTCACGGATCAATTTGATTGCATCTAAAATCTGCAGAATCTCAACACTATCCTTATTAATAGGATTCTCTTGTAACAAGAAAGACACCTTGTATCCAGCACGTTCTACAGGACGTCTATATTTATTACTTCCTATAATTATATTGGATGATATCTGAGTCGTCAATCCCATCCGGCTAAAGGCAATTGGGCCAGACAAATATCCTATCATCTCACCATCCTTCTCCAAAAAATCTTTAACCAACTCATCATACGAAGGTTTCAACTGACCAAACACTGTCTGCTTTGGCTTATAATACTTACCTTTAGAGACTCTTTTAATCTCCCCGGCTGCGGTCATTCGACTCAACAGCTTAGCTAGAGCCAAATCGCAAGAAGCATCCAAACCAAAGTCTGACAAGGTAAACACATACCCTGCCTGAAAAGCATCAATTTTCTCTCGTACTTGATTAGCTACTATCATAAATGTTTCTATTTCAGAGTACAAATATACAAATGTCAAGTTTTTTACGCAAAAAACTTGACATTTATTTGCAAAATTCTTACCATCTCAGTTTTTACTCTCCACTAACAATTTACTTCCTCCCTTTCTTAACATATCCCCTGCCAGGTTCTCCAATCTCAATAAGCATATCTTCCAAACACCTTTTGCGGGAGATGGCATTCCAACCATCGAGGCCCGGTCGGACAATAACAGCTTTCAGACCAAGAGCCTCCAGCAGACGTTCCAGATACTTATATGGCAGCACCCTTATTCCATTCTCTGCCTGGTGCAAATTTCCACAGTCTGCTCGATGTCCCCACTTTGAGAAAATATCCTCCTGCATCAGACCGGCATCCAGTCTTGCCTGTCTCAAAGCCTGACTGACATAACTGCAGCAAGCCCTCATCTCATAAACCTCTCTTTTTGTAGAACCACGTCCACCGTACAGATTATCCAGCACACAATCAAACTCATCTGCCTCAACTTCACCAAGCACATGTTTCCACCTCTGTTCTCTTATATGAGTAATATCATTCAGGATCTTACGTCTGCGCCACATCTCACTCTGACATGCATATAACAACACAATGGAATCCCCGTTCAAATAAAAGTACGTCGAGTACCCATATCCCCTGAGCGAAGGTCTGAGCTCATATATCGCCTCTTTGCCATAATTAACAAACGTCACATTGAAATCCGACAAGATCTTAAGCAACATCATTCCATAATACACTTGCTGCCTATGCTCATCCTCAAGAGTTGCAAGATAATCCCCAACCTGGCTACCCAACACCAGCAATTTCCTGGGCGTCTGCAAAGTATGGCCATACTTGACCTCAACCCTCTCAAGAGTCTTTCCCTCAACTGAAGGCATAGGGACCAACTCAGATATCACATACGGATTTGTTCTTCGTCCGAACAGTTTCTCCGGCTGCTCCTTATATACCAGTGGATCATACGGAAGACACGGAGCGCCCTCAATGATATTCAGATTATGATCCACTCTATACGGTCTCTGATTAAAGGCACTATTGAGCAACTTGAAATGCTCCTCTATAGGCATATCCTTCATCTTCACCATAGCCCTTGCGCCCAAATTGAAATCTCC
>Ga0116149_1005986_pt1 | contig 11134 bp, 7 predicted proteins | sample AD_UKC057_MetaG_FD_89787 | JGI IMG/M metagenome (GOLD analysis project Ga0116149, IMG submission 89787) | Active sludge microbial communities of municipal wastewater-treating anaerobic digesters from USA - AD_UKC057_MetaG | ecosystem: Engineered > Bioreactor > Anaerobic > Digestate | place: USA...
CGGCGGGCACGGTCTCACCCGCGATCAGGGGAACTGCTGCCGCCGCCAGCAGGCCCAGGGCGAGTGCTGCCACCCAGAACACGCGCGCGCCGTGCCGTAGGTGGCGTCCGTGTTGGGTCGGTTGCTGCCTGCTGCGTTCGGCGGGCAGGCGAGCCTGACCCCTCACCCCATCCCTCTCCCATCCGATGGGAGAGGGCGCCCGGAGAGCGGGTGAGGGTGATCGTGTCGGATGTGACAGGGCTGCCACTGCAGATCTCGGAGTTGGATGTGCCGTCATGGTATGATGCCTTGCAGTTGATTGATCCGGCTGATGCGTTCGAGTGAGAAAGCGCCCCGGACGAGAACCGGTTGGGCGCGCAATCCGGTGAGGGTTTCCTGGTAGACGCCGCTCAACTGGTCGACGCCATAGTAAGGACTGGCGGAGGTGTTGGTGACGGCGTCAAAGGTGAGCGTGAGGTTCCGCGCGATTGTGCGCGTTTCCACGGCGTTGGTGTAAGACTCGAAGTCCCAGTTCTTGTTGTCGTGCATCGGGTGGTAGCGATGCAGGAAGGGATTGGTCGGGGCGTCGAACGCGACAGTCACGGTGCCGGTCAGCGCGTTGCTGAGGCTTCCGCTCAACGCCACCGGCGCCATCACCGGGAATGCCACCGAATCGATGCGCTTCACATCGGTGGCTTCGGTCGGCACCGCCCGATCATCGGCGTAGACGGCGTATGTCCCGTTGGTATGAGGCGCATCGGTCAGCGTCGGGTCCCATGCCAGAACGACGCGTTGCAGCAATCGCGCCTGGCCGTAGGCATCCACATGCACCAGCAGACGGAACGACGCGGCGGCGGGCGTGCCCTGCATGTCGGCGCTGGGGTAGGCCGGCACATTCACCTCGTCGAGCGTCGCCGATCCGACCCAGAGCCCCTCGTCCTCGTGGTGAGCCGCCGGCTCGCCCGACACGCCGCTCAACAGTGCGGCGCCCATGGCGGCGGGCTTGCGCGCCACGACGGGCACGCGGACCAACAACGACTCCGCCCCGTCGGTGATCTCGAGTAGGCTCTGGTAGGTCGCGCCATTGGTGCCCTGCGCCACGTAGGGCGCGAAATCGCGGCGCCGGACGCCGAGCCAAAGTCGCCACTCGTCTCCCGGCGCGAGGGTACGCGAGAGCCCCGCCTCGGGGAATTCGCCCCATGCCCAGAGGTTGCTGGCGTTCCTGGCCAGATAGGCCAGCGGCACCGGGCCGGCCAGCTCCGGAAATCCGCCGGCCAAAGGCGGGATTTCCGATGCCCGCTGGCGCAGTCTGACCGTGCGGCTCTCGGTTGGATGCGTGTTCTTCACCGTGTATTCCTTGCGCGTGAACAAGCTGCCGAAGTCCAGTCCATCAGGGCTGCCGGGCGTGACGTGCAGCGCGGACAGGCGGGTTGGCGCCTGGGTGCAACCGATCCAGTACGCCACGCCCCGCTGCATCCGGTCACGGGCCGGTTGGACAATGCGTTGACCGATGCCCCGGGTGTCGAGGCGATACAGTTCGTTGGCGTAACCCCTCGACGTGTCGATCTCAGGCGTGAACTTGAAGAACTCGGCAAACGTCGGCGGGTTGTTGGGGTGCACGGGAAAACCGACCAGGTTCAAGCCGTTCGGAAACCACTCGATCCGTGGCGGAACAATCCGTCCCTTGATGGTCAGGGTGAACGGCGCGGCGTTGGGGGCGACCTTGATGAGGTAAGCCTGGTTGGCTTGCAGCGCTCCCAGGCGGCTCAGAAAGGCGCGCGGATCCGACGGCGGCAACCAGACCAGCCAATCCGGGCTCTCGGGCAGCAGCGTGTCGGGGTCAACCGTGAACTGGATGGTCGAGAAGCGTCGATTCCATTTCCAGACGCTCTGGACCGGCTGGCCGGCGAACACCTGTTCGCACCCGCCGGGTTCCGGCTTGACCTCGAGATGGACGGCGTTCCACCCAGGTTGGAGCGCGACTCGCTGGGTGAGCCATTGACCCAGGGCGCTCGGCGTGATCAGCAACAGGAGCGCAATGAGGAGGCAGAGCGCGGAATTCTGCATATGGTGAGAACGTTGTGGGGCACCTGCCAGAGGCCGTTTCGGCACGAGGTTATTGGCCGTTCTTTCGTCATACGATCCCCTCGATCCGGGTCCGCCTATGGTATCATAAGGCATCCCACAGAGACCTAAGGGGTGCGAGGTGGCGACGGTACTGGTGCGAGCGTTGAAGTCAAGTTTTGTTTACAGTAAACGTTTCTTTACAAAGGCGGCCGCATGCAATCTCGCATCGTCGTCCACGATCAGGATCTTGTGCACTGCTGGACGGGGATTCTTTCACCGCGCCGCGTCGTCCGGGAATCCGTGTGAACACGGAAAGGGGCGTACGTGTGAACACCGAGGCGGTTCATGGGAGCCAAAATGAGAGACTGAACTGGACTCGTCTGGACTCGTTCGCTATGGCATTTCCAGTTTAAGAACTCTATGGTGCCCCGATGAACTTGGATTGCTGCTGTCGATGGTTGTCCGCGTGTGCGCGTTTCAGAAGCTGCATCGCCGGTTTGTCAGCCTTCGCTGTGTGCGCCAGTGCCACGTTCGCCGCCGGCCCGGTTCCCACGCCCGAACAACTCGCCTGGCAGCGCCTCGAGTTCATCGCGTTCGCCCACTTTGGGATGAACACATTCACGGACCGCGAGTGGGGCGACGGCCAGGAAGATCCGAAGCTGTTCAACCCAAGCGATTTCGACGCCCGCCAGTGGGCCGCCGTGCTGGATGATGCGGGGGTGAGGCTTCTGATCCTGACCGCCAAACACCACGATGGTTTCTGTCTCTGGCCATCGAAGTTCACCGGGCACAGCGTCAAGAGATCGCCCTGGCGCGACGGCCGGGGCGATGTTGTCCGTGAAGTGGTCGAAGCCCTGCGTGAGCGGGGTTTGCGAGTCGGTCTCTATCTTTCGCCCTGGGACCGGAACCAGCCCGTCTATGGCGATACGCCCCGATACAACGAGTATTTTCGCAACCAGTTGCGGGAGTTGCTCACGAATTACGGAGCGATTGACGAGGTGTGGTTTGATGGCGCCTGCGGCGAAGGCCCCAACGGCAAGCGCCAGGAATACGACTGGCCCGGTTTTTACGCGGTTGTTCGCGATCTTCAACCCAACGCCCTGATTGCGATCTGCGGCCCGGACATCCGCTGGGTCGGCAATGAATCAGGCGTCGCGCGCGAAAACGAGTCTTCTGTAGTCGAACGCGATGGTCAGTCGGTGTGGCACCCGGCCGAGTGCGACGTCTCGATCCGGCCCGGGTGGTTCTACCACTCGACCGAGGATGCCAAGGTCAAATCGCTTTCGACGCTGGCCGACATCTACTTCAAATCCGTGGGGCGGAACTCGGTGCTGCTCCTGAACGTGCCGCCCGATGGGCGGGGGCGGATCGCTGACCCGGATGCCATTCGGCTGCGGGAATTCGGGGCGTTCGTGAGGCAGTTGAGCGCGACGAACTTCGCTGCGGGGGCCGCGGTGACCACTTCGAGCGTCCGTGACTCCGCACACGCTGGGCAGAACGTGCTGGACGGGGACCTCGGCACATTTTGGATGCCTGCTGGGGGCGCGCGCGACGGCCAACTCGAGTTCGATCTGGGTCATCCCCGCATGTTCAACGTGGCGCGTTTGCAGGAGGACATCACCCTTGGCGAACGCGTCCAGGAGTACCGAGTCGAGGTTCTCGACGGCACCCAGTGGCGTGGCGTGACTGCCGGTCAGGTCATCGGCCACAAGCAACTGCGCCGGTTCCCGGCTCTGACCGCCCAGCGGGTGCGCCTGGTGATCAGCCAGGCCGCCGCACCGCCGGCCATCGCGGAATTCGGTCTTCACTGGAATCCCCTGGCTCCGGCTGGTTCCGGCGCGCTGACGGCCCATCGGCCTGCCACCGCGTCGAACGTCCATCCCGGAGGCACGCAGTTTGGTCCCGACAAGGCGGTGGACGACGATCCCGAGACGCGCTGGGCGACGGCGGACGATGTTCAGCAAGCCTGGATCGAGGTCGAGTTGGCCCAACCCGCGAGCATCTCCCGTGCGGTAATCAGGGAGCTCGATCCGCGCCTGACCCGATATCAATTGGAATATCGCATGACGGCGGACGAGTCGTGGAGGATCGCAACCGCCGGCACCACGGCGGGCACGGATTTCGCCACCACATTCCCGCCCGTCGAGGCGCGCCACGTGCGGCTGAACATCCTCGAAGCGACGCGCCCGCCCACGATTTGGGAATTCCAGGTGTTTGCCAAATAACGATCGCTCACCGCTCTGGCGCCTGCGTCTTCTGCCGGAGATTGGCAGCCCGAAGAGGGGTGCCTTCGTGGGATGGGTCGTTCTTGACCTGCGGCGGTCATGGGGCACGATGCAGTGCCATGAAACAGAGCGCGCCTCTTCCGGAGCAACCCGCCTGGAACGCAACAATCCGCGCCTTTCCGCGCCGTGGCTTCCTCGAAACGCTGGGTGTTGGATCTCTGGCGGCCGCTTTCGGGTGCGCAGGGTCGGCGCCGGGCCGGGCTGCGGATTTGCGGGAGACGCCCAAGGCCTGGGAGCCGGCGTCCGAGCGCAAGGTCCGCGTGGGGATCGTGGGGTACGGCGTGTGCCGGTTCGGGGCCGATGGCGGAGACCAGTTGCTACCACGCGTCGTGCCACGCGATGCGGACGATCTATCGCGCGGGCGGTTTCGGGCGTCTGGTCTATTCCGAAGGCGAGTATTACCATCATGTCACGGCGCCGATTGATTCGTACAAAGGGTGGCGGATCGGAAGCCCGCCTCTTTGGTATCCGACGCACTCGACGGCTTTCGATGTGGGCGTGACGGGACAGCGGTTCACGTCGGTGTCCTGCATGGGGTTCAAGGGCACCTCGGCGGTCCATGGGCCCGGCGGCAACGTTTACCAGAACCCGTTTGCCGACGAGATTGCCATGTTCGAGACGAGCGAAGGCGGCGTTTCGCGGATGCTGATGAGCATGTCGGTCGCGAGGCTCATCAACGAAACGGGGCGCGTCTTCGGCGAGCGGGGCCGCATGGCCGGCATGCAGTACTGGGGCGAAATGGAGGAGAGTCTGCCGGACATCTCGCGTCCGCCTCTCGCTCCCGGCGTGCCGGCGGGGGGGGCACGGCGGTTCGCACGGGCCGCTGATGCACGAGTTTATCACCGCGATCCTGGAAGACCGCGAGCCCTTGGTGAATATCGACGAGGCGCTGGCGATGACCATCCCGGGGATCGTCGCCCACGCATCCGCGTTGCGGGGCGGCGAGCGCCTGAAGATTCCCCAATTCGCGCGGCGCACGGCGTGATCAGGGGGCGGGACCTGGGGCGGAACTCTTGCTACCTGTGCAACCTCTTCTCCAAGACTGTCGGCCGGACGTTCCACCACTACCTGGATGATCTTCAGCTCGCCCGCGCCAAGCAACTCCTCGAGAAAGCAATGGGGTCAGATCCGTATTGTTGACAAATGAGGTCGGGTGGGAGACGCTTCGGGGCATGGCGCGACCATTGAGAATCCTGGTGGCGGGCGGGTGGTATCACGTGACGAGCCGAGGGAACCGGCGCGAGGCGATTTACCGGACCGATGCGGATCGGCGACGGTTCCTGGGGTTGGTGGCGGAGTTGCCGGAGCGATTCGGGATCGAGGTGCACGCGTTCGTGCTGATGGACAACCACTATCATCTGATGGTGCGGACGCCGGAGCCCAACTTGAGCGATGCGATGCGCTGGTTGCATGTCAGCTACAGCAGTCGCTTCAACTGGGCGCATGGGCAGTGTGGGCACGTCTTTCAGGGGCGCTACCGTGCCATCGTGGTGGAGGATCAGCGCGGAGTGGTGGCGGTGGCGCGCTACGTGCATCTGAATCCGGTGCGGGTGGGGCGGTTGGGGCTGGACAAGGCCCAGCAGCGGCTGTCCCGGGCCGGGGGAGCGGTGGATCCGGGAGTCGAGTTGGTGCGGCGGCGATTGCAGGCGCTGGGGGCGTACCCGTGGAGTTCGTGGCGGGTGTACTCGGGGGCGGAGCCGGCGCCCGGGTGGCTGGAGACCGGGGTGATCGGTGCGGGCTGCGGGGGACGCAGCCGGGAGGAACGGCGCCGGGCCTTGCGGGAGTACACGGAGGCCCCGCTACGAGAGGGGCGGATGGAGAGCCCGTGGGCGGGGCTCATCGGGGGGGTGGTCTTGGGCGGGAAGGAGTTCGCCCAGGCGTTGTTGGGGAGGATGAAGCCCGGAAGCGTGGACGCCGCGGCGCAGACCTCCGTGCGACAGATCAAGGGGACGCAACGGATCGGGTGGGCTGAGATCGTGGCGGCGGCGGAGGGACTGCGGGGGAAGCGTTGGTCGGAGATGGCGCAAGACTGGGGCGATTGGGGACGGGACGGGACGCTCTACGTGGCGGTCCGGCACGGGCGACAGCGGTTGGCGGACGTGGTGCGGGCAATGGGCGGGTTGAAGTACGCAGCGGCGGCCCAAGGGGTGCGACGGTTCGCGTCCGGTCTGGGGAAGGACGGGGCGAAGGTTCGGTTCGTGGAAGGCATGAAGCGCAAGCTGTGCGAGATAAGGCGGGGAGAGCGAGGATGAGAAAAAGCTCGCGGGGTTGCACTATTGCGATAGGTGTCGCTCTGTTCCCATTGCCCCCGGCGCCGGCTGAGACCCCGAGTCCACCCGCCCGCCGCCAGGATCCTCAACGGTCGTGCGATGCCCCGGAGCTTCTCCAACCGGATCTCATGTGTCAATAATACGGATCTGACCCTATTGCCTTTATGGAAATCGTCGTCAGCGATGGGGAGATTGCGGCGCCGGTGGCTGGACGGCTCTATTTGCCGGAGAAGTGGGCCAATGACCCGCTGCGGCGAGAGGGGGCGGGAGTGCCGGCGGAAGTGTCATTTCAAACCAAGCCGGCGATCGCGCTGGAACTGATCAAATCGGTACTGGCCGACAACGTGACTCCCGCCCCTGTGTTGGGCGACGAAGTCTATGGTGCGGCCAGCGAGTTGCGGTGGGAGTTGCGCCAGATGGGACTGGAGTACTTTCTTAACGTGGGGGGCGATTTGCTGGCGTGGACCCAACCGGTGAAGACGCGGCGGGCCAAGAAGTACTGGGGAGTCGCCGAGGGTCAAGCGGCAGCCAGTTCGTTAGCCGCGTTGAGCCAATCGATTCGCAAAGCCCAATGGCACCCGGTGGCATGGCGCGCGGCCGATGGAACCAAGCGCAAAACCCGCATCGCCTGGGTGCCCGTGTACGTGCTCAGCGATTTGGATCCGCAAACCGGGGAGTGGCCACAGACCTGGCTGGTGGCGGACTGGCCTCAAGGCGAGGCCGAGCCCTACCATCTGTATTCGGCCTGGTTCAAAACCAAACCGACGGCGCCGCGTTGTTTGCGGCTGAGCCGTGGTCGGTTTCCCGTCGAGCAGTTCTTTCAACGCGACAAGACCGATTTGGGATTGGATCACTACGAGGGCCGATGCTGGCAGGGCTTTCACCACCACTTGGTCCTGGCGGCGGTGGCGTATCTGTTTGTCATGGTGATCTACCTGCGCTCTAAAAAGATCTTCTGGTGTTACGTGGGAAAGGGTTTTGCACGCGATACAGCCGTGGTTGGTGCGGTTGATCGGGTGTTGTCCTTGCTGCGGAACAACATTTCCGCCGAAAATCAATGACTCCACTTAACATAGTAATACTAGGCGGTGCGTTCGATCGCCATGAGGATTCCGTGCAACAGGGCCTGCGGATTGGGCGGGCAGCCGGGGATGTAGACATCGACGGGAATCACGGTGTCGACAGCGCCCCGCGTGGCGTAGTTCACGCCAAAGATGCCGCCGCTGCAGCCGCAGGCGCCCACAGCGACCACGAGCCGGGGTTCGGGGGTGGCGTCGTAGGTCTTCTTCAGCGCAAGTTCCATGTTCCGCGTCACGGGGCCGGTCACGAGCAGCATGTCGGCATGACGCGGCGACGCGACGAAGTGAATGCCGAAGCGTTCGATGTCGTAGACCGGGCTGGTGAGGCCGACGATCTCGATTTCGCATCCGTTGCACGAACCGGCATCGACCTCGCGGATGTGGAGCGAGCGGCCGAAGAGGCGGGCGGCCCGGGATTGGATCTGGCGGCCCAGCGACTCGATCGAGTCGTTTCGTGTGGCAGAGGAGACGGCATCATGCATCGCTGTCGCCGCATCGGGCCCGGCGATCAACTGCCGGTGCGTGCCGTCCTCGTTGAGGCCGTACTGCGCGGTCGCGACGAGGCGGTTTCGGTGACGCGCGGCGCACTCGCAGACGTTGCTCATGCGGATTGCCTTGTCGGTGTCGGCACAGAGGCCGCAAAAGACGCACTTGGCGAGGTCGAACGTGACTGTGCGCGTCTGGGCGGCGTCGTTGCACGCGATGGCGGCGGTTGGGCAGACGGCGGCCGCGGAGCGGGCGTCATTCCACTTCGGCCAGTCGATCTCGGGCCGACCGCGGGTGTGGGGGGATGCGTGGGCGGGGGTGTCCGGATAGCGGGTGGTGACGATGCCCGTCGACAACGACTTGGTGAGAATGCCCGGCATAGGTCAGCGGTCGGTGCCCGAATACGACAGGTTGAAGCTCTTGTTGATGACCGGGAAGTCGGGGACAATGTTGTCCAGGACAGCTTCGCTCAGGGCCGGCCAGTTCTGGAGGGACGGATCCTTGACGCGGCATCGGGCGAGTCGGTTGTTGGGCGCGGTGCGAATCCAGTGGAAGATCTCGCCGCGCCACCCTTCGACGTAGCCGAAGGCGACCCGGTCGGGGGGGACTTCGCCGATCTCGATGCGCAGAGGTCCGCCGGGCAGCTTTGCGATAAACGTCTGGATGAGCGCAAGGGACTCGCGCACCTCGTCCACGCGGACCTGCAGCCGGTGTCGGACGTCTCCCACCTGGTGGACGGGGACACGGATCCGCACCTGATCGTAGGCGGCGTGGGGAAGATCGCGGCGCAGGTCGTGGGCGAATCCGGACGCCCGGCCGGCGATGCCGACCACCCCCAGGTCGCGGGCCACCTCGGGTTTGAGGATGCCCGTGGTATCGAGCCTGTCGAGGGTGGAAGACGAGCCCTCGACGAGCTGGACGAGTGAATCGAACTCGGGCCGCAGGTCGTTCACCAGCCCATTGAGACCCTTGATCTGGTCGGCGTCCCAATCGAACCGGACTCCGCCCAGACAGGCCATGCCGCGCAGGAGTCGGTTCCCGGTGAGGTGTTCGTTGACGCGGAGGATCTGCTCCTTGAGCCGCATGGCGTGCATGTTGGCCGTGACGAACGCGACATCGGTGCAGATCGCCCCGACGTCGGCGACGTGGTTGTAGAGGCGTTCGAGTTCGAGGCAGACCGACCGCAACATACGCGCGCGCTGAGGCGCCTGGGCGCCGGCAGCGCGCTCGATGGCGTGACAGAAGGCCGTCGCATGGGCGAAGCTCGAATCGCCGGAGATGCTCTCGGCCAGGCGCACGCCATGAGGGATGGGCAGGCGCTCGAAGAGCTTCTCAGTGCCCTTGTGGACGTAGAACAGACGCAACTGCAAGTAGAGCACCGGCTCCCCCGCCACGCTGAAAAGGAAATGCCCCGGCTCGATGATGCCCGCATGGACCGGCCCGACCGGCACCTGGAACACGCCCTCGCCCTCGACGGGGCGGAACTTGTGGCGTTCGCCCTGGAAGAGGGACAGCACCGTGTCGAGGTTGAAATCCTTGCGCAACGGATGGACTGCCGGCCAGTCGTCGTGCAGGGCGCAGCGCCGCGGATTGGGATGGCCGATGAGCTTCAATCCGAACCAATCCTGGATCTCGCGTTCCTGCCAATTGACGGCTGGGATGGCGTTGGTCAGGGCGGCGAACTCGGGGGTTTCGGGCGAAACGGGGACTCGGAGGACGAGGAGCCCGTGCAAGTCGTCGAGCACCAGCGCGTAATAGAGGTGAAACACGCCATGCCCGGCCCGGGCATCGTCGGCAAACACGGTCATCAAGCGCGCCTTCCACTTGCGGCAGAGGTGGGCGCAGAAGCCCGGCACCAGATCCATCGCGGCGTGGAAATAGACCTCGTTGAGCCGCGGGGTGACGAGGGCGTCGAACCGGCCTTCGAAGCGTCGGTTGAGGTCCTCGACCACCGGACGGAGTTCGCTGGAGACGCCGAACAGGTTCATGGTTGACCTCCGATGATGGCGGCGGCCTGGCGCAGCAGATCAAGCAGAGGCGTCGGCAGCCACACGCTGAAAAGCAGCAGCGCCCCCAACAGCAGAATCATCGCCGGCGCTCCATCGAGCCGGTGGGTCTCAATGGGGCGGGCGTCCGGGCGGCGCGCGCCGAGCAGGATGCGGGTGAGTTGTTGGAGAATACCGCAGAAGGAAGCGACGAGGGCGATCAGGATCAGCGCACTGACAGTTGTTTCATGCGCGGCGAGGCCGCCGCTGAGGACTGTCAGTTCGCTCAAGAACAGGCCGAAGGGCGGCAGCCCGATTGCGGCCAGAGCGGCCAGCCCCATCCAGAGCGCTGTGAGCGGGAGGACCTTAACAACGCCCGACCCAATGCGCCGGAATTCGAGCGAGTGGAAGGCCTGATGGATGTTGCCGGCGGCGAAGAAGAGCACCGGCTTGGTAAGCGCGTGGTAGCCCATGTGCATGAGCGCGCCCAGGATGGTCAGAGGCGTGTTCAGGCCGATGGCTGTGCAGATGAGGCCGATGTGTTCGAGGCTCGAATAGGCGAGGAGCCGCTTGAGGTTGCGCTGGACCAGGATGAACGGCGGGGCCAGGAGCATCGAGAGAAGGCCGAAGACAAGGAGGAGGCGGCGGCTGAAGGGAGAGTCGAGGCATGCGGTTGTCAGAATGTGGAACCGCAACAAGGCGTAGAAGGCGATCTTGAGCGACACTCCGGAGAGCATTGCGCTGGTAGGCGAGGGCGCCTCGCTGTGCGCGTCGGGGAGCCAGGTGTGCATCGGGGCCAGGCCGGCCTTGGTGCCGTAACCGACAAACGCGAACACGAAGGCGAGTTTGAGCAGATGCGGATCGAGCCCCCCGGCCACGGACATCAGATACGACCAATTGAGGCTGGGCAGGGCGTCGGGGGTGTTCTTGCAGGCGGCGGCATAGACGAACACCGTGCCCAGGAGGGCCAGGGCCAGGCCGAC
>Ga0116149_1005987_pt1 | contig 11133 bp, 8 predicted proteins | sample AD_UKC057_MetaG_FD_89787 | JGI IMG/M metagenome (GOLD analysis project Ga0116149, IMG submission 89787) | Active sludge microbial communities of municipal wastewater-treating anaerobic digesters from USA - AD_UKC057_MetaG | ecosystem: Engineered > Bioreactor > Anaerobic > Digestate | place: USA...
AATATTGAAGTAGAAAGTGCCGAACTTCAAAGAATACCTAACGATACAAAAACATTAAGTGTTGAAGAAGCTAAGTCGGTTTTGAAACTTATTGACGTTCTAGAAGACGATGATGATGTACAAAATGTATTCCACAATATGGAAATGACAGACGAAATCATTGAAGCAATGGAATAAAACAATGCATACAATATTGAAAATGAGCAATTTAGTTAAGTTGCTCATTTTTTTTGTTTTTTTTTATAAAAAATTTGTATAATTAAAAAAAAGTATGTTTATTTGCAGTCCCAAAACAGAAGTGGGAAACGGTCCATTCGTCTAGGGGTTAGGACGCCAGGTTTTCATCCTGGTAACAGGGGTTCGAATCCCCTATGGACTGCCAAACAAAAACAAAAATCCTTAATGTGCAAAATATCAACATGTTAAGGATTTTTTATTTGGGATATATCTTTTTCCTGTTTTCAGCGTTGCAACACCCAATACAACAAACCATGCTGATTACCAAAGAGTTAGACGGGTGTTGCAAAAAAGTGCAAAAAATAAGAGCGAAAGTTATGATTTTGTTTATCTAAAATAACTTTTAAAAAAAATTGAAAAACATCTTTTAACGACTACTCTTTTTCTTTAAATTTTTCAACGAAGAAACTTTGTTTTTTGTCAATTAAATATCTTCAAAAAGTAAAAAAGAAATACAAATAATGCTAAGGCAAAAATCTTTAATGAAAATACAGCAGCTTTGAAATACAAATAAATAGCTAGCAATCCCAACATTCCTGCTGTTATGTAAAATAAAATGCTTCGTTTTTCTTTCTCCATAAAAAAACAAATAATTATTTCACATCTACTTGTGGAGTATATCGGACTCGAACCGATCACCTTTAGACTGCCAGTCTAACGCTCTAGCCAGATGAGCTAATACCCCGCCTCTTTATTCTTTTATAAATTTACCGCCGGCAATTAGAGTATTATTTTTACCAAGAATTTGATATAAATAAACTCCAGAGTGATAATTTGAAATATCTATTAAAGTGTTATTAGATTCTAATGCAGACCTATTAATTAAACGACCATCTGTTGAGAAAATGTAAAGTTCGTAATCTTCACAATTATCAATTGAGAAGTTAATATATTTGCTTGTAGGATTTGGATAGACATTTAAGTTAGCAACAATATTAGTATTAACAAAACTTGTATATTCATATCTAAACGTCATACTGTGAATAGATGATTTATCAAAATTGTATGCTATTGTTAACATTGGTTTTTTATTATTTTTTGTCCAATAATTATGATTAAAGATTGAGTCTATCATTGGCAATTCCATAGGGACACCAGGTAAAGTTCCTGCCGAGACATACTCACCGTCGCTTTTTTGCCTAAGCTGAATATCTATGGCAGTCATCATTAATAAATCTTCTCTTAAATATTCATATTCACCATTTTTGATAGAATCGCCAACAAATTTTATTGTACCAAATTCATCAAAATTAGAAATTACATCAACTTGTACATAAAATCTAACTGTATCAAACGTAAAAGCAAGCATTCCGTAATAGTTTCCTAACATTTCTTCAAAATCTGACAAGGGTCTTTTTTCTTTAGCAATTCCATGAGAGGAATTATTGTTTCCCATCTCGCAAGGGAAATTATATAATGCTACAGCCTCATCAAATTTTACATCTATCATTTCAGTCTCACTCATAGGCATTTGTGCCTGCATACCTATAAGTTCAACTTTATCTTCAGTAATTTTCAAGTACATTACATATTCTTCCTTAGTTAAATAAGCACAATTAGCAGCTTCAAAAACACCGTTTGGGTCGATTTCAGAAGGCTGATAATAAATTGCTGAATCTAACATTATTAATGGGAAAGCAGACTGTGATCCAAAAACTAAGTTTTCTGGCATAACCTCTTGGGTTGCAACACAACCATTATCATTTTCAAATCCATAATAAATTTCAGGAATAGTGTCATTTGCTTCAAACACATCGCTTCTTACTATTGAAATTTGCGAAAAAGCAAATAAAGTACTCAGTAAACATAAAGAGCTAAATAATAACTTTTTCATGGCTGAATAATTTTAGTTAAATACTGTTTGTTCGTTAATTTGAATTTTTGCTTCGGCAGTTTTATCATTTTCTAAGATTAAAATACCTATTCCTCTACGAACAAATGGATGAGTACGGTCTGTACCTTTTGTTACCTCAACTTTGTAAATAGATTCGTATTTAAAATCATAATACACTTTTCCTTCTTTATCGGTATAAGAAGTATCTGCCACTCTTTTTGTTTCGTTAAGTAAATAAACCATTGTGTGAGCGCTATCAGAATTAGCTGCTTTAACGATTACCCTTGCTTCTTGTACTGGTTTATTATCCTCGTCAACAACAAAAACTATTGCTTTTGGTGGGTTAGGTTTTTTACAACCAAAACTCAAAAAAAAGCCTCCTAAAATGATTGCGAAAAGTATCGCAAAATTTAAAAATCTTTTCATAACTTTTATTAACAATTTTTTTTAATTTTGTAAAGTACAATATTAGTAATTTTTTTAATATAATTCAAATTTTTTATGAATATTAAAAATATTTTTTTTCTAACATTTCTTATCTTAGCTTTTTGCTCATGCTCAAGCGTGAAAAAAGCAAGTAAAATCAATGAATATGCGGTACTTGAGACTTCGGAAGGCAGTATTATAATTGGTTTATATGAAGCAACTCCTAAGCATAAAAATAATTTTATTGACAACGTAAATAAGCAAATTTACGACTCAGTTTTAGTTTATTCTGTTGTCCCAAATGGCATTATTAAAATGGGTTTGCCACAAAAAATTGAAGAAATTGATTATCTAAGTCAAAATTATTATGACTCAGAATTAAGTTGCGAAATAAATCCATACCTAATTAATAAAAAAGGTGCAGTAGGAATGTGGAGACTTCCAAATGAGAAAAATGTTAATAAATTTTCAGACAATAAATTGTTTTACATATGCGAAGGAATGCAAACAAACGATGAAGTTTTAAATACTTTAGTTGCTAAAAGAAACGCACCATTAATAGCCGACTATATCTCTGTTTTATTAAAAGAACCTGAATACATTCATTTTGAAGATAGCTTAAATTACTACAAAACTAATGGCATGAATAAGGAGTGGACTGCATTATACAAGCAGCTAACTGAAAAAATTATTCCTCGAATTGAAAAAGATGGAAAAAAATTATTTACTTTGAACAATTACCAAAAAAACACATATAATACAATTGGAGGAGTACCTATATATGATTATGAATATGTTGTTTTTGGCGAAGTTGTAAAAGGAATGGAAGTAGTAGAAAGTATTAGTAAAGTTAAAACAGGACTTTTCAACAAGCCTAAAAAAGATATTTTTATCTTAAACTCAAAAATTATTTCTAAAAAAGAGTTTAAAAAATTATAAATTTTAAAATAATAATATTACTAAGTTTTAAATAAATTATATATGAAAAAGTTTTTTATATTTTGCCTTTCACTTGTATTTGCGAGTTTTTCGTATGCTCAAACAAAAGATTTGGTCGTAAAATCTTATAAACTTAAAAATGGGCTATCGGTTTACTTAAACGAAGATCATTCTGTTCCAAATGTATTAGGAGCTGTAATAATTAAGACAGGTGGAAAATACGACCCAGCAGACCACACAGGTACTTCGCATTATCTTGAACACATGATGTTTAAAGGTACTGATAAACTTGGCACCATTGATTTTGAGAAAGAAAATAAAATTTTAGCAAAAATTTCAGAACTTTACGAAGTTTTAGCAAAAACTTCAAACGAAGATGAACGCAAAGAAATTCAAAAAGAAATAAACAAACTTTCTTTAGAAGCTGGTAAATATGCTATTCCAAACGAGCTAGATCGCTTACTCGACCAAATAGGTTCTAGCATGGTAAATGCCTTTACTTCTGACGAAATTGTTGCATATTTCAATATGTTCCCAAATAACCAAATGGAAAAATGGATAATTTTATACAGTCATAGATTTCAAAATCCTGTATTTAGGCTATTTCAATCAGAATTAGAAACAGTTTTCGAAGAAAAAAACATGTATGACGATGAGTTTATTACTCCATTATTCGAAAAGTTTTATAGCAATTTATACAAAAAACATCCATACGGAACACAAACAGTTATCGGAAAAGCCGAGCATATAAAAAACCCTTCGCTAAGTAATATGAGAAAAATGTTTGACACATACTATGTGGCTAATAACATGGCTTTGGTGTTAACTGGAAATTTTGATATGGACAGAACAATACCTTTAATAGAAAAATATTTTGGCGAATGGAAAGAAGGCAAAGTTCCTGAATTTCCAGAATATAAAGAAGAACCTTTTAATGGCATTGAAAGAGTAAATGTTAGAATGAGCCCTATAAAAATTGGTGCCTTAGCCTTTAGAACAGTACCTACAAATCATAAAGATGAAGTTATTCTAAATGTTTGTTCTGCACTGCTTAGCAATTCATCTCAAACTGGCTATTTAGACAAACTTTCAACAAGTGGGAAATTAATGGCTTCATTTAACTTTGATGATATTAAAAATGATCACGGAGCAATGATATGTGTTTTTGTTCCTAAAATTATTGGACAATCTCTAAAAAAAGCAGAAAAATTAATTTTTACCGAAATTCAAAAACTTTATACAGAAGAAATTGACGATAAATTTTTTGAAGCAATAAAATTAAATTTAGTTAAAGAATTTCAACAAGATTTAGAAGACCCAACAGATCGTGCTTTTATGATTGGACAAGCTTTTGTTATTGATAAGCCATGGGAAGAAGTGCTTAAACTTCCTGAAGAAATAATGGCTGTTACAAAAGAAGATATTAAAAGAGTTGCTAGTCAATATTTTTCAGAAAATTATTTAGCATTGCATTCAAAAATGGGATTCCCTAAAAAACAAAAATTAGAAAAACCTGGCTTCGACCCTATCATTCCAGAAAATACAGAAGCAAAATCGCAATTTGCCAAAGAGTTTGAAGAAATAAAAGACGAAAAATCAATACCTGAATTTATTAATTTTGAAAAAGACCTTACAATAAAATCACACGACAATGGATTCACATATTTTCATGTTGAGAATAAAATAAACGATATTTTTAATATCAAGCTCAAATTTAAAGTCGGCAATCTTACAGATGCTCGCTACGAACAATTAGCCGAATATTTATCTTTAGTTGGTAGCAAAGATATGCCTTTTGATGATTTTAATAAAGCTCTTCAAGAATATGGCTGTACTTTTGACGTTGAAGCTAGCAATAACTTTTTTATAATTTCAGTAGATGGTTTTGATAAATATTTTAAAGAATCAATGAATTTAATAATGTCATTTATTCAAAATCCTGATGATGATAAATCTAAACTAAAGCAATTAAGACAAAATGCAATGTTTACAAGAAAATATGAAGCAAGCTCTCCAGATGAATTGGGAGATGCACTATATAACTTCGGTGTGTATGGAATCAATTCGCCATATTTAAGACGCTTAACAACTAAACAAGTTTCCAGCTTAACAACTGAAGATTTATTGAGTTTGTTGCAAGAATGTATTACTTATGAATGCAACATACATTATTCAGGCACTTTAAAACCAGATGAACTTATTAATTATTTTGAATCTACTTTGAAAGAAAGAAAAACAAAAACAAACGATAAATTTCCTAAAGTTTTACCGCGTCAAGATTACAAAGAGAATACTATTTTATTCTTAAATGATAAAAAATCTTTACAAAGCAAAATATATTTTTACATAGATGGCAATAAAAATGATATGAAAGAAAGAGCTATTGCATCTGCATTTAACCAATATTTTGGAACAGGAATGTCGGCTTTAGTTTTTCAAGAAATTAGGGAGTTTCGCTCTATGGCTTATTCGGCTTACGCTGTTTATAGAAGTGGGGAAACTTTAAAAGAAAAGGGATATTTAAAGGCTTTTGTTGGAACTCAAGCCGACAAAACCATTGATGCTATATATATTATGGACAGCTTAATTCACAAAATGCCTGTAAAAGATGGACGAATAGATAATATAAAATCTTCGCTTTTACAATCAATAAATTCTAGCAAACCAAGCTGGAGAGAACTTAGCGAATCAGTAGAATCATGGCTATTACAAGGATATAAAGAAGACCCAAGAATTGATAGGTTTAAAATTTTTAATTCTTTAGATTTTAAAAATATTCTAATTTTTCACGAAACAAATATTCAAAAACGCCCTATGTTGATTACAATAGTTGGAAATAAAGAAAAAATTGATTTTCAAGAATTAGAAAAGTTTGGAAACATCATTGAGTTAGATAAAAAACAAATCTTAAATTAATTTTAATTAATAAACTATAACACACAAAATAAAATGAAAAAAGCACTGCCTATTGTATTTATATTAATTAGTATTTATTCGTTTTCCCAAACCACAATAAAATTAATGAATTATAATTTATTGAATTTTAATAATTACACTTCATATTGTGACCAAACCAATAATTCTCATGTAGCAAAAGCAGGATATTTAAAAACAATTGTACAAAACCAAGAACCTGACTTATTAGCTGTATGTGAACTTGGAACAAGCCCTAGCGTTACATATACTATTAATTATATATTAGGAAATAGTTTAAATGTAGGTGGAGAAACAAAATGGGCAGCAACAAACACTAGTAGTTCGAGTTATTTAGCAAATGGATTATTTTACGATAAAAACAAATTTGAATACATCGGACATGAGGTAGTTGCAACAGGCATTAGAGACATCAATATTTATAAGTTAAAATATATTGAAAATGGCGAAAATATTTTAATGAACATTGTTGTTTTGCATTTAAAAGCTGGAAACTCAAGCTCTGATGCAAGTCAACGTGGCGAAATGGTCGATTATTTAATGACTAGAATTAGCAATCTTGGCAATAGCAACGAAAACTTTATTGTTACAGGCGACTTTAATGTTTACACCAGCAACGAAACAGCATTTCAAAAATTAATAAACCCTAATGATATTCAATATACATTTTATGATCCTATAAATCAAATTGGAGCATGGGGGAATAATTACACTTTTAGAGAACATCACACTCAGTCAACTCACTTAGACGACAACGACTGCCATAGTTATGGTGGCATGAATGATAGATTTGATTTTATTTTAATTGCAGGCTCAATAAAAGATGGAAGTGCTAATATAAAATACAAAACCGATTCTTACAAAGCAGTTGGACAAGATGGTTTAAGATTTAATAAAAGTTTAATAAGTCCTAGTAACACAAGTTTGCCACAAGAAGTTATTACAGCTCTTTACGAAATGAGCGACCACCTACCAGTTGTTGCAGAATTTTATATGGGCGAACAAAATAGTTCTATTTCGTTAACAACAGATCCGCAATTTTATGCAAATGTTGTAAATCCTATTGACGACAAACTTGTTTTTAAATTACAAACTATATATAAAAACAAAATAATCAATCTTAGATTAATGAATATTTCTGGAGCTATAGTTTACGAAACGCAAATTCTAACTCAAACTGACCAAATTTATTCTTATGATATGACAGGCTTGAGCAAAGGAGTTTATATTTTAAATTTTAATGGCGAAGGTATAAACCAATCGGTAAAACTTGTTAAAACTGAATAATCTGAAATGCCAAAGGACTATAGCCAATTAATTAAAAAATTAATAAGTTTAGAACCGAAAAAAGTAGATGATTATTTTCATTCTCGGCATAAAAAAGAGTTTGAAAAAATTAATTGCTTAGAATGTGCAAATTGTTGCAGGAATTTAGGTCCTTTGCTTACAGATAGCGATATTGCCAGATTATCAAAACATTTAAAAATTAAACCTTCAGAATTTACGGAACAATATCTGCGAATTGATGAAGACAACGATTATGTTTTCAAGACCATGCCTTGTCCATTTTTACAAGATGATAATTATTGTTCAGTTTATGAATTTCGACCAAAAGCATGTAAAGAATATCCACATACAGACAGAAAGAATATTTTAGGAATTTTAGATATTTGCATAAAAAACACAGAAGTTTGTCCAGCAGTAGCAAATATTTTCAACAAACTGAATAACGACAAATTTCTAATGAAAACTTAAACAATAATAAATTTGCAAATTCGTTTATAATAATATTATTTTGTAAAAAATCTTGTTGATGAAAAAACTTGCTACAAGCATATTTTTAATTTTTACGATAAGTTTTTTATTTGCTCAATCGGGCGGCAGAAACACTTATGAGTTTTTAAATTTACCTGCAGGCGTTAGAACAGCAGCTTTAGGAGGAGTTAATGTTTCTCACTATGATGATGATATTTCTTTCGTACTTAGCAATCCAGCACTGCTAAAACCTAATATGAATGAAAAAGTTACTCTAAATTACATAAACTACATTAGCGATATAAACTTTGGATATGCTTCATATGCTCGTGAATTTAAAAATATTGGAATGTTTGCTGCTGGTTTGCAATATATAAATTATGGAAATTTTCTTTATGCTGATGAATTTGGAGATATTCACGGAGACTTTTCAGCAGCTGAATATGCACTTAACATAAGCTACGCAAACCAATTGAACTCAAAAATTAGTTATGGTGGAAGTTTTAAAGCAATTTATTCAGATTTTTATCAATACTTTTCGTCAGGAATTGCTTTAGACGCAGGAATATCTTATCTCGACACTGCAAAACTTTTCTCGGCTGGACTTGTAATAAAAAATGCTGGATTTCAACTAAAGCCTTACACTAAAGGCAATCAAGAACCTTTACCTTTCGACATACAAATTGGAGTTACACAAAAGCTAAAACATGCTCCTTTTAGATTTTCAATCACTGCTCATAATTTAACAAGATGGAATTTGCGTTATAAAAGTATTTTCGACAATACTTATGAGTTAAATACAAGCGAAAACCTTGCCGACACGACTTTTGGTCAAAAATTAACAAAATTTATGAATGGTGTTGGCAGAGTTGGAGATGAGCTTATAAGACATTTTGTTATTGGCGTTGAAATAGTTCCTACAAATAATTTTTATCTTGCAGTAAGTTATAATTACCGCCGCCGAAGCGAAATGCGAATCGAAACAAGCCCAAAAATTGTTGGACTTTCATTTGGTGCAGGAATTAAACTTTCAAAATTTAATATCTCTTATGCCTTAGCTTCTTATCACTTGGCTGGCATGTCACACCACATTAGTTTGGGATTAAATTTGTCTGAATTTTATAAAAGCCAAAAGTTATAAAACTTAACTTTATAAACTTTTAGCTGATTTTGTTGTGTTGCCCTTGCGGGCAAGGCTTTTGAGGGTCTATCTACCGCAGGCTGCGCCTACGGTTAATCACATGTTGTCCTACGGACAAGCCTTTGATAGTCTTGTTTTGTCCTACGGACAAGCCACACCTGCTCGCTCCAACACCCCTGATGCTCTCTCCAACAGCCATGACGCTCGCTCGGATTTGCAATCCGAGTGCTTGGTAATGTTACACTCGGATTACAAATCCGAGCGAGCAGGTTGTGGGAAAATCCGAGCAAGCAGAGTTAGTTGTTTTACGGACAAATAAATATGGATATGCTGTTTCAATTTTGCAACTCCCAAAAACAATAAATTACGCTTGACTATCAAAGAGTTAGCGAGTGCTACAAAAAAAGTACAGAAGACAGGAAAAGTTATAAAAATCAACTTTATAAACTTTTTACTTTAAAAACTTTACAAACTCAAATTATCTTTTTTGTGTCTTATGCTGATTTCTTCGGCTAAATTTTCAACCGCTTTTAAATCTGCTTCTGTTGGTGCGCCTTTTATATAAATAGGCTCAATAACTTCAGCTTTTATATTTGGAATCATTCCTGCAATTTTTTCAACTGCTCTTCCACCCCAAGCATAAGAAGCAAGTATAGAAACATATTTTGCTTTTGCTTTTAGTGCATTTGCTAAAATAGTTGCGTATGAAACAATAGGATGAGCTTCGCCTAAAACTGTTGGCGTTCCAATTACAATAGTTGCAGCGTCAACCAGAGTTATTGCTAATTTTCCAAGATCGGTTACAGTTAAATCAATTTTATAAGCTTTAATTCCACGATTTTCTAAAGCAGTAACTAAATGATTTACCATTTTCTCAACGCTTCCGTGCATAGAAACATAAGGTATAATCACAACATTTTTAGGAGTATCAGATAACCATTCTTTATAAGCATCAATTATAAATTTTGGATTATCATACATTGGTCCATGGCTAGGAGCAACTATTTCAATATCGTATTCATCAAGTTTTGGTAAGTTTTTATTAATAATGTTTCTAAAAGGCAACATTATTTCCGCGAAATATCTTTTTGCTGCTTCATACACCTCACATTCGTTACTTACAAAAATGTCTGTTGTTGCTAAATGCGAACCTAAAAAATCACAAGTAAACAAAACTTTATCTTCTTTTAAATAAGCCAACATTGTTTCGGGCCAATGCACCCAAGGAAAATGTATAAATTTCAAAGTTTTGTTTCCCAAAGAAATTTCTTCGCCATCTTCTACTGTAATAAATCTATCTTCAGCAATTGGCATATGATCGCTCAGAGTAGGTTTCGCTTTAGGTGAACATATAAGTTTAGCATTTGGATATTTTTTCAAAACTTCTGGTAGCAGTCCAGAATGGTCTTGCTCTGAGTGCAAAGAAACTACATAATCTATTTTTTTGATTCCTTCGAGTTTTTCAAAAAATATATGTGCCAACTCAGGTTCTGCAGTATCTATTAAAACATTTTTTTCGCTAGCCTCAATAAAATAAGCATTGTAACTTGTTCCATCAGGAAGAGGAATTAAAGCATCAAACAATCTTCTATTCCAATCAACTACATCAAGTAGGTATAAGTTCTCTTTAAATTTTCTCGCCATAATATTTATTATTTTTTAAAATTTTTAATCATGTACAAATATAATAAAATAACATCAAAAAAAGAGGTTGTCTCAAAACAAGTGTTGAACCGACAACCTCTCAAGGTGTTTCAGAAGTGTTAAAATGCAAGGCGCTGAAATTGAGGACGAAGGAGCGTACATGAAGCGTTGCACTGAGCAAAGCCGAAGTGTACGTGACTGAGTCCGAATATTGAAAGCAACG
>Ga0116149_1005988_pt1 | contig 11132 bp, 8 predicted proteins | sample AD_UKC057_MetaG_FD_89787 | JGI IMG/M metagenome (GOLD analysis project Ga0116149, IMG submission 89787) | Active sludge microbial communities of municipal wastewater-treating anaerobic digesters from USA - AD_UKC057_MetaG | ecosystem: Engineered > Bioreactor > Anaerobic > Digestate | place: USA...
AACGCTGTATAAAAATACCGTGAAAAACGGCGAAATGAATCCCAACATAGATGATTTTCTTACAGAGGAGTTTTTCTGCGGTACTATATGCAGCGGTAAATCAGAGTTTGCGATTAATCAGGGAAGGTATCTTTTTATACAGGGTATTTTTTCTTCTCCGGAAACAGTAAAAGATGCAGCACAGGAACTGTACCTTGAATCTTTGTGGCAGGAACTTACATTTGCCGATGACAAAGTGTATATGAGAAAGCTGGACGAGGATGGAAAAACAGTATTCCAGCTTTTTAGAAAAATTCAATAAAAAAAAAGAGCACCTCAAAATAAGGTGCTCCAGTCTTTTACTGCAGGGGGGCAGCTTCTATCATATAGCGTATGGAAGTTCCGTTTGCATCTGCAACCTTCTTTTCCACAAGAATAACAATATTTTTCCCCTTCTCATCGGTCCATACCTTTTCTATAGTGTAATCAATAATACCTTTTCGTTTATAATCGGGGGTGCCGATCACCTGCCGGCTCAAAACCTTATTTTGAGCATCTTTTTTCTCAAGAACTATGTAAAAAGATGATTTGGTATTCATTCCGCTTCCCTCTTTAAACATAATCCGCTGCAGAGAGTAAGAAACATCATCAGCTGATGTAACTTTCTCATAATCTTTAAAACTTATAATCTCATCGCTTTTTTTTGATTCATTTCCGCGAATATACATAACCTTATCTATTGAGACGTCATTAGCGGTATAATTACTTAAAACAGCCTTGTTTTTCTCGTAGAGCGCTTCAAATACTGCGGTACCGGATTTTCCGCTTGTCGCACTTGAAGGATTAGTCGAGAAAACCGCAGATTTTACATAGGTATTCGTAAGTATATCAACTGTAAAAATTTCTGCCCATGCCTGAAAGCTTTTATCTGCAACCCCGTACTGTGCAAAAACAAATTTTGTCCCGTCGCTCGAAAAACCAAGATCTTTGTACTCAGCAACATCTCCGGCAAAACAATATACTACAGCAGATAACACGAGCATCGCTAAAAGTAACAGCTTTTTCATAAAAACCCCTCATAATAACATTAAAATATGAATGTTTTTCCACTCACTATTTCTATATGTCTATGCTACTTATATCGGTTTTTTACGTTTTTCACTTTACATAAATTTCACTAAAGGCTATTCTGTTTCTATGACACTGAGATTACGAAATAGATTTTTACGTGTTTTTGTGGCAGGCACATCTTTAGCTGCCGCAGCCGTCCTTATTGCCTTTGTTTTCCTCTTTTTTACCGGGGGTCTATCCAGTCTGCGGACACTGCCGAGAGCTATAGACTTCTCCTTTAAATCGGCACTCTTTGAATATAATCTTTATGTGAGTATCGTGTCGCTCATTCTTTTAATGCTTTTTGTTCCTGCATCAGGTATATTTCTCATTTCAACCTTTGAAAAAACACAGTCTCCCGAAGTTATTTATTATGCAGGCTTTTTAGCAGGATGTTTTTTACAGACAATACGCCTAAGCATACCGCTGTTCGATTTATGGATCGGGTACTCGTCATTTCTAGTATTTACCGCACGCGCTAATTTTGCAGGGCAGATTATCTGCGCATTGTGTCTGTGGTTTGCCTCTTTTTTCTCGGATGAAGACAGTGTGCAGGAAGCCGACAGAAACCTCGCAATAGCCCTCGCAACAGCAGTTCTTTTTTCTCTCTTTATTCCGGTAAATCCTGCAACACTTAATTCGGCCTTTTTGCTTTCATCCGGGTATAAATTTCTTTTTGAACTGATATTCATAATTCTTTTTCTTGTAAGCTTTTTTGCATTCATTATCCGCGGTAAACAAAGAAATATGATTTCCTGTATGCGCATTGCAGTTCTTTTTCTCGTATTTTTTACAGGATATAGGATTCTTTCACTTTCCGACTCTCTATTCACACTGATTACAGGCTCTGGTTTACTGTACACAGGATCATTTCTATTTTTGAATACCCTTCATAAGTCTTATTTATGGAAGTAAGTTTCTTTGAATACCAATCAGCGTAAAAACTGAGCCAAAGAGGCCAAAGCAATAGGAATTAGAAGATTATCAAAATCTTTAAGAGGCAGAACTTCTATAAGCATTCCTGCACAGGCTATAACAAGAGATAATTCTGAGTCTTGTGTAATAAAAAAAGTTGCTACAAAGATAGCGGCAAAACAGGTCACGCTTCCTGCTGCGGTTTTTCCATTTGTAAAGGGTATTGCGACCTTTCCGCACATTTTTCCGGCAAGACTTGCAAGTCCGTCGCCGAGGGCTAAGGCGCAGATTCCTATTGAGGCTGGAACGGGATCAAAAAAAAGCGCCGTAATTAAAACACCAGACGCAAGAGTAACCGGACCAAGAACAAATTTATTTTCATCGCGCTTTCTTGCAGCTGTCTGCGTAACTGTTGATATAATTGGAACAGTGATGCCGTTAATTCTCAGCAGCTCAGTTATGATGTAAAAAACCAGTATAAAAGATAAAGAAATAAGAACAGGGCGGTACGCTGCTTCAAGTAAAAGAGGCACAAATACTGTACACAAGTGAATGGATTTTCGAAATAATTCTTTTGCTATATCGTTTGCATAACGGCGTAACTGAATACCCGATGATTTTTCTGCTGTATAATGACACATCTATTGTTAGTTTACAGCCCTTTACCTCTAAAGTAAAGCGCCTTCTCCTTTTATTTTACTTAGCAACAAGGTGAATTTAGTCTTTGATAAATGACTGTTCTAGCATTTTTTCGCCGTGAAGAACACGGGGAATTGCACTATAAATAGCCGGCTCAAACACACTTACCGGAGAAGTAAGGTACTTAATATTTTGGGCTGCGAGATTACTTCCTTCCAATCGTATCATAGTATCCTGATTTCTAGTTAATGCATCCCATGCGCGCAGCGATTCAGATAACTGAACCATAGCTTTTGCATTAAGCGAGCTGTCCCCGGTTCTTTGCGACAGACGGGATAAGGTAACACCAAGATTATTGGATGCCTTCATATATAAGTCCACCAGCTCGCCCTGATCGCTTCGTACCTGCGGTAAAAGAATACCAAGACGGCTTCTTTCAAGATCGAGCATATCAATTAAACGTTCATAATAACCTTGCGCGGCAAAATTGTCGCCCCTCATTGAAAGGGTATTACCCAGCGATAATAAAATATTGCGGTCATCATATTTATCGGAAGCACTTTTAATAAAGGAGCCGAGCGCTTCCAGATAATTTTTATTTGTATATTGAATGTAGCCTATTCTATACCGTACCGAGGCTGTGTCGTACTTGTTTTCGACCGCCTTTTCATAATTTCTTCTTGCCTGAATAAGATCGCCTGAAATAAAGTAATCAATGTCGGCAATGTCGGCATAAAGTTTTCCTACATCCGGCACACTCGGAAGAGAACTTAATTGAGCCTCTTTTTCAAAGAGCATTATGCCCTGCCCGAGAGTTTCCTCAGATAAAATATACTCCTGCTCATCGGTATACAATTCGCCAAGAAGCCTGTAACTGTCTATATGTTTGTATATTCTCTTTTGCTTTCGTATTTTTGCCTCATCAAAACGGGTTATAGCTGTTTCCAACAGGGTTTTTGCCGCAGTTCTGCTGCCTGTTTCAAGGAAATAACGGGCAAAATTGTAGTGTGCTTCCGGAACACTCGGATCTGCTTCAATTGCATCTTCCAGAAGCAGCCTCACGTCTTCTATATAAGAGCGCAAATATTCATCTTTTGCAGGAAGATCTCCGTATAATTTATCTAACAGAAAGGCGCTTAACTCTACAAGATCGGAAGATTCAAGAGCCTTCTTTTTCGTGAGAAAATATGTTTTTAATGGAAGCACTTCTCTGAGGTTATCGGTGCGAATATAATAGCGTAAAAGCCGCTTTGTATATTCATCTGTATTTCCATATAAACCAATTAAATCCATGTATTGATTATAAGCGTCCGGAAAACGGGAGGAATCCCTTTCTGTTGCCCACTCTAAATACACATCTCCGAGAAGAAGCATTGCATCTTTATCATTAATATGATGATCGAGTATTTTACGTTTTACAATTTCTTCTGCAAATTCATAGTTTGCAAGATCATATAATTCCATACGGGCATATTCCATACCCGCAGTTTTATCGTTATTAAAGCGGGCCAAAATACGCTCATACATTGTCCGGCTGCGGTCATACTGATACTTATCTCTATAAGCCCGTGCATAAGAAAAAAACCACTTTTTCTTCGGTTTATACGACACCGCCTCGGCAAACGTTAATTCAGCCTGCGGATACATACTTTCCTGAAGAAGCTCATAGCCTTCGTTATAAAGTTTTTCTGCCATCAAGGGCCGGTATATAAATTTATTCGTTAAAAAGATCAGTGTCCATATAACAGCTATTGAAACAACCGCTACAACAGCTGCGGGAATTATGCGGTTTTTTAATTGATATTCGATTGACTGCTTATAAGCTTCATACTGGCTTACAGATCTTCTTTCAAAATCTCTTGGAACGTCCACAGAAACATCCAAATACTTGGACATAAAGGACGCAACCTGCCGGGCTGTATTGCGCTGCAGAATTTTCTCAATTAAACCGAATACTGCATCATCGGTGAATTCATTTTTTACAATGACTTCTTCAATTGCCATTTTTAAATTCAAAGGGTACTCTTTTAAGTTTTCTTTAAAAGTTTTGTATTCCTGCTCTGTAAGAGATTCCCTTGTTTTACCCTGTGATTCAGCCTGCTTTTGAGAAATCTCTGCAGCAGGAGCAGAAAAATCATCTTGAAGATTAAAATCTGAAAATCCGGGAATACTGTAATCATCGAAGGAAGCTTCATCGTCGTCACTTCCGGCAAGAACACCGTCTGTTGTTTGAAAATCATCAAGAGATGAAAGAGAAGAAGGGGATGCAAGATTATCAATATCAAAATTCTCAAGACTGTCAAGAATAGAATCTTTTTCCTGAACAGGTTCAGAATCTGTATTTGTGCTTTTAAACGGATTTTCTTCTGAAAATTCATTGTCCGCAGAAGGCGGCGGCATATCATCAAACTCTGATCCCCCAAGATCCATGGGGGGAAAGCCTTCAAAATCATCATTGCTTGAAGGTTCCGGAGTCTCAAAAGATGGGACATCCGGCATAGAAAAATCTGTTTCCGGCGGAGTACCGCCTGCAAAGGATCCCGGGTCAGACAACAGGTCTTCTGTTGAGTTAGGGGGTTCTGGAGAAAAAGCAGAAGGGGCATCCTGTTGAGGGACGAAATCTTCAATTTGAATACCGTCAAGATCAAAAGACTCATCCGATGAGGCTGTATTTAGAGGTTCTCCTGCAGGCCCAGAGAAAGCGTCCATCTGATTTGGAAGCGGAAAATCCTCTTCTAGTTCTTCCAAAGGAGAAAGCTCTTCTGCATCTTCGAGAGAAGGAAGATCTTCATATTCTTCAGCTTTTTCTGAGTCCTCCGGTATTTCCGGTATCTCCGGCATTTCAAACGCTTCAGCCGCTTCCGGAATTTCAGCCGCTCCAAAGGCTTCAGGTGTTTCAGAAAAATCCGGCATCTCCGACGCCCCGGGCATACCAGAGGCATCAAACAAAGACGAAATATCGTCCGTTACCGGAGGCATAGAAAAATCATCAGCAGAAAGGTCAACAGCGGTCTGTGCCGCACTTGAGGATTCATCTTCGAGGTTTTCAAGTTCAGATAGTATATTAAAATCGGCTTCATCGTTTTCAGATTCTACATCGGGTATAGAATCTGCATCGAGTATGGAGTCTGCATCAGAAGACGGAATTTTCCCGCTGTTCTCTTGAGGCGGAATAAGATCATCAAAATCGCCGAACGCATCCAAATCCGGTTCTACTTCGGGAAGGACAATATCATCCTGTACCAAACCGAGAAGTTTAGAAATATCCGGATCGTATTCCGGTTCAGGAAAAGCCGAATCAGCTGCAGATGATCCCGGTGCTGATTCAGAATTTGACTGTCCGCCTGGAACAACAGCTTCGGGCTGAAGAGAATTTCCTTCATCCTCCAGAGGCAGACCTAAAAGGAAGTCGTCGGAATCATCAATGTCCGGAACATCGCTTGGTATAGGTACCGTAACAAAGGGTTCTCCGCGTTCTGCGCGAATAGAGGATTCATTTCCTAATGCAGTAACATCCTGGCTGAATTGTTTCAGCTGTTTTAAACCGGGCATAGATTTTTAATTGTACCTCACAAAGTCTCTTGTAACAAGCGTTTTCTGCTTATTACTACTCTATAGCATAATCGGCAATTTTTCTTCACTATTTTAGAATAAAATCACACTGCCGGGGAAAAAATAACAGAATTTCAGCCTTAATTTTTTCGTATCTTATTCCGATACTAAAAGAGTGAAAAAGATAGTTATAGTTATGCTGTTTATTTTAACGGCAGTTCCTTTTTTTGCACTGTCAGACGACAGCTACGATGTTCAAAACCTCATTGCCGGTATACAGCGTGCCGGTCCCCCTGTAGTAAAAGACGGGTATGTTATTTTTACCGCAGAAAAGATGCATCGTCATGTGGGTGTAGCCTTTAATTTTGAAAACTATAAAACGGTGCATTCCTTTGAAAGGCTTGTTTTTTATAACAGTGATTATGAAATCGTAGATTCCATCCTTTTTTATGTAGCCAAAGTACCGGAAAACACCAATACACTGGCTTACAGACTTGTAATTGACGGCTTATGGACTATTGATCCGCTCAATACCAACAGTATTTTTGACTACTCAACAAATCTCAAATTATAATACGTTACTATAGAAGAAAAAACTATTCAGGCTACGAAAAAAACAAATACAGGAAGTGTCCGTTTTGTCTATGAGGGTGAAAGCGGTCAAAAAATCCGCCTTGCCGGAAGTTTTACCAGCTGGGATCCCTATGTGTATGAACTACAGGAAACCTCCAGGGGATTTTACGAGCTTGAACTATATTTATCGCCGGGGACATATTATTACACCTACTATAAGGGACTCACCGCCTTCGTAGATGAACGCAATCCGGACAGGGCTTACACAAAAGAAGGAAAGGTTGCATCAGTATTGTCTGTGCAATGAGTCTCCTCTTTTTTTTCTTGTAAATTTTGAAAAGGTCTTATACAATGTTTTGTTGCAGTGAGTTGAGCCGCTTGAAAAAGTCTGTTAACTTTTGAAAGTGCCTAATTTAATAAATCTTCATATTTTTTAATCAGGAGTAATTATGGAAACGTTTGCAGAGGCAGTAGCGTCAATTAACGGCGCCGTAAATTCTGTTGTATGGGGCATCCCGATGCTTGTTCTAATTATTGGAACCGGTATTTTTATGACCATTAGAACAGGGTTTTTTCAAATTATCCGTACTAAAGAAGTCGGCGATAAGACCTTTTTTGCCATATTTAAAAAGAAATCTGTCCGTAAGACAAATGATAAAAAAGCAATCACCCAGTTTCAGGCCCTTTCTACAGCCCTTGCGGCAACTATTGGAACCGGGAATATAGCAGGAGTTGCAACTGCAATTTCCATCGGCGGTGCAGGCGCAGTTTTCTGGATGTGGGTTTCTGCATTCTTCGGTATGATGACTAATTACGCAGAAAACGTACTGGGTATTTTCTACCGGAGAAAGAATATAAAGGGCGAATGGACCGGCGGGGCTATGTACTACCTCCAGCACGGTCTAAAGAAAAATAAGGCGCTTTCTGTATTTGCAAAGCCTCTTGCAGTCCTTTTCTCGATTTTCTGCGTGCTTGCATCGTTCGGCATTGGAAACATGACACAGGTAAACTCTATTGCAAGCGCAATGCACGACTCATTCGGCATTAATACACTTGCTACAGGCATCATCATTGCAGTCCTTGTTGCTCTCGTAATTATTGGCGGTATTAAAAGAATCGGCAAAGTTACCGAGAAAATTGTTCCTTTTATGGCCTTTGCATATATACTTGGAGCTCTGTGCATTCTGTTAATCAACATAAAACATGTTCCTGTTGTATTCTTGCAGATATTTGAGGGCGCATTCGGATTTGATGCTGTTGCAGGAGGAATTTCCGGAACACTCATTAAAAAAGCAATTACCATGGGATTTAAACGCGGAGTTTTTTCAAACGAAGCAGGACTCGGATCTTCAGTTATGGTTCACTCAGCAAGCGATGTTAAGGAACCTGTTGTACAGGGTATGTGGGGTATCTTTGAAGTATTCTTCGACACAATTATTGTCTGCACACTCACCGCTTTCGCAGTTCTTTCTACCGGTGTAACAGATCTGGGCATTACCGGTGTTCCCCTTGTCAGTGCAGCCTTTTCCCACGGTTTTGGATCCTTTGCCGGAAAATTTGTTTCGCTCGCTGTTTTTCTATTTGCCTTTTCTACTGTTCTCGGATGGTCTTTTTATGGTGAAAAAGCAATGGAATATCTATTCGGTACAAAATCAACTATATTTTACAAGATAATCTTCGTAGCCTTCATCGTCGTCGGTGCAACTATGAACCTTGCGCTGGCCTGGGATATTTCCGACACCTTAAACGGTTTAATGGCTATTCCAAACCTTATTGGTGTTCTTGCACTTTCCGGAACCGTTGTTGCAATTACAAAAAACTATACTAAACGCAAGATTAAAAAAACTGATGTTAATGAAGAACCCATGCTTTCTGCTTTTGAGGACATTCAGGCGGAACAGCTTGCAAAACTCCGTGAAGAAGAAATAGAAGAAGGAGAAGAAGCAACGGGAATCCCCGAGTCCGACGAGGAAACAGGAGAATAAGGGTTATACTCCTTCATACCTCCTCTACAAGAATAAAGGTCTGTTTCCAAGACGGAACAGACCTTTATTTATTTAAAAACCTCTTTTAAAAAAGCACTTGATTCTCTAAGCTGATCTTCCAAAAGCCAGGGAACGCCCATAAAAAACAAACCGGATCCGGTCATTCCGAAATCATCAGTGCCCGGCTTCAGTATGAGTTCGCTGCACAAATGAGGGGTATTTGATCTTTCACACATTTCTACCAAAGAAGATTTCATTTTTGAAATTTCTGAACTCCGGTGATTTATAACCGGATACCACAGTATTTTAATACCCTCTGCCCACTTTTTATGAACAACTTCCAGAGAATGAACGGTATTCTCATAATCGCTGTCAACTTCATAACTTGGATCCATAATAAGAAGACCGCGGCGGGGATGGGGCGGACACAGAGCTCTGCAGGCTTCATAGGCATCTCTAAAATGTATATGTATTCTGGGATCTTTACCGCCGCCTTCCATAGCTGCTCTTAATATGTTTATTTCTGTTGAATGAAGCTCTATTAAGGTAAGACAATCATTGTCCCTTAAAAAACTCCGTTCAATCTCGGGCGAACCGGGGTAACTGTTACTTTTTATATAAGGTGATATAAGCGATATATAGCGGCCGAGCGCGGACGGGGGTAAATGTTCTTCGCAATATGACAGAAGCCTCACAATACCGTCATTTGTTTCTCCTGTGAGCAGAGCCCTTTCATCATCAAGGGTATACAAGCCTGCTCCGGCATGCGTATCTATAACCGAAAAAGATTTTTCTTTTTTACAAAGACTCTCAAGGCAAAGCATTAAACCAAGATGTTTGTGTACATCGGCAAAGTTTCCGGCATGAAAGGCATGTCTATAACTTAACATTTGAGCAGTATACCGGCTTTTACTCTTCGATGACAAGTCTGCTCTTTCTTGAAATAACCCGTTTTTAATGCTATTCTATATGTATGCTTTCATTCATAAAACGTTTATTTTCAAAAAGAACTATTGAAGAAGAAAAAGATTTTTCCGCAACAGTATACGAACAATGGACCGCAGACTTTTCCGATCCAAAAACCGCGCGTTTTATAGAAGAAGAAGGAGACGGATATTCATCGCGTTTGAACAAGGATCTTAGTCTCAATTTATACCGGAAGAACCTTTATGCATGGACAGTAAACCCGCGGTATCAGTATAGGAACCTTCAGATAGATGCGGTAATCGATTTTACTGCATGTAAAAAAATAATACCAGAAACCCGCTCTAAAGCGGATACTAAAGCCGGAATTTGTGCATTCGGTTTTTTGCTCCGTTATGTTGATGAGGCAAATCATCTTTCTATTCTGATATCTGATAAGGGATTTTTTCGCATCGATGCAGTTTTTAACGGAAGCCGGCTGCCGCTCATCGGATGGACAGCAGCTCCCGCCATGCCGAAAAAATATGCAAAGCATTATGAAGACCACCACATTCCAGTACAAATAATTCTCAATGATACTTCAATTGCAGTAGTTATTAACTGCAGCCTTGCTCTTCTGCTCGACGATGATACTATTCAAAGTGAGGGCTACACTGCCTTTGCCGGACAAAATTGGGATGAGTATGAAGAAATAAGCGCCTCCCTCTGTTTTTTTTCTCTTGATTCACGCGATATTCAATGCGATGCTGCGTATCAGGCCTGGGCTGCCGAAGATGATTTTTCAAGCGAATACAGGATGCAGCTTGCACGCTCCTACAGCGCTGTTGGAAGAATAGTTCCGGCGCTCATAGAAACAAAAAAAGCGTTTGCAAAAGGCATTACCCGATCAGAGGACTGCATTTTTGCATCCAGACTGTACTTATCTCAGAATCTTTACGAAGAAGCATATGAAATTTTAACCAGGGCTTCCTCTTTTTTCACAGATGAACAGTCTATTATAGAAGAAACTGCCTCTGTGTTATATTTGTGGGGAAGGTACGATGAGTTATCAGTTTATTTTAAAAAGCTGAACGGGAAGGAACAAACATCCGCCGCGCTTGCAAGTATAAAGGGACACTGTCTGGCCCTCCGCTGCTCATGGGAAGAAGCATACACATGGTATATGACTGCCTCATCTTTAAATCCTGAACAGATTATGCATCAAAGAAATGCCGCCGATATGCTTTCAAAACAGGGCAAAGAACAAGAAGCTTCAGAAATGAGAATTTCACTTTTAAACACCTGCATAGATCAAAAAGATTTACCGGCCTTTGCCGCTATAAAAGATGAGATTAACGAAAAAAAATTAACACAGGGACAAAAGGCGTCACTCCTTGCAGCAGAAGGTAAGAGATTCTACCTCGAAGGAAAAATAGAAGAAGCAAAAGAACAGCTGGAAAAGTATCTGGCGAAAAA
>Ga0116149_1005991_pt1 | contig 11126 bp, 7 predicted proteins | sample AD_UKC057_MetaG_FD_89787 | JGI IMG/M metagenome (GOLD analysis project Ga0116149, IMG submission 89787) | Active sludge microbial communities of municipal wastewater-treating anaerobic digesters from USA - AD_UKC057_MetaG | ecosystem: Engineered > Bioreactor > Anaerobic > Digestate | place: USA...
CAGCGGCAAGACGAGGCGTGTCTCAACACCGAGGTGGCGCGCGGTCGAACGGCCGAGCAGCAGGGCGTTCAGCGCGTGGCTCTGGCTGAAAAGCAGCGCGGCGGAAACGGCGACCAGCGCGGCCACAGTCAGCACGAGCGGCCATGACGTCGGCTGCAGGTTGCCCAGCATCCACCAGGTGATGCTGTGGACTGCCCGTGTGCTGGCAAGGGCGAGCACGAGCATCAACAGGCTTGAAAGCATCGAGCCGGCTACGACACCGACAAGGATCAGGGTGTTGGGCGCGTAATGACCGGCACGCCCCGAGGCGAGGCAGACCAGCAACAGGGTCAGTCCGCCGACCGCAAAAGCGCCGGACGGCAAGGCGAGAGGGGTCGTTTGCGTGAGGCCGGTCACAATCACCAATGCGGCGCCGAGTGAGCCGCCGCTGCTCACGCCGAGCACATAGGGCTCGGCCAGCGCGTTGCGCAGGACGGCTTGCAGTGCGCAGCCTGAGAGCGCTAGCGCGGCACCGACAACAAAACCGGTCGCAACACGTAACAGACGCAGCTCCAAAAGCGAGCGGCCCGCGAGCGTAGAGGTGTCCGGCAGCCCGAACCCCGCAGGCCCGGCCAACAGGCAAAGGACGAGCGCCACCGGCATGGCGAGCAGCAGCAGGCAGGTTGTACGGGGGAGGTTCATGGGTGCTTGACGGTGGGCGTCTGTGTCATGGAGCGATCGGCATCTTGATCCAGGATCGCTTTGACTTGCGCGATCCCGTCCAGCACGCGCGGTCCCGGACGGCTTACGGTGTTCAGGTCGGAGACCGTGTAGACGCGGCCGGCTCGTACGGCACGAAGGGATCGCCAGCCTGTCTGTTCGGCATATACATCCACCGGCCGGGAGGATGTCTCAAAGATGCAGAGCAGCAGATCCGGGTCTTGGCTGATGATCCATTCGAGCGAGACACGCGAGTAATCGGCATCGATGGCGTGACCGATATTGATGCCGCCCGCATGTTCAAGCAGGGCGGCGACAAAGGCGTTGCGGCCCGCCGTGATGGGGGTGTCCGGCGCAAAAAGCAGCAGCACGCGCGGGCGGATGCGGCGGGATAAGGCTGCTTGACGAGATTGCTCAAGCCCGCGCTGGATGTCACCCGCCAGCCGGTCAGCGCGCGCTGAACAACCGCAGAGTGCGCCAAGCTGGCGGAGCGTGCCGGGGATTTGGTCGAGCCGCGTGCAGGGCACATGCACCACGGGGATGTGCAGGGCTGTGAGCCGGTCGCGGAGTGCCGGGTCGGAAAGAACGGTTTCCAGCACATGCGTGGGGCGGACGGACAGCACGGGTTCGAGCCACGGCGTGCCGAAATCGCCGACAACGGGGATTTCGCGCACGGTTTCCGGCGGATAATCGCAGGTCGCCGTGCGCCCGACGAGAAGGTGCGCCGCGCCGATCGCGCAGAGGCATTCCGTCAGGTGCGGAGCGGTCGAGACCAGACGCAGGCCGGCGTCAGTGGGCAGAGGGGCTTGCCGGATGCAAGCTGCCAGTACCGACAACGACAGCGCCAGCCAAAGCGCAACCACGCGCCGCCATAAGCGGGCGGTGGCGGTGGTGCGATGTTCGCGGATAGGTTTGAAACACGTGGTTGTCATACGATCGGTTTTACGTGGCGATGGGAGGGGCAAGCGTCTGCTTGCCCGGACGAGCCGGCGCTCGTCCCGCCCGCCTTGCGGTTAGAAGGTGAATGTGGCACCGACTTTCCAGAAACGTCCTCGTCCGGGGTAATAGTAGGCACCGCTGTAGCTGGACCAGCCGGCGTAATCGCAATAGTCGCGGCCGAACAGGTTGTCGACGCCCAGCGTCACGCGCAGACCTTCGATGAAGGTGGGCTCATAGCGCAGACCGCAATCGACCAGCGTGTAGGCCTTGAGCGGTTCCGCGCCGTTGTTGAAGTCGCTGCCGAGGTACTGGCGCGTGACATGGCGCAGCCCGCCCATGAGCGCGAGCGTGTGCAGCAGGTAATAGTCGCCGTTGACGCCGAGGGTTTGCGTCGGCACGAGTGGCATGCGGTTGTCGTCATACGGGCCGCCGGTGAACTCGGAGCGCACAGCGCCGTAGGCGAGCGCGAAGGATCCGACCCGCGCGCGCGACCAGCGCAGTGCGGCGTCGAGGCCGATGCGGCGCGTGTCGCCCGGCGAGTTGCGGTTCTGGTAGACAGCGGGATCGTAATAGATCTCGTCTTCCAGCGTCATGTGGTAGAGCGACAGCGCAGCCAGCCATTCGCTGGCGATGCGCGCCTCTGTGCCGATCTCGAGGTTGAGGCCGGTTTCCGGGGCGAGCGCGAGATTTGGCGTACCTGCGCCCGCGAAAATTTCATCGATGAAAGGCGCATGGTAAAAGCGTCCGGCTTTCGCGTAGACTTTGGCGTTTTCGCCGGGACGGTAGAGCAAAGCGGCTTCTAAGGCCGATTCGCGTGTGCTGAAGGATGAGGCCGAAGCGGTGTTGCGGACGCGGTTGTCAAACCACTCGGTCCGCCCGCCGAGCGTCAGTGAGAGGTCGTCGGTGAAAAAGAATTCATCCTGCGCGTAACCGGCGAGGCTGGCGCGGTCGTACTCCCAGTCCAGCAGCGAGGTGTAGAAGGGCGAAAGGTAATCGGATGAGAAAGCGGTCGTGTCATATCTGAGGTCGGTGCCGAGCGTGAGGACCGACCGATGGCCGGCGATGCGTGAGTCGAGCGTGTAATGCGGCAGCACCGCGAATGAATCGATCTCGCTGCCGTAGAGGGCTAGGCTGGAGGGGCTGAGCCAGCGGCTGTCGGTCTCGCGGCGGCTGGTCGTGACGGTGAGGTCGAAGGTGCCGTCCGCGCCGGCGGTCGTGCGGCCGCCCAGGCATAGGCCGAAACTTTCCAGTTCGCTCCGGTCGCGCGGGGTGGCGCTGCTGCGCGGCGCATTGAGGTAGCGCGTGCGGGAAAGGGAACCGGGCAGGCCGTAGTCGGCATCGTGATAAAACGCGGAGAGCGACAGGAAGCGGTCTTCGCCGAACTCTTTGCGCAACGCGGCGTTCAGTTCGTAGGTTTCATAATCGCTGTTGTCTCGGTAACCGCCGGACTTCTCCCAGTCGGCGCTGGCGCGGTAGGCGACGCCGTCCTCGCCGAAGGCGCCGGTGGTGTTGGCGAAGGCCGAATAGGTGTCGTAGGCGCCGGCCGAGGCGCCGAGCGTGGTCTGCGGTTCGGCGGTCGCGTCATCCGTGATGATGTTGACCACGCCGGCCGATGCGAAATCGCCGTGCAGCACGGTTTGCGGGCCGCGTACGATTTCGATGCGCGAGATCGAGGCGACCGGAATGCGCAGCAGGCTGGGCGAGGACATGTCGGGGTTGTTGAGACGCTCGCCATTGACGAGGATCAGGACGCGGCCGAAAGAGTTGTCGCCGAATCCGCGCAGCGAGAGTTGGGTGAGTGTCGGGTTGCTGTTGACCGAACGCAGGAAAAGTCCGCCGCGCTTTTCTAACACGTCGGCAGTCGACGAACAGCCGGAGTCAGCGATTTCCCGCGCGGTGATAACCTGTACGGACGCGGGCATCTGCAACGGGGTTTTGTCGGTCCGGCTGGCCTGCACGATGATCGGGGGGATGGCGTTGGAGTCGGGCGATGCCGTTGGCGAGATTTCCGGAGGTTGTGCGGTCTGGCTGAAAGAAGTCAGGCGGATTGCGGCCAGGCACGCCGCGAAGGTGGCGGCGGTGAAGCGGAGAGACGGCGTCATGATACGTATCCTCTTGCGCGAAGGTTGTGGCAGGTCCAACGCGCGCGAGGCCGCGAGGCGAGAGCGGAAGCGGGTCCGGAAACGGCCGGACGACGGACTTCGGCTCCTCATGCGCGAAGGAGTGCCGCAGCTTGCATCCGGTCCGTCTTCTGGCTTACGGCTTGACCTCGCCCCCGCCTTCTCTCCCGGAGGGAAATGGCGTGTGGGGGCTTGTAGCCGATTACAGCGGCGCGACCGCGCCCGATTTTCACGGGCTTCCGATAACCGGTGCAAAATGTGGCGGGAGGATAGAGCAACGGACACGGCCTGTCAATGCCGTAATCGGTTCTTTGGCGCGGTCCCGCGATTGCATCTGGACAGGCCAGAGCGAATGGTCTAACGTATCCAGCAGTATAAGGAGCTTTGCTTATGAGACGACTGGAGATGCTGGGGGGAGTGGTTGTTGCATGCATGCTGGCTGGCGCACGGGCACAGGATTTGCCCCGTCCGCCGGCGGCGGAGCGTGTGTTCCCGGAGTGGCAAGCGATGCGTGGCGATGCTGCGGAGGTGCGGAAGCTGACGGAGCCGATGAAAGGCACGCCGCCTGCGGTATGGGACGCTGCGGGATATATCCGCCTGCCGGTCAACTTTAAGGGAACGCGCTATGAAAGGGTCAGTTGGGACATCAGGGCCAAAGTGGATTTGCGCGGCAGCCGCGGCATCCAGTTCGATTTCTATTGTCGTGAATTGGAGCCGTTCACCTCGTTCAGTCTTTATTTCCGCAGCGGAGGCGGTTGGTATCACGCCTCATTTTGTCCGGATCTTGCCGGTGCATGGCAGCGGATTGTGATCGATAAGGCGGATACGCGCATTGAAGGTTCGTGTGCGGGATGGGGAGCGATCGACGCGATCCGCCTGTCAGGCTGGCGTGGGCGTGATCAGGACACGCTGTGCGCGATCGCGAATCTCGGCTTTGCCGGCGGGCCGCCGCAAGTGCTGGTGGTGCGGGCCGATTCGAATGTCTCCGGCAGCGGCGGCGAGGGGAAAGCTTTCGGTCAGTATGCCGCAACGGTGTCCAGGACCTTTGACCGTTTGGGCATCGATTCGGTGCAGGTGGCCGACTCCGATCTTGCGCCGGAGCTGTTCGTGGGAATCAAACTGGTGGTGCTGCCCTATAATCCGCGTGTGTCTGCGGCGGCGGCGGAGCAGCTCCGGACCTATGTGGGCGGCGGGGGCAAGCTGTTGGCTTGCTATTCGCTGCCCGCGGAGATCGGTAAGCTGCTGGGGTTGCGCGTGACAGGCAGCGTGGTGGCCGAACCGGCCTCTTTCGCGGGGTTCGCGCGCACCGCGCAGGGAATGCCGGAACAACCCGACTTTGCGCCGCAGGCGTCGTGGCGCACCACGCTGGCCGCTCCGCTGGAGGGACAATCGGCACGCGTGTCGGCGGTCTGGCGTGACGGCCAAGGGCGCGACACGCCGCATCCGGCGCTGACGGTGACTTCGGCAGGCGCCTTCCTGGGCCATGTGTGGTTCGGCGACGGGGGGGAGGCTGCGCTGGCGTTGATGCGCGCACTGGCCGGAGAACTGGTGCCGGACATTTGGCGGAAATTGGCGGAACGGGCGTTGGCGCAGATCGGCGTCATCGGCGGGGCATCGGATTTCGCGGCCTTACGTGCCGCGATCGAAGGGGGACAACCCTCGCAGTCCGCGCGTGAGGCCTTGGCTCAGGCCGATGCGGCGCGGCGCGAGGCGACTGCACATTTTACAGCGGATAAGTGGCATGAGAGTCTGGCGGCCAGCGGACAGGCGGCCCAGGCCGCGCGGCGTGCCTGGTTCCTGACGCGTAAGCCGCGTGCGGGCGAACACCGCGCTTTCTGGTGCCACAGTGCGTTCGGGCTTCGCGGTCAGAACTGGGACGACTCCATCCGCTTTCTGAAAGAGAACGGCTTCAACGTGATCCTGCCCAATATGCTGTGGGGCGGGACGGCTTACTATCCGTCGAAGGTGCTGCCGGCTTACGGGGAGTTGGCGGAACGCGGCGACCAGATTGAGCAGTGTCTAACGGCATGCCGCAAATACGGCGTGGCGTGCCATGTGTGGAAGGTCAATTGGAACATGTCGAGCCATGCGCCGAAAGATTTTGTTGAACGCATGGTGCGCGAAGGCCGCGTGCAGAAACTTTTCAGCGGCGAGGTCAAGGAGAGCTGGCTGTGTCCCTCTCATCCTGACAATCAAGAGCTGGAGGTTGCCTCGATGCTGGAAATCGTCCGCGTGTACAAAGTGGACGGAGTCCATTTCGACTACATCCGCTATCCGGACGGCAACGCCTGTTTCTGCGACGGATGCCGCGCCCGCTTTGAAGCCAAACTCGGCCGGCCGGTGGCGCAATGGCCGCAGGATACGCGTCAGAACGAGGAGGTCAGGGCGGCCTGGCTCGCGTTCAGGCGAGCCAACATCGATACGGTGGTGAGACGTGTCTCGCATGAGGCCCACGCGATACGTCCGTCCGTGCAGGTCTCTGCGGCGGTGTTCCGTAACTGGCCGATGGACCGCGACAGCATCGGTCAGGACTGGGGCATGTGGTGCGAGCAGGGGTGGCTGGATTTCGTCTGCCCGATGGATTACGTCGATTCGAACGCCTCCTTCCGCAACATCGTGAGCCTGCAAAAAGCTTTCGCGGCCAAGGTGCCCCTTTACCCGGGAATCGGTCTTTCCTGTTGGAAAGATCCGCACGACGCGGCGAAACTCGCCGAGCAGATCGCGATCACGCGCGAATTGGGACTGTCCGGGTTTACGGTTTTTAATTACGACGCGAACGCGGAGGCGGTCCTGCCCTGGATGCGGCTCGGCGTTACGGCCGACCGGTAGTCTGCAAAAACAGTAGACGAGTGTTTTTTCCAGACAGGATTACAGGATTAACCTGATTGGAGCAAAGCGGCTCCATCACGTGAATGATGTAATCCTGTCCGGAATTTTTTAGCTGCAAGGCGTACTGGGCGCGGCATCCGTAGGCTCTGGCGCGGCATCTTTCGCCTCCGGCGCGGTTTTCGGCGGCGCGTTCAGCGCGTCCCCGAAGCCCATGCTTTCGGCCGCCCGCAGCAGCTCGTCGTCCGCCGTAGCCACGAGGCAGGTGATGTTGTGCGCGGCCTTGAGCTCAAGCAGGGTCGCGAGGTGGATGGCCTGCATCGCGCCGACAGCCGTGGGGAAGGCGTCGGCCGCACGGCGCAGCACGCAGTCGGTGACCGGCACGATCGTGACGCTTTCGCAGACCCGCTCGATCCAGGTGCCGAGCCGGGCGCGCTGCTCGTCATCCAGTTTGCCGGAGAGGCGCAGCAGGTTGGCGGTGCGGTAACACTCCGTGCGCATCAAGGCGCTGGCGTAAGCGGCGTCCCATGCGCCCCAGCCCGGCCAAGGGGACTTGGTCCCGACCAGTTGCCGGATGACGAGGGTCGAATCGAGATAAACGGTCATCTTTTTTTTCTTTCCTGAATGAGTTGTTTGACGGGGTCGGTGTCGAGACCGAAACCACCGATCTCCTTGAGTTCCGAAGCCGAACGGGCAGGGGGCACGAGCGGAAGCCTGCCGGCCTCGCCATCATCAGCCAGAAGGCGCGCGATCACGCGCTTATGACTGGTGATCAGCACTTCCTTGCCTTGGCGCGCAAGACCCAGGTAGTGGCTGAGTTTTTGTTTGAGTGTGGCTGTGTTAACCGTTGTCATGTCCATATAGTAGACATATCGTGTCTATTTTGCCAAGTGCAATTCTGGAAAAAAGGCGCGTGACATTTTTTTGCGAAATGTCACAATAAGCATTTCTTTTCTTGACCCGCATCAGGAGTCTTTGGAGAACGATCCTCTTATGAAAAAAGCCGATCAGAAAAAAACGACAGCGGCAGCCGCCGCGACCGCGCCGCGGATCCGCATCACTGACACCACCTTGCGTGATGCGCACCAGTCGCTCTGGGCGACCCGCATGCGCACCGACGACATCCTCGCCGTTGCCGAGGAGGTGGACAGTGCTGGGTACTATTCCTTGGAGTGTTGGGGCGGCGCCACCTTTGATGTCTGCCTGCGTTTCCTGCGCGAAAATCCTTGGGAGCGCCTGCGCCAGTTGAAGTCAGTCTGCAAAAAAACGCCGCTGCAAATGCTGTTGCGCGGTCAGAATATTCTCGGGTACAAGAATTATCCGGACGATGTGCTGGAACGTTTCGTGGCGCTGGCCTGCGAGAATGGTATGGACATCTTCCGCATCTTCGACGCGCTGAATGACACGCGCAACCTCGAACGGGCCATCCAGGCCGTCAAGAAGTACGGCGGCCACGCGCAAGGCACGATCTGCTACACCTTCAGCCCGGTGCATACCGTCGATAATTTTGTGGCGATCGCCAGGGAGCAGGTGGCGATGGGTATCGACACGCTCTGCATCAAGGACATGGCCGGCATCCTGACGCCGGCCGCTGCCACGGAATTGGTTGGCGCGCTTGTTAAAGCGGTGAAGGTGCCGGTCCAACTGCATTCTCATATGACCAGCGGCATGGCGGTGGCGATGTACCTCTCCGCAGTCAAGGCCGGCGCCGGCGCGGTCGATACCGCCGTCTCGACCATGTCCGGTTTTTCTTCGCAGCCGCCCACCGAGACGCTGGTGGCGATTTTGGAAGCCGAAGGCTTCACGACCGGACTCGACCACGCCAAGGTCGCGAAAGTCAACGCGCATTTCCGCGCACTCAAAAAGGTGCGCCAGCCCTCTTCCGCCGGCGCGGTGGAGCCGGTGGACGCCGACGTGCTGGAACACCACATCCCGGGCGGCATGATCTCGAACCTGCGCTCGCAGCTCCAGCAGCAGGGCGCGCTCGACCGCCTGCCTGAAGTGCTCGAAGAGCTGCCGCGCACCCGCGCCGACATGGGCTATCCGCCGCTCGTCACGCCGACCAGCCAGATCGTCGGCGTGCAGGCCGTGCTCAACGTGCTGGCCGGCAAACGCTATGAGATGGTCACCCAGGAAACGCGCGACTACGTCAAGGGCCTCTACGGCCGTTCACCCGCCCCGATCACCCCCAAGCTGGCCAAGCAGATCCTCAACGGCGAGAAGCCGGTGACCTGCCGCCCGGCCGATCTGCTCAAGCCCGGTCTGGCCGACGCCGCCGCGCAGATCGAGCCCAAGCTGATCGAGAAGGAGGAGGACATCCTGTCATACTGTCTCTTCCCGGAAGTGGCGCTCGGTTACTTCAAATGGCGTGCCAAACCGGCCGAGCAGCGCGATGCGATTCCGGCTGACATCGAAGAACGCGGCGCCCAGAAAGCGGAGGCGCAAGCGAAGACGGAAGAACCCTCGCCTGCAGTCCAGGCCGATTCCGAGACGCAACGCTTCGCCGAGATCGGCCGCTTCGTGGCGTCGCTTGCGGGCCTGGTGCAGGGCGCGGGCCCGGTTGCCCTGCCGGCCGCAGCCGCACCCGTCCTGACGCCGCCTTCCACCGCTCCGGTCGCGGCCCCCGCCGCGCAGCCTGTGAAAGCGGCGGACGCCGCGCCGCAGGGGCCCACGGTCAACGCGCCGCTGAACGGGACCTTTTACCGCTCCGCCGGGCCGGGCAAACCAGAACTCTCCAAAGAGGGCGACAGCCTCAAGGCCGGCGATCCGCTTTGCATTGTGGAGGCCATGAAGCTCTTCAATCAGATCAAAGCGGATAAGCCGCTCAAGGTGGTGAAGTTCCTGGTCGAGCACGGTGCCGTGGTGGCGAAGGGCCAGCCTTTGGCGGTCGTCAGTTACTAAGCACTCATGCGATATCGGGTCCGACATCTCGTGGAGTATGGTGCGCTGCGCGGTGTGGCCGGCCTGCTCGCCGTGCTGCCTTACCGCGCGGCGCTGGCGGTGGCCTGGGGCGCTGCCGCGCTCGCCTTCCACCTGTTCCGCTTCCGGCGGCGCGAGACGGCGCGGCGCATCCGCGAGGTGTTCGGCGCCGCGACGCCCGCCCGCGCGGTGCGCCGGATCGCTTGGCTGTCCCTGCGGAATATGGCGTTCAACAGTGTGGAGATGATGCGGGCGCCGCGTATCGACCTCGCCTGGATCGACCGGCACATACCGGCGTTCCGCGACCACATCGGCGCGGTTCAGGCGTTGATCGCGCAACACGGGGGCGCCGTCATCGCGGTGCCGCACATGGGCAACTGGGATCTCGCCGGCTGGGCCTGCCACCGCTACGGCATCCGGATGTTCAGCATCGCCGGCAAACAGAAGAATCCGCTGGTGAATGCGTGGATTAACCGCCAGCGCGAATCGGGCATGACCATCCTCGAGCGCGGCGGCGGCACGCTCAAACAGATCATCAAGTTGCTGCGCGGCGGCAACGTGCTGGCGATCCTGCCGGATGTGCGGGTCTATACGCCCGACCTGAAGGTGCCGTTTCTCGGCGCGACCGCCAATGTCGGGCGCGGCATGGCCATGTTCGCGATCACCGCCCGTGTGCCGGTCATCCCGGCGATCCTGCGGCGCGAGGGATGGGGGCGCCACGGCTTTGATCATCTCCCCGCCATCTTCCCCGATCCCTCGCTGAACAAAGAAGAGGACGCCCGGCGCATCACGCAGGCTGTCCTGGCGAGCGTCGACGCCGCTATCCGGCAGGCGCCTGAACAATGGTTTTGGTACAATAAACGCTGGGTGCTGACGCCGGTCCGCGACGATGCGTCGGCGGCGCCGCCTGTCTCCTGACGTGAATGAAAGGAACGCACACCATGATCCGAGTGAATGAGCATTACGCCAAGCTGCAATCCTCCTATCTCTTTTCCGAAATCGCCAAGCGGGTGAAAACCTATCAGGCCGAGCATCCCGCGAAGAAGGTCATCCGTCTCGGCATCGGTGATGTGACCGAGCCCCTGCCGCCGGCCTGCATCGCGGCTCTGCACACGGCGGTGGACGAGATGGCCGCGCGCGCGAGTTTCCGCGGGTATGGTCCGGAGCAGGGCTACGATTTCCTGCGCCAGGCCATCGCGCAGAACGATTACCAGGCCCGCTGCGCCCCGATTGACTCGGACGAGGTGTTTGTGAGCGATGGCTCGAAGTGCGACACCGCGAACATCCAGGAGCTTTTCGCCGACAAGGTGACGATCGCCATTCCCGATCCCGTGTATCCGGTCTACGTCGACACCAACGTGATGGCGGGGCGCACGGGCAAGGCCGCCAAAGGCCGCTACAAAGGGCTGGTCTATCTCGACAGCACGATTGAAAACGGCTTTGTGCCCGCGTTGCCCGAGCAGCCGGTCGACCTGATCTACCTCTGTTTCCCGAACAATCCCACCGGCGCGACCGCCACGCGCGAGCAGCTCGCCGCCTGGGTGCGTTACGCGCGGGCGAACAAGGCGCTGATCCTGTTTGACGCCGCGTACGAAGCCTTTATCCGCGATCCGGCGCTGCCGC
>Ga0116149_1006000_pt1 | contig 11112 bp, 11 predicted proteins | sample AD_UKC057_MetaG_FD_89787 | JGI IMG/M metagenome (GOLD analysis project Ga0116149, IMG submission 89787) | Active sludge microbial communities of municipal wastewater-treating anaerobic digesters from USA - AD_UKC057_MetaG | ecosystem: Engineered > Bioreactor > Anaerobic > Digestate | place: USA...
CCTTCGCCGGCTCTTATGTCAAGCAGAGTCCATCCGTATTGGAGATAAGTCTTGAAATCGTCCTGAGTGAATAATTCCGCTGTTTCATATGGATCATTTGGTTTCATATCCGTCCTCCTTTATTGAATGATTTAATAAATTTCTTATTCATATATTTGTTATAGGTTTTACAGAAAATATCCTGCTTTTGGGATACAAACTGGACATCATCAAGAGACAGACTGATAGGGCAGTGGCAGACGAGATTGGTTATAAATATAGAGTGAGAACGACTGGGAAACTAACCTTTTAAATAAAAAAAGCCGTCTCACTAAAAAATGAAACGGCTTAACTGATACTTATAAATTCCTGATTTACTTCACTGCATCTTTCAGAGCTTTTCCAGCTTTAAATACAGGAACTTTCTTTGCAGCTATTTTAATTGCCTTTCCTGTTTGGGGATTCCTGCCTGTGCGGGCTTTCCTCTTCTTAACATCAAATGTTCCAAATCCCACGAGTGTAACAGCATCGCCTTTTTTAAGAGCTTTCTGGATTGCTGCCAGAGTTGCGTCCACTGCTTCTGCTGCTTCTTTCTTTGTACATGTAACTTTTGCTACTGCATCGATCAAATCACCTTTGTTCATTTAATGCCTCCTGTGGTTTATTTAATTGCTTTCTGTAAATATACAAACTTATTTTACAGATGACAACGCTTATTATGCTAATATGTATAATCTTTCAAATGGTATTCGTTATGGTGATGTTGATGGAAGTGAAGATGTTCAGGCACTTGCTGATGTCTAATAGTCGTTAGTTTTTTGATGTCCTTGAATTTGAGGATTACCACCTGAAATGTACATAAAAAAGGCAGGGTCATTGCTGACCCTGCCTTCATTATTAAAATTTACCACTGACATCTATTTTGATAGTCTTTGACAAGAGATTCCTTATTCAGCTTCACTTTTTCTTGTGTTACGCTCTATTGCAAGTAATACGAGAATTAACCCAAATAATGCAGTAATCAATATACCTCCAAAGATTGTACCTGCGTAAACTGCAAAATCCTTTAAAGCAGTAAGTTTCTTAATTTCTTTATTTGTTGTCACCTCTATTAATTTTTGCTTAAAAATATCCGTAAAATAGCCAAAATATTCTGGTTGCTTATCTGTAGGTGCCTTTTTGAGAACGTCATTTAAATCTTCAAGGTATTGGATTTTATAATCTTCATTTATTCCATCTGTTATTTCCCATAAGAGTTCTTTGAATTTTTGTGGGTTGCAACCGGCACACTGCTTAACAGCCTTATTAATGAGATTTTCTATTTTGCTATCTTTTACATCAGCTTTTTTTGAAGATGATTCGTCTTTTACTGGAGCAGGTGTAGTTTCTGTAGCCACTTCATTAATATATCCTGCGGCATCCACAGAATAAGTTTTATTTCCCTTTTTATGTCTTGCAGTGATTTTTAAACCATTAGCATCTCCAACAGGTACAGAGATTTCAATATTTTCATCCATTGCAAGCCCATTCGATTTTAATGCCTCAAGAGATAAAACACCAGGCTCGGATGCATTTCTGAAAAAAGAATAAGCAATGGAGTAAGCCTGCCGTAGAGCCGCAATTGCCATATTGTTATTTTGTTCAATATTTGCTGCTTCTTCCTTCGCTCTGTCTGCGGCTTCTTTTTCTTGGATAGCAGATTGAACATCGCTTACTTCAACCTTAACTTTGCTGGAAGGGAAAATATTTGAAAAATTTTGAATAAAGAGGAATACACCTAAAATTATTCCTAGGAAACCAAGAAAAGAAACAATGAACGCAAACCATCTGACAATCTTAAAAAAAATCCTTTTTTCCATTTTGTCTACAAAGCTCATAATAAAATCCTCCCTTTATCTTGCTCTAAACGTTTTTTAATTTTGCACAAAAACTTGTTATAGTACTGTTGTACGTTTTAACCAGTAGGGGGAAAGTCTATCTGCTAATATTAAGGATATAAGATGATTATTTTTAATGTATTCAACAATATTTTGCATAAACTGTCAATACCTCTAAAAGGGGATTTTTGTTGATTATCAATTAAAAGAAAGTATATCCCTGACAAATTGTTGACACTCACTTCAGGAAGCCATCAATAAAAATAACAATCAGGAAAAATCTCATTCAAAAAACTAGCATCCTTCAACCCATTATCGTTGAATGGGCAGGTTCATTCCTATATCCATCTCTTTATATAACGAAGAACAGATCTCACTCCAGAAGCTACTTATGAAAGTTTCTGATGGTGTTGATGGGATGTAGTTGGAAGAAGCCTTTTCTTTTTTTCAAAAAAAGAGAACACTAATTCTACATGAAGATGGGAGTCTTTTTTCATAAGATAAATTAAAAATCTTAAGCGGTAATTAATCAGGTTTCCGGAATAAACATAATCCATTAACGCAAAAATTAATAAATTAATGAAAAATCTATCTTTTTTATGTCTTTATATATTTTAAATATATTTTTATATTACAAATATTTTTTGAGAATGTTAAAAAGTTCATTAATCTATTAATTTTCCTGTTAAGCGGTTAATCATAAACATCTTATTCGATTAATTTGCCTTACTATTTTTTAATCAGGCACTTTACTGCCATATCTTCCAGTAGTAATGAACAATCTCAACATGTAAACAGTAGAGAGTCTTTTCCCTTTTGGCAAAAAAGAGAAAAGACTCCCTAATAATATTTTGACTAAATTTATTTTCATTCATATGAGACAGCAACATCAAAAAGGTAAAGCTGATTGTTGTCTTTCGTGTTGTTCGCTATCTTATAACCGGCATCCTGAAGTATCTTTCTGAACCCTTTTTTGCTTTCAATGTCTTTTCGGTTTTCTTCCGAACAGTAGGAGGCATAAATTTTATAAACGTCGCTCAGCTTTAAATCGTTGCCGGACTCCTTCATAATCCTGTCTCTGGCAAAAGACCTGACGCTGTCCATCTCATTACGGTATTCCTGCTTTGACAGTTTCATGGAAGTTGACTCCTTGAGAAAGAATTTATTGTCCCTTAATCTTCGGTAGCCTTCCAATGCCCAGTTGAATATGCCGGACAATTCATTCAATAGTTTCTCTTCCAACTCATGGTCTTCTTCAGCTTCAGTAAAGATTCTGTCAAATTCAACGATCCAGATCCGGCGCCACATTCCGTGAGATGAATCGTTGATCACAGGCAGTTTATTCATGGCCAGAAAGTGCTTGGCAAAAGACCGGAATTTCATGGGCTGGTTATACAGTTCGCGTCCGGTGATCCAGTCTCCGGTGGTTATCCCCTTGATTATATCAGTCTCTATTTTCTTTAAATGGGGTGTTTCTCCGGATATGTTGATCATCTTTTGAAAAAGCTCCAAGACGTATTTTTCATCAGAAAGACGATTAAAACTGACATTGCCGGTATTTTCCTTCCCTATCAGATTGGTGATGATGTTGATAAAGGTTGATTTCCCGTTGTTGCCGTCACCGGTCAGGAAGAATAACCCAGGTGTCGGAAGAGCCTGATGAAAAGAATAGCCGACGGCTTCCTGAATAAAATTGATTTTTTCCTGATTGCCGCTGAATATCTCGTCAAGGAACTGTATAAACCGTGGACAGGTGGCTGCCGGATTATAATTGTATGGCAATAGATTGGTCGTAAATATATCCGGAGTGTGGCCTATAAGGACTTCCTCGTCTATTTTGTAGAGCCCGTTCTGTAGCGTCAAATAATTCAGTTGATCTTTTCGGGCTCTTTCACTGTCTACGAGGGCATCACCGATGACATAATGCATAAATCCACTAAAAGCCGCTTTTGAAAACAGTTCACGATGTATTTTCAACTCATCCTGACAGAACTTGTTGATTCTGTCTTCCGTGCATTGCTCATAACATTTTCCATTATAGATAAAGATGATCCTTTCCTTATCAAGCATCTTTATCCGGTATTTTTCCGTCATATGCTTTTCAAAATTGGTTATTTTTAAAGAGTAACCACGGTTTGTTTTTACCACCGCATTACTGATGAACAGCGGGTCCTGCATTTCCTCTTCGGTCAAGTTTGATTTTTCTTTGGCAGAAGCGATGGTATGTCTCAGGTATTCGTCCGGACTGGTATGATCTCGATACTTCTGTCCGATTGCCTGCGATTGAAAAATCTGCTTGATCTGTGTCTCATCATATCCTTTATTGACCAAAACAGTAACTACTGCCATATCGGCTTCACTGCGCGTTTTATAAGAACCGTCATTCCCTCGTTTGATAAGATTTTTCATCTTTTCTGAAATGGGTAAGGCATCAATGTCAATATCTGAACCAGAAGGAAAGATGGTCTGGGGTTGCTGACTGACGACTTTATTTGCAGGTTTCGGCTTATCAGCAGATATAAACTGTTCAAAATCCTTCAGGCTGTATTTCTTATGGTTATTTGAAATTAGAGTCACAGGTCTTGGATTATCCGGTATTTTAAAATTGAATGTGCCTGGTATCCTTAATACTCTGCTTATGTCATGAGTGCCTCGATCTCCTCCCAGTTTTTCAGATAAAGCTTTATTAATGCTTTCCAGAACGTTAATACCGATGTCACTAACCTTTACGGGATTACTCAATACCCAGTAGCAATGAAAACCGCCGCCGCTGTGAATAATAACAGTCGGCTCAAGTGTGAATGATTGAATTATATTGAGAGCCTCTTCATAAGTTTCACTAGGCGATTCTTTTTTATGTCCTGTTTTCCCGTAATCAATCTCGGCGTGAAAGGCACCAAGATAATGGACGTTTTCTTTTTTGCCGCCATTGCCTGTTCTGGGATTGACACCGAAATATACATCTATCCCATCTTGCCATAACTGATATGCATGGTTTGCCGCATCCATCTCCGATTTAAAGAAATTCTGCGTTGCTGGTTTAAATGTTCTAATTTCTATATTGCCGCATTCACTGTTGAATGACATTTCAAACAGCTCGTTAAAAAAATCAGATGCTACGATGATGAATTGTTCTTTATCTGTAATGTGATTATTCATGGTTTGTGTCCTCCTTCCAAACATCTTTCATACTCGTTGTTGTCTAAAGCCCTCTCCGCCGCGAGCCGGACCCATTCGCCCATGGAAATATTTTTCTCGTCTGTTATTTTCTTGATTTTCTGGTAAACGTCTTCGGAAAAGGCCACGGTCAACCCTTTTGTAAAATATGCTTTTTTCATTTTGTTCTCTCCCTTCAGGAATATTGGATTTAAAGGAACATGATCCTTCATGGTTATTTGTTCAGCGATGTTGATCGAATGAGAACGGGATTGTTTCTTGCCGGGTTGTTGAAGTGGATAAACAAAAGAGGCTCAAATCTCGTTGAAGGGAAGAGAGCCTCATTTTTTAGAAATGTAAAATGCAAGTGGTGATAAGATTACGGAAGATTATTCTTTTTACCCATATACTATCCCTGTTTCTCGTACCAATTATCCACAATAGATATGTCGACTAAAACCGGAATCTCTTTCAGATAATGCTGGGCTGCTTCAATCATGGAATTGCGTATAATTTGAGTTGATGCGCCTGTTTCATTAATAGGTGCTTCCATAAGGATCTCCCTGTGAATACAACCAATGATTCTAATCCCGGTATTTTTAATCCGCTCATGAAGAACGCATAATGCTCGCTTAAGTATATCCGCGGTTGTTCCCTGTATCGTTGTTTTCAGAAGGTCTGTGGTATTTATGAGATAGCCGTTCCAGACTCTTTTGCGATTGCCCAAGGTTCTCGTTTCACCGCATGAATAAATATCAATATTTTCATGCCACGGGGAAATCCCTTTATAAGTTGAAAAGAATACGTTTATAAATTTCTGTGCATCCTGCAAAGAAATGGAAACACCATAGTTATTAATAGAAAATTCCCTTAATTCTTCTGCATCCATCTTGTAAATGAGTCCATAGTTTACAGCTTTTGCAATTAAACAATCATTCTTGCTAACACGATCTATTGGATTGCCCGTTATCAGTGACGCAGTCAGTTTATGAAGATCATCTCCCTTTTTATATGCGTCAACCATACGTTCATCGTGACTGATTTCCGCAACAATTCTCAATTCTATTTGTGAATAATCGGCAATAATAAGCTTGCAACCATCATCTGGAATGAAACACGATCTGAATTCCTCTGTCCTGGGTATTGAGTGAAGGTTCGGGTCCGAACAGGACAACCGGCCATTAGGAGCACCTATTTGGGAATACTTGGGATAGATCCTGCCTGTTCCGGAGTCGATTCTGGCCAAGAGGCCTGCGGCCTGCGACCTATAATAGTGGAACTTTTTATAAATTTGATAATCCCATAAGTAAAGATGCGGGAAGATGTGAGGATGAAGTGTTTCCTGCCTTATATCCTCGACCATGATCCCTTTTTTGATAAGCTCTTCCTTTACTTTTTTATGACTGTTTAGATTAATATTTCCCAAACACTCACGCGGTGTTTTTGCATAAACCTCTTTCTGTCTGGTAAACTCCTGCAGCATCTCCTGAAGTTTTTTGCGATTAACCCTAATCCCGTTCCTCTCCATCGCTGCAACAGCTCTGATACATTCAGATTCCAGGACGGCCGTCTCCAGCAAATTATTTTCCGCCAGACGACAGAAGATAGCTTCATATAGTTTCGGAAGCATTGCCGCTTCTTTAACGACCGGATTTACGGCAGAGTCAATGGTTGCTCCGAGGTATTCTTTTATAATATCATCGATGGTCATTTTTTTCTTTTTTTCACCTGCTTGCAGGATTTTGTCCATCAACATGACATCATAAATCGGACCGTTGATGTCGAAACCGGCTGCATGAAAAAAATTCAGCGCTTTTTGGGCATCGAAAAAGACCTTTGCTGTGTGATCTTCCAGTAATTGTTTGAGTGTGATGACATCTTCCGGTTTGGACAGGGTCATGTCAATCAAAATGGGGTACTGATTGAGAGCACATGTTGCAATGGAAGTGATTCTATCTCTCAGAGGGTCTTTCCCTGTGGTCGCGATGCTTATACAAAGGATGTCCGCCTGTGCTGTTGCATTGATTGATTCATTACTTAACGCTTTTGAGCCATTAATTTCGTAATTAGTTCCTTCATTTCTATTATTGTTATACATTTCACTGATATCCTTTCTTGTTTTTGTTTGTTGTGAATTGATTTGCCGTCAATTTGCATTGATACTCCTATCCTGCGATTAAGGAAAAAAAAGAGGCTCAAATCCCCATAAGAGAAAATGAGCCTCTTTCTTGCAGACTATATAAATCTTTTAATGGTTATCTACATGTTCGCATTCATCACCAAGCGCTTTCAGTGACTCTTCACGCCAGGACATCATGACTTCCTGAAGAATGCCCAATCCTTCATAGTGGCTTTCGGCGGCCTGTGTGACAATCAGGTAACAGGCACATTCCGCGGCGTAGGCTTTTGATATTGAGGTATCCAGATTTTGAATGACTTCGCATAATGCGTCAACTTTCTTCGTAAATTCTTCCCATTGAATTTTTTTCTTGTTTTTCATTTTCTTATTCTCCTTTTCGGTTTTATTTTTAGTGTTTTCCCAAAATTTCGGTAAAGGGCGATCTCTGAATCTTTTATCAATTGTTTCAGATCGGATGCCGCATTTTTAATCTCATTGTCAAATCTTGTGCCTGACGGAATGTCTTTACAGATAATAATTCCCTTCCATGGATCATCGGTTTCCATGTCGGTAACTTTAAAAGTAGGGAAGCATTGCACCTGTTGGTTGATGGCCATGATAAAATTGGAAAGTCCGAAATATCCTTCCCAGTACTTGTTGTATAAATGGGCAATGAATTCCAGCCTGATCTTTCCTTTATATGCCGAGATTTCCGCCGCATCAAAAAAGAGGGTGCCAAACCCGTCAATACTGTTGACCCGAAGTAGCAAATTCCGTGGAAAAGAAGCCGCAGAGACTCCGCAAAGATCTTCTACATCACACTCAGCAAACATCCGGCCATTACAGGCCTCATCAATCTCAAATTCTTTTTTCCCAATAGTTACACAATGGTTTTTCTTGTCTCTTTTAAGATTAATCATATTAAACTCCCTTTTTAAGTATTTTAATATTTTAAAGAAATGAAAAGGCTCAAGTCCCTCGAAGAGAAGTGAGCCTTTTTGTCAAACAGCACAATTGTTACATTACCACTTAACTCATCCGCGATAAAACTCATCCGTTAAGGTATAGTTATCACCTTTTCATGCGCAGACTCCTGCGCCTGTTATTCCAACGCTATTCCTCGCCTGACGCGTTCTTCATTAATCCGCCGTTCCTGTTCCGCGTAAAACCTTGTATTGATCAATTGCATATTGAAGGCCGCTTCATATCCACATAAGTCCTGAAAGGTCAGGCCAAAGGTATTCTGGATGAAGGCATCGAGATCGCTGCGCCATGGATAGGTTACATACTCATATTTGCCTTCCTCAATATCCTTGACGACTCCGCTTGTATAGATTGAATGGCCTTTATTGATTCCGGGAACATGTGGGTTCCAATACCTGATGAAACCGAACTTCCCCACCGTGCCCCACGAAGAGGTATCACAACTTGCTATGGGCAGATTGCAGAGCCATTCATACCGGCTACCGCCAAACCAGTGAATTTTAATTGCCGGATTGCCCTTTTTAATTCGATATACTGCGTATGCCAAATCGTCGAAGTTCGTGATTTGGCGGGAACCGAGAGCCAAGAAATCGTACTTTCCCGAGTCAATGTAATAGTCGATTTCCGCATCAAACAAATTGTGGATGACCGGTATGGGATGCAGACCGGCTCTTTCCATTATTATCTGGTTAACGATATTGTTAACAAAGCCTCGGTCAGAAAAGTCTATGTCATAATTGAAATACCCGTCGAAAAGATGCCCTACTGTCTGGATATACGAAATAAGGCCGGCCAGAGTTATGTTGGAATTACCTTTTGAAGCAGTCCATGTTCCGGAATCCAAAACGATGTTGCCTACCATGTGACGACGCTTAACAAGAATCTCCTCAAAATCCGGACCCGCGTAGGCAAACGACAAAAGGATATTTAATAATTCCTTAAAAAGGTCCCAGTAACGCTTTAAAATCCTTGAACTCATTGATGCTTGACAAATTCTCATCTTATTTCCTCCTTAAATAAAAAAGCCCCCCGCCATCATAAGACAACGGGAGGCTATGGTTAAAAGTTACGCAGCCTTTTCCTCATCTTCATTCAAGATTCCCAATTCCTGAATGCTTGCGAGCTTCTCAATCAGCAGTCTGAAAGTGTCACGGTCAATCTTTGCCAATTGGTTCTGATCAGCCACGATAAAATCCAAGGTTTTGATCAGCCGATTGGACAGGTGATTAAAATCTTGCAGACGCTTTTCGGGAGAAGACTCCGTGTCTTCCTTGCCTCCGGTTAATGCAATTTTCTGAAGCAGGTTTTCCGGATTTCCCCCGCAGTCACGAACATCCTTCATTCTCTGAATCAAGGCCTTGTCAAAGTCCACGCCTAGATTGACAATGTTGGTTACAAGGTTGAAATTAATTGTAAGGCCATTATTGACTAGCCGCTCATGATTAATTGCGGCGTCAATCATGGTCTTGAATTCGCCCATACTTATTTCCATGTTTTCATCGTATGGAATCTCATATTTCTTAAATAAATCACCGATCCGATTTGTGCCTTCAATATCCTTGGTAACGGAACAAAGCATTTCAAGCCTGTCAACACCGAGAAATGAAAATGGCCAGCAATCGGGTCTACTGGCTAAAAGCATATATTTTTCTCTATTCCTTTTGGCTATAAACGGCAGATTTTCTTCCGCCCATACGGCCCATGGTCTTTTGTCACCGCGAATCAATTGCTTCAGCCTGTGACAAATCATGCCTATTGAAATTGCCCTGTCAGCAAAATTCCTGTTAGCAATGTTAATAAGTTTATTCGCCTCGCAGGAAATGCTTTTAATTAAAGAAATACCTTCTTGAATGTCATTTTCATACGATATCTTCTGGCCCTTTTGGGTTTTTTTTATTTTGCCCATCCAGGTTTTAATTAATTGACGATCCTCATCTTCAACACTGACTATTGCAATATCAGTGAAACCCGTGTTGTCAGTCCCCATATAAGACCAGAGTTCGGTCTCAGGTTCTGCAGGCACCATGGGCGCAGTCGGTTGAGGCACCACTACAGCTTTTGATTCCGTTGCTTCACTTGCCGGTTTAGGAAGGTCATTGCCTTCTTTTGTTGTTAAAATTTTATCTGTCATCTTCAAATTCCTCCTTATGGAATTTTGGTTAAATGGTTTAAGGTTCCCGGAAATAAAAAAACCGATCCCTGTTGCCAGGAACCGGCCAGTTTATTTTCGCCGCTTTCAACTCACTTCATTTTTTATTCACGCATAAGCATCACCTCACTTCTTTCTAAATTTATCCCTATTAATAAATATTATCTGCCATAGAGTTTATCAGCCATGGCGAATGACCGTTTAATCCATGGCATATCCTTAATGAGAAGATCCCGATAAAATTTTTCCCCTACCTGTTTCCCTGCCTCACTTTTATAAGGACCATTAATAAGTAATGTCAAAAACTCGCCATAGGTCACGTTGCGGTAACTGGGATTTTTTTTACCTTGAAAACTCCAGTACTGTGCCATCATCTGGACTAATGCTTTTGGGACAATGCCATATTTTTTAAATTTCATTTTTTGATTTTTGCCGACTGCTTGTGCATAGCTAATTGCCTCTTTGTCTCCCTTGAAGTACCCATACCCATCTGAATAATCTCGTGAATATATGAAATCGAAAATTATAGGATGTTTGCCGTCAATATTTTTCCCATCTAAATTAAACATAAAATAACCTCCTGTTTTATGTCTGCTGGTGTTGGCGACTAGCGCCCAATAATCCATTTTCAGCTAAAATTTTTCACTGTCGCCGGTCATCCGTTCTTCATGGTTGATTCCTGCCCAAGTTTTGTTTCTTGTTTTGATAGGGTCATGATTTTGCCAGCCTCCATAAAATCAATCACGTCCGCTTTTAAGTATCTAACTGATCGGCCGATCTTGTAATAAGGTATACCCCGATTAAGGAACCTATCATTTCGCAATGTCGATAATGCCCTTGAGGTCATC
>Ga0116149_1006006_pt1 | contig 11097 bp, 7 predicted proteins | sample AD_UKC057_MetaG_FD_89787 | JGI IMG/M metagenome (GOLD analysis project Ga0116149, IMG submission 89787) | Active sludge microbial communities of municipal wastewater-treating anaerobic digesters from USA - AD_UKC057_MetaG | ecosystem: Engineered > Bioreactor > Anaerobic > Digestate | place: USA...
GAATTTGAGCAAATCACAATAAGGATTATTCCGTTGTGAAAACATTTAAGGCGGGGAAACTCGCCTTTTTCTTAGGCTACTATCGAATTGAAAATTTTTTATCGAATACCTTTTCCATAGTTTGGCACTTTGGAAAAGGTCGGCGTTGGAAAAAGTATTCGACTAGTAATAAAAAAAGCCGTTGCAACACACAACGGCTTTTGGAAAAATATGGCGTAAGCCTCCTCTAGATCAAACCTTTGGCGTGTTTTTCGCCGATTACCTTGAGCATGTCCTGAGTCATGGCATCGAGGTCGAAAGCGGGTTTCCATCCCCATTCTTCGCGTGCGGCGGTATCGTCAACCGAATTCGGCCACGAATCGGCAATTTTCTGACGGAAATCGGGTTCGTAGCTGATTTCGAATTCGGGAATATATTTCTTAATGCTGGCGGCCAGTTCGGCTGTGCTGAAACTCATGGCACCCACGTTGAAATCGCAGTGGTGTTTCAGTTTGCCAAAGTCTGCCTGCATCAGGTCGATGGTAGCCTTCAGACAGTCGGGCATGTACATCATGGGCAGACGGGTTTCAGCGTTTACAAAACAGGTGTATTTTTTGTTTTTGATGGCTTCGTAATAAATAGCCACTGCATAGTCGGTGGTGCCACCGCCGGGCAGGGTTTCGTTGCTGATGATTCCGGGATAGCGCAGTCCGCGTACATCGAGACCGTAGCGACGAACATAGTAATCGCCCAGTAATTCACCGGCCACTTTGGTGACACCATACATGGTGGTGGGTTTTAATACGGTTTCCTGCGGGGTATTGTCAACCGGAGTGCTCGGACCGAAAACGGCAATCGAACTGGGAACCAGCACCTGTTTCATTTTGTATTCGCGGGCTACTTCGAGAATGTTGATTAACCCGTTCATGTTAACGTCCCATGCCATCATTGGGTTCTGTTCTCCGGTAGCCGAAAGAATGGCTGCCATGTTGATGATACAGTCAACGTCGTATTTTTTTACTACCGATACCAGATTCTCAAGGTTGTTGGCATCTACCACTTCGCACGGACCGGTTGCAGTCAGTTTTTCGGAAGGTTTGGTTTTTCTGATACCTGCAATTACGTGGTCGCCGCCGTAAATATCGCGCAGGGCGAGAACCAATTCGGACCCGATCTGACCGGCAGATCCAACTACTAAGATGTTTTTCATTGTGTTAGCGTTTTTAAATTTATTATTAATCAACTATTTCATTAAAATTTTCAGCCCAAAATTAGACGAAGCGATTGCAAAAAAACATGACAAAAATCCTGATTCAGGTATCTTAAACCAATTATTTTTACGCTTGCAAAACTAAGAAAAAAACCAATGTTTTATTGCCAGAAAATCTATTTATTTTTCGAAAATAAAAGCGTGAAATTCTTGGCAAAAACTATATCTTTGAGGCCGGAAAATTAAAACTTAATTCTGATTTATAACTTAAAAACCAAAGTCTTATGTACGGAAAAATGCAAGATTACCTGCAAAACGAGTTGAATAACATTCGTGAAGCCGGTCTGTTTAAAAACGAACGTATTATTGTTACTCCTCAGGGTGCCGAAATCAAAGTAAACAGCGGCAAAGAGGTGTTGAATTTCTGTGCCAACAACTACCTGGGCCTGTCGAATCATCCGGCGTTGGTAGCTGCTGCTAAAGAAGCCCTCGATTCGCACGGATACGGCATGTCGTCGGTTCGTTTTATCTGTGGAACACAGGACCTTCATAAAACCCTGGAGAAGAAAATCGCTGAGTTCTTCGGTACCGAAGATACCATTTTGTATGCCGCTTGTTTCGATGCCAATGGCGGTGTTTTTGAACCCCTGTTTGGTGAAGAAGATGCCATTATTTCGGATGCACTGAACCACGCTTCCATTATTGATGGTGTTCGTCTGTGTAAAGCCGTTCGCTATCGTTACAATAATGCTGACATGGCCGATCTCGAAGAAAAACTGAAAGAAGCTCAGGCACAACGTTTCCGTATTATTGTTACCGACGGTGTTTTCTCGATGGACGGTAATGTGGCTCCTATGGATAAAATTGTTGCCCTTGCCGAAAAATACGATGCATTGATTATGGTTGACGAATGCCATAGCGCCGGTGTGGTTGGAAAAACCGGACGTGGTGTTACCGAAGAATTTAATGTTCGCGGTAAAGTGGATATTATCACCGGAACGCTGGGTAAAGCTTTTGGTGGTGCTATTGGTGGTTTTACCACAGGTCGTAAAGAAATTATCGACATGTTGCGTCAGCGCTCACGCCCCTATCTTTTCTCGAATTCGATTCCTCCATCAGTGGCCAATGCCGGTATCAAAATGTTTGATATGATGTCGGAAACCCACGAATTACAGGATAAACTTCATCGCAATACCGAATATTTTGCAGCCAAAATGAAAGCTGCCGGTTTCGATTGCAAACCCACCAAATCGGCTATTATTGCCGTTATGCTTTATGATGCCAAACTTTCGCAGGATTTTGCCGCAAAATTACTCGATGAAGGCATTTATGTAATTGGTTTCTACTATCCCGTTGTGGCCAAAGGTCTTGCACGTATCCGCGTACAGGTATCGGCGGCTCACGAAATGGCACACCTCGACAAATGTGTTGCCGCCTTTACCAAAGTGGGTAAAGAGTTGGGCGTTATTAAATAAACCAGCTCCAAATAATTGTTCGAAAGAGGCTCTTGCGGCCTCTTTTTTTATGTATAAAATTTAGCGGCCAATCACAAGGATGTAAACAATTATTACTTTTGTAAAAATAAAAAACCATGAAAAATTCATTTTCTCAAAAGCTGCGCTACCGCTTCGATAACTTTATGGCCAAAGGTACTGTAGCCCTGGTAATGGGACTGTTTCTGATTTCATTATTTATTGTTATTGTGGTTGCTGTTGTGGTGACTATGTTTTCGGTAACTCAACCGGGGTCGGAACATTTATCATTTTTTGAAGCTTTCTGGCAAAGCCTTATGCGCTCGCTCGATGCGGGTACCATGGGTGGCGACGAAGGCTGGTCGTTCCGTCTGGTGATGTTTGTTGTAACCCTGGGCGGTATATTTGTTATCAGTGCATTAATCGGTGTGTTAAACAGTGGCCTCGAATCGAAACTCGATGAATTGCGTAAAGGCAAATCGCTGGTTATCGAGAAGAACCACACCGTTATTCTCGGCTGGTCGCCCAAGGTATTTACCATAATCAGCGAACTGATTGAAGCCAATGCGAATCATAAAAACGGCCGCATTGTAATTTTGGGCCGAAAGGACAAGGTTGAAATGGAAGAAGAAATCAGGGCGAATATCCACAATTTCGGTACTACCAAAGTCATATGCCGTAGTGGAAACCCCGTGGTAATGAACGATTTGAAAATGGTAAACCTTGATAACTCCCGTTCCATCATTGTATTGGCACCTGAGCACAGCGACCCCGATGCCGAAGTAATCAAAACCGTTCTGGCTATCACCAACAACCCGAACCGCAGTAGCCGCAGGTACCATATTGTTGCCGAAATTAACGATGCCCGCAACGCCAATGTGTGTAAAATGGTGGGTAAAGACGAAATCGAGATTGTTTTATCGACCGATGTGATTTCGAAAATTACTGCACAGACCTGCCGCCAGTCGGGCTTGTCGTTGGTTTATCTGGAGCTGCTGGTTTATGAAGGCGATGAACTCTATTTTCAGCCTCAGCCTGAGTTAACCGGTAAAACTTATGGAGAAGCACTGTTTGCCTACGAAGATTCCTCGTTGTTTGGTTTACAGAAAAACGATGGCCGTACCCTGATTAATCCACCCATGGACACCTTGATTGAGGCCGGCGACGAGGTGATTTGCATTTCGGAAGACGACGATACCGTCAGGTTGAACGGGAAGCAATTTACCATACATGAAGATGCATTTTCTGATGCATCTGAAGCTGAAATACGCAAAGAGCGTACATTAATACTGGGATGGAATAAGCGCGGGTTTACCATTGTTCAGGAACTGGATGCCTATGTGCAACCCGGGTCCGAAATTACCATCGTGGCCAATATTCCCGATATCGAAAAACATATTAAGGAAGAAGTAGCCCATTTGAAGAACAATAAACTCATCATTCACGAAAACGACACTACCCGCCGCGATTTTCTGGAATCGCTGAACCTCGAATTTTTCGACCATATTATTCTGTTGAGCTATGCCGGTTTGATGAGTCCTGAGGATTCCGATTCAACCACGCTGATAACCCTGCTCCATCTTCGCGACATTGCTGAGCGAAAAGAAGTTGACATGTCGATTGTCAGCGAAATGCTGATTGACGAAAACCGGGTGCTTGCCGAAGTTACCAATGCCGACGACTTTATTGTGAGCGAAAAGGTTATCAGCCTGCTGCTTACTCAAATCAGTGAGAAGAAAGAACTCAGCTATGTTTTCAGTGATATTTTCCAACCCGATGGCTCCGAAATCTACCTGAAACCAATCACCGATTACGTGAAGACCGGTGTGGAAGTCGATTTTTATAACGTGGTTGAAGCCGCGCGCCGCAAAGGACACACGGCCATCGGTTATCGTTTGCTGAAGTACGAACGCGATGCATCGCATGCGTATGGAATGACGATTAACCCTGATAAATCAAAGAAAATCATCTTCAACGAAACCGATAAACTGGTTGTGTTGGCCGAAGATTAATTGTTAAACCGGATACAGAAACATGAAAAACATTGTACCAGTGTGGCATACCACTTCAAGATTGGTCAAAGGTGAAGACCTGAATCATCACGGTAGTCTTTTTGCCGGTCGAAGTGCCGAATGGTTTGTAGAATCAGGCTTTATTTCGGTGGCTGCACTGCTCAATCCGAAGAATGTTGTCTGCATGAAAATTCACGGGATGCACTTTAAGCGACCCGCCTACCCCGGTGAAGTGATTACTTTCAGTTCTAAAGTCGTTTATACCGGACGGAGCAGTATTGTATCGTATGTTAAAGTTACCGGATCTGCGTCTTCCGATGATTATGTAAACGGTTTTATCACTTTTATTCACGTTGACGATCACACCCGGGCGCTGGCACACAATCTGGTAGTGGTTGCTGAAACGGATGAAGACAAGGAATTATATTCAATGGCAGAAAACTTGCGTAAGTAGCAATTATTCAGGTAAATAAGTCTATTATATGGAAGTTAAAGTTTAAATGAAATAAATTCGTTTCATTACAAACCTTTATCACTTTATAAGCGAACAATTGCTTTTGAAAAAGCTGTTTATCCGCTTTTCAATATCTTATCAGGCATTTATCTGGAGGCCTTGTCCGTCGGAAGTAACCTGAAGTGCTGAGGAAGCTGACACTGTGCCGGCAATTATCATTTTCGAAATTATATTGATTAACTCACGCTGAATCAGACGTTTCAGTGGTCTTGCCCCGTATTGTGGGTCGTAGCCGGCATGGGCAAGGTAATCAATGGCCTTGTCATCGATATGCAATTCGATATGTTGCGACAGTAGACTCATTTTGAGCCTTTCGAGCTGCATTGTTACAATTTCACGAATTTCGTTTTTACTCAGTGGTGTAAAGATGATAATCTCATCAATACGGTTCAGGAACTCCGGGCGCATGTGTTTGCGCAACAGGTTCAACACTTCGTTTCTAGTTTTTCCCTCAATGGATTCATTTCGGTTATCCTTTGATAGGCGCGAGTTTTCGTCAATGATGTGCGATCCCAGATTACTGGTCATTATGACAATTGTATTTTTAAAATTTGCCGTTCTACCTTTGTTATCGGTGAGCCGGCCGTCTTCAAGCACCTGCAGCAGCACATTATACACATCGGGGTGTGCTTTTTCGATTTCGTCGAGCAGTACTACTGAGTAAGGCTTACGCCGCACAGCTTCGGTGAGTTGACCACCTTCATCGTATCCTACATATCCCGGAGGGGCTCCAACAAGACGAGAAACGGAATGTCGTTCCTGATATTCGCTCATGTCGATACGTGTCAACAGGTTTTCGTCGTCGAACAGAAATTCGGCCAGTGCACGGGCCAGCTCGGTTTTACCCACGCCTGTGGTGCCCAGAAAAATGAAAGAACCAATGGGTCTGTTTTTATCCTGAAGTCCTGCCCTGCTCCTTCTTACAGCGTCGGCAACGGCAGTAATGGCTTCGTCCTGTCCTACCACGCGTTTGTGCAACTCTTGTTCGAGCCGGAGGAGTTTTTCGCGTTCGCCCTGCAACATTTTCGAAACCGGAATACCAGTGCTTCGGCTGATGATATCTGCAATATCGGAAGCGCCGACTTCTTCGTCAACCAGGGCTGTATCGGACTGCACCCTGAGAAGCTCATGTTTTGTTTTTTCGATTTCGCGATTGGCTTCGTCTATTTTCCCGTAGCGCAATTCAGCCACACGACCGTAGTCGCCGCTACGCTCTGCCTGAAGGGCTTCGTTTTTGTACTGCTCAATCTGTTGTTTAAGTTTCTGTATGGTATTGATCAGATTCTTCTCGTTTTCCCATTTGGCCATCAGGTTGTTTTTTTCGTCGCTCAGGCCGGCAATCTGTGCAGATATGTGTTTTATTCTTTCTTTGTCGTTTTCGCGTTTAATGGCTTCCTTTTCGATTTCGAGCTGGCGGATTCGCCGGATAAGATTGTCGATTTCTTCGGGCACAGAATTCATTTCGAGCCGTAGTTTGGCGGCAGCTTCATCAATCAGGTCGATGGCTTTGTCGGGCAGGAATCTTTCGGTGATATAGCGCGCCGACAGTTGTACGGCAGCCACAATGGCCTCATCGAGAATTCTTACCTTGTGATGACTCTCGTAGCGTTCTTTCAGTCCTCTCAGAATGGCGATGGCATCTTCTTCGTCGGGTTCATCCACCACTACCGGTTGAAAACGGCGTTCAAGGGCTTTGTCTTTTTCAAAGTATTTCTGGTATTCGTCCAGTGTTGTAGCTCCCACTGCCCGCAGGTCGCCCCGTGCAAGTGCAGGTTTCAGAATATTGGCAGCATCCATGGCACCTTCCGATTTACCGGCACCTACCAGGGTATGAATTTCGTCGATGAAGAGAATAATCTCTCCATTGCTTTTTACCACTTCGCTTACCACTGATTTTAAACGTTCTTCGAACTCGCCCTTGTATTTAGCTCCGGCAATTAAGGCGCCCATGTCGAGTGAATAAATCAGCTTGGTTTTCAGATTTTCAGGAACATCTCCGGATACTATCCGGTGCGCCAGACCTTCGGCAATAGCTGTTTTACCCACGCCGGGTTCCCCTATCAAAATCGGATTATTTTTGGTGCGCCTCGAAAGTATTTGCAGGATCCGCCTGATTTCTTCGTCCCGACCGATAACCGGGTCGAGTTTCCCGTCGATAGCCCGTTGGTTGAGGTTTACTGCATATCGCGACAGGGCATCATAGCTTTCTTCAGCAGTGGGTGTATTTACCACCATACCTTTACGAATATCGGCAATGGCTTTCAGTAACTGGTCTTCGCTGATGCCCGCATCGCGCATCATTGATGAGACAATGTCGCCCGATTTCAATAAAGCCAGCATTAAATGTTCGGGCGAAACGTAGCTATCGCCGAATTGTTTGAGCAAACTTTTACTCCGGTTGATAGCCTCATGGCATCCTTTCGATAGATAGATTTCGCCCCCTTCGACTTTTGGATACGATTGGAGTATGGAGCCCAGTATGTTCTTAAACGCCTCAGCGTCGATTCCCATTCGGCCAAAGATGCCCCGCGTGAGGTGCTCTCCTGTTTCGAGTATGGCCATCAATAAATGGCCGGTTTCGACGGCCTGATTCTTTGTTGTACGCGCCAGATCGGCTGCCCGTTGTATGGCTTCCTGCGATTTGATGGTAAAATTATCGAAGTTCATATTGTGAAATATTTTTTGAAGCCGCATACAAAACAGGAACCACTTTATAAAAGATGTCAAAATGACACTATTTAATTAAACATTATGACAAAATGACGCAAGTCTATGAGAATTATAAATATTTCGAATCTTCTTAATGTTCTGTTAAATGCTATTGCCTTTGGTTAACAAAAGACTATTTTTGTAATGCGATGAAAAAGAAGCGGATACTATACTTTATTGTTGCGCTGATGTCGGTGTCGTTGTTGCTAATCATTACGATGCAGGGCGGGCACATCATCAGGTCGTACAACGAAAAGAGTGAATTGGTTGACCGGGGTGTGCGTGAAGCGCTGTCACAGGCATTACATCGCCTCGAAAAACAGGATGCCCTGTTTTTTGTTTACGATAAAATGCAGGCCGGTAAAAGCCAGAACCCCGACAGTACCTATCCGGTTGATCCCAATATGACCCATGGCAGTTTCAACCCTGCCTCGCAGGGTTTTTCTGGCGGAAATTTCAGTATTTCGATAAGTTCGGCGAATGGAGGTACACATGTTCTGGAATTTTCGAACGCACTGACGCCCGATGGTTTTTTGTCGTATTCGGTGCTGGAACAATATTTCAGCTTAAACTCCGAAAACAGCAATATTGGTTTTGAAGAGTTGATTTCGGAAATCGAGAAAGAATACGAAATCAGGCGCAGACCCATTGAATCACGGTTCGACAAAGCATTTATTGAAACGGTTATTCAGAAGGAACTCAGTCAGCAGGGTCTCGATCTCGATTTTGAGTTTGCAGTGCTCAACGGGAACCAGGAAATTAAAATCCGCTCCGATAATTTCAGCGACAGCCTGTCGGAGGATGCATACAAGATAAATCTTACACCCGGCAATATTTTGTCGAACCCCGATGCGCTGTACGTGTATTTCCCCAACAAGCGGAAATATGTTCTCGAAGGTATCTATGCGCAGATACTGACCTCGGTAGTGTTTACACTCATTATCATCATTACTTTTGGGATAACACTGATGACAGTTATCCGGCAGAAAAAGCTTACCGACATCAAGAACGACTTCATCAACAACATGACCCATGAGTTCAAAACGCCGCTGGCAACCATTCAACTGGCGGCAGCCTCAATTAAAAACCCGAAAATCCGTGAAAATCAGGCTGTGGTCGAGAAGTTTACCGATATCATCAGTCAGGAAACCCAGCGCATGAATCAACATGTGGAACAGGTTCTGCAAATGGCCCTCCTCGATCGCGAAAGCCTGAAACTTAAGAAAGAACCGGTCGATATGCACGAGCTCATCACTGATGCAGTGAGCAACATAGAACTGATTATTGCAGAACGCGAAGGCAGAATACGCGCCGTACTTAAGGCCGAGAAGCACGTCATAATAGCTGACAAGGACACCCTGATGAATGTGGTGAATAACCTGCTTGACAACGCGAATAAGTATTCGACCGATGCCCCGGATATTACCGTGTATACCTATAACCGCAATAACCAGTTTGTTTTTGAAGTAGAGGACAAAGGCATAGGAATGAACAAAGATGTCCAGAATAAGGTATTCGATAAATTCTACAGGGCTTCAACCGGAAATATCCACAACATAAAAGGCTTTGGTCTGGGATTGAATTATGTTCGCGAAATTGTGATGGCTCACAAGGGCGATATTCAGATTAAAAGCCAGGCCAGCCGGGGAAGTACTTTTACGATAATTTTACCCATGCAACAAACATAAACCCGATAAATAACCTGAAACAATGTAATTATGAAAAAAGATAAAATTTTACTGGTCGAAGACGACATTAATTTCGGAACGGTACTGAAATCGTATCTCGAAATAAACGATTACGAAGTAACTCTGGTAAACGATGGTGCCCGTGCTGTGCCTGTATTTCGCAACGGAAGTTTCGATTTATGCGTTCTCGATGTGATGCTGCCCAACAAAGACGGCTTCAGTATTGCGGTGGATATCCGCAAAATTGACGAAGGTATTCCCCTGATTTTTCTCACGGCCAAATCGCTGAAAGAAGATGTGTTGCGCGGTTTTGAAGTGGGTGCCGACGATTACCTGACCAAGCCTTTCGATTCGGATGTGTTGCTCCACAAACTGAAAGCCATTTTGCGCAGGAATAAAGAAAACTACGACGACCTGCCCGAAACACTCGAAATTGGTCCATACAACTTCGATCATAAGCTGCGGACTTTAACCGCCGGTGATAACGCCTTCAGGCTGACTCCCAGAGAATCGGATCTGCTCAAAATGCTTTATGTAAACAAAAACCATGTTCTCGACCGCAATCACGCACTCAAACAAATCTGGGGCGACGACAATTACTTTAATGCCCGGAGTATGGATGTTTATATTACCAAGCTCCGTAAATACTTTAAAGACATCGATGGCATCGAAATCAATAATGTTCATGGCAGCGGCTTTATTCTTGTAATGAAATAAAGCCTTTTTCGGGCTCATTGATAAAAAACTGCCATTCCGAGCGTATCCGTTGTATCATGCGGTTCAGGAATGGCTTTTTTATGGCCGTTTCGGCCGGTAAATCATCAGAAACAGATTGGGGTTCGCTTTGAACAATCGCCTCTGTATTGTCAGCTAATGCTGTGTTGATGGGTGAAGCAGTTATTTTCCCGAAAACTCCGAAATCGGGTTCGTATTCGCAGCCAGCCAGCCTGCAGTCGTTCGAAAAATATAATGAAGCCAGTTCACCCAGCCGCATGTGATTGACATGTTTTCCGTAAACAATCAGCTCAGAGCCATGAACGCCTATTTGTTTGGAGCGTGCCGCAATACCGGCAGCCTTGAACAGCCCGATAAAATACTGCTGAATCAGGAATATCAGGTCGCTGAGAACTACCTCACGTACTTGTGATTCGGGCAATGGAATGTCGATAACTACATCTTTTAAATTCTTATTTAACAATACATTGCCATAGTTTAAATAAAGTTTCACTGCAATATCCTTTGGTATTTCGAAACAATGCGCAATTTGCGCAGTAAGTTCTTTTATTCCCCTGTTTTTCAGCCTTGCCAGCAATATGGGTTTCGAAGCTTCATACTTTATGATCACCGTTTCGGTGCTTTTTACCAGCATGACCAATTGCTCCGAAATGTTGTTTTTCAGTGCCAGCCATTCATGCATTGCGATGGCTTTAAAAGAACTGTAACTACCTGCAAGTTTGTCGATTATCTCTGATTGAAACGCGGAGTCCCATTCGCTCCGGTAGCTGATGCGGTA
>Ga0116149_1006008_pt1 | contig 11097 bp, 3 predicted proteins | sample AD_UKC057_MetaG_FD_89787 | JGI IMG/M metagenome (GOLD analysis project Ga0116149, IMG submission 89787) | Active sludge microbial communities of municipal wastewater-treating anaerobic digesters from USA - AD_UKC057_MetaG | ecosystem: Engineered > Bioreactor > Anaerobic > Digestate | place: USA...
GTCCCCAGGAGAAAGCGTCATCTTCTTTTCGAGCTCCGCAAGGCCGGACTGGGCTTCAGTGTATTCAGGAGCGAGCAGACTCAAGACGAACGGCATACTCTCCGCCTTATCGCCGAGGAAAGCGCCGACTGCAAGCAGAATACCAAGTATAAAAAGCACTACTGCCGATGTCTTCATTCTTCTCCTTCACCCAGCCCAACGGCGGTCCTCAGCGGCTGCCGGAGCGCGAATCGTGTAGGCAATCCACTTCTGCATGGCGTTATTGGGCGTTCCTCGCGGCTCTGTGTTCGAGCGACATAGATGAATGCGACGTTGTTCACTAAATTAACTAACGTCTGCTCAGTATGTGCACCTAGTGGACAACAACTTTTCTATCCTCTCTAGTCGCTTTTCAGCTACCACATTGTCCCATGTCCGGGGCAGGCCCTGTTGCTTTTCGGCGGGCCACACAAAACAGGCATCAGTCGCGAAGGGCCTGAAGCTCATCCCGCAAATGAAGTATCTGCGTGCGAAGACGAATCAGAATCCATCCAAGAATAAGCGCTATAAAGCCATTACCAGTGAATGTAAAGAAGATAAGGTTCTCCTTTGGTTTAAGCAGGCAAACGGCTACAGAAGTACCGATAGCCCAACCACCGGCCAATGCAGCAGCGCGATGAGATCCGATAAAAACCGCACATAATAATGCAATACAAATCAGTATAATTGTGCTAATAAGTTCATATTTATTCAACACAATTAGCATTGACGTTTCCACTTCTTGAACCGGGATTTTTGTTATTTCAGAATAAACCGCAATGGGGAAAGGGCATGGCGCTATCAAGCGGATCTTAGTGGGAAATAAGATCGTACTCGGAATCGCGACTAATAAACCAAGAAATATACCAAAAGGAATGGTTCCGAGCATTGTTCTCGGAACACGCAGGTCGAATACCTGTCGTCGGACTGGATACGAAGGCCGAAGTTGTTCACTTGGTTCAAGACGTCGGAAAGACAAGAGCGAGACTAGTAGAATGCATATTGCCGAAATAGTTACTATGATAGCAGGTGAAAAATTGATATATGAAGAAAACTTGCTCCCTAAGCTTCCGAGCAGAAACAGACCGAAGGTCTCAACAGTTATGAGTAATAACATTGTGTTCGGCTTTTTCAAATGCAGCTCCCTTTCTGTCGTCCATCAGGCTACTCGAAAAAACACACAAGTACCAGATACGCTATCAATCGAATCACCACTCAGCGTGGTCCGACCCGGGTGAAAGATCTCACACATAGTGTAATGCTCTCCCACATCAGTGATTTGCACACCGCGAATTAAATAATGCAATGAGCGTCCCCCTCTCCCTTGCTATCTTCTTTTCTCCGCGTGCTCTACGTCCCTGCGCGAGAAAGAGTATCATACGAGAAGTAAGGAGTAAAATGCTAAGGCCCTACCAAAGGAAATGGCTCTCACCTGATACCGGCCTCCACCGTGCTATAGTCTCCCAAACACTACGGAAGCCGTATGGCTCATCAGATGAGGATACTTTTCTCTGATCGGCATCTCCCGATCAGAGAAAGAACCATCCTTTCTCTGTGTCCTCGGTGTCTCGAGTCACGCGAAACGCGGGACGGGTGGTTCATATTTTCACCGTAGGATTGCCACGTCGTTCTGCTTAGCATCCCGCGTCCCGCGAGACTCGCAATGACAATTCTTTTTCTCTGCGCCCTCCGCGACTCAGCGCGAGAACAGCTACGCCTCGCGGAGCGAGAGCCTGAGTGTAGCCGGGGAGTTCAGTCCCCGGCAGCGTCTTGTCGGTGAACGGACAACGGTCAACGGTGAACGTCTTTTCCCCTATACACTACCTTCTTGAGCTGCAGGTCGCCTTTGGGCTGGAAGGCATGATCGGCCAGGTGCAATGAGCCGTTTTCCAGTCGTAGTCCCAGCAGCTGATAGGCATTGTATAACATCCGGGCAGCGGCGCCGGTGTACCAGCTCCATCCGCCGCGGCCTTCATAGCCGCGGCCGTAGTAAATGTCAGCAGCCTGCTGCTGAGGAGAAAGGCCGTAGCGGCTGATCGAATCCGGACCCAGGTGCTGCAGCGGTGAGATCTTCATCCATACCTCCACTGCTTTCTTCCAGTACTCATTCGCGCCAGCCGCATCTCCTTTCGCTGCTGCCATCTCGGCCAGCCTGATCAGACCATCTACCATCCAGGAAGCACCGTGAGAATACTGACCGCCGTTTTCCCGCACTCCCGGCGGGTAATCGGCGATTCGGCCCGGATAGGGATCGGAATCATCATCGAAAGAAGGATAGCAGAGAAGGATGAGGCTGTCTTTCTCCAAGTGTCGCAGCCCCGTAGCCAGTGCAACTGCACCTCGCTCGAAAGGTGCGGCTCCGGAAATGATCGGCCAGGAGGCGGTCAGGCTGTCAGCTATGTCGAATTCCCGGCCGTCGTCAGTAATACCCCGAAGGTAGTGATCCTCTCTCCACATCAGCTCAAGCGATTCTTTGAGGTGTTCCGCACGATCACAAAGTCTTGCTGCTGCTGCCTCGTTTCGCTGCTCTGCCAGATGAGAGAACCGAATCAGGATCTCATAGAGGAAGAACCCCAGCCACACACTTTCACCTCTTCCTTTACGGCCGAGCATATTATACCCATCATTCCAGTCACCGCTTCCCATAAGCGGCAGGCCGTTCGGCCCGAGCCGCTGCAAAGAGAAGTCTATAGCTCGCTGGCAGTGCTCAAAAACCGGGGCAGCATCACGAGAGTGGCGCTGAGCAAAAAACAGTCCCTCAGCACGGTCGGGAATTCGACGAGATTCGAGAAACGGCACAACCTCATCCAATACGGAATCATCACCGGTAGCCTGGACATAGTGCGCAACCAGGTACGGCAGCCAGAGGTGAGGATCGGAGGCACGGCCCCGCATACCCATGCCGGTTTTTCCTTCCCAGGACTGATGCCACCACTGAAGAACATCACCGGCCAGGAACTGCTGACCGGCGTGCAGAACCAGCTGACGGCGGCAGAGCTCCGGATCGATATACATGAGAGGCAGAATGTCCTGAAGCTGGTCCCGGAATCCATAGGCTCCGCTGCGCTGGCATAAGCCGGTGCGGCCCCAGAGGTGAGAGGCGAGCACCTGGTACGGAAGCCAGTGGTTTACCATCCGATCAAGTGCAGGGTTGCTGGTTTCGATGTGCAGCACTGAAAGCAGATCAGCCCACCAGGCTTTGGTACGGTCAAAGGCTGCCTGCGCTGCCGGCACCTGCTGCAGTGATCGAATCAGGGTTTCGGCCCGGTGAAATTCATCGATCTGTCCGACAATAATTGCCAGCGTCTCTTGTCCTCCGGCAGGGACGGTTATAGTTGTCGAAAGACAGGCTGCCCGATAGCCGTCATCAGGCTGTCCGACATCCGACGTGCCGTGTTCCACCATGAACGGTCGGGAGAAATCACGGCCCAGGCCGCCGATGAATCGCTTCCGGATTGTCTCACAAGCCTGCAGCGGCTCACTGATCGCTGCAAACGCCCATCCCTTGTGGAAGTCGTTATCCCGGTTGGTGAAGAACACTGCTTGCAGATCGCGGTCAGTCCGGTCGCTCACCTTGAACTGAGTATCGAAGGGTTCTTCGCCCAGCATAATCTGGAAGTACGGTACAACCCGGTAGGAAACAGCGTCCCTTCCTTTGTTGCGAACCGTCAGCAGGCGGACTTCCGCCGGCTGATCCGGAAGAACAGCCAGCGAATACTCCATCTCCAGGCTGCCCCGGATCTTCTTGAAGGTTACATAGCCGCGGCCGAAGGTAATCGAGTGCTGAGCATCGGCATGGCGCAGCGGTGCGTAGGTAGGTGTCTCCACTTCACCTGTGGCAGTATTGTAGAGGTAAAGCATTTGTCCGGGAGTCTGCACCGGAACCGAGCCGAAGTGAAACGGAGTCAGGCCATTCTGCTGAGCATTTCCTGCAAACGAATACACGTCGCCGTCGTTGGCGGCAATAACACCATACCCGGAAGCATTGGCCATCAGATGTGCCCAGGGTCGTGGTGTCTCCCATCCCATCTGCAGCTCAGCGCCATCGTCAGAGAACGAAAACATCTCCTGCACATCTGCAGGCGGTGGGGTATAGTGCGGCTGCCTGATACTTGAATTTCGAGTCATGGCGGCACCGCATGAGGTCTTTTCCCCGTGAAACTTGATGTTCAGTGATTTCGGGTGTTCTCCACTATCCTGGATTCCCGCCTTCGCGGGAATGACGGTTTGTTCGCTTTTGGCGATTCCACTGATCTTGAATTTTGAATCTTGAACCTTGAATTCTCCGAGATGCCGTCTGATCAGCCGTTCGACCTGCTCATCATCCCGACCATAGCCATCAACAAAACGAACAGCTGTCTCGCCTTGAGACGCCAACTGCACCTGCAGGCGCAGACAGGCGACAGGAGAGAAACTGTAGAGCAGGCCTTCATCCTCAGGGCTGCGCAGCGTTCGGAAAAGTCCGTCCGGCATCTGCAGTGTATGCTGTCCGAGCATGGCGGCCCGGTAGTCTTCATAGCCGATCAGTTCCACAGCATCACCTTCTTCCCGCACCGCGTGAAAGGCCGCCTCCCGTGAACGCCTCGGGTGACCGAATCCTGCCTGCCTCTCTTTGAGCAGGTTGTTCCTGGCAATGATGGCATTGAGGGAACGCACGAATCGAGTATTAACGTGGAGGTTGTTGAACACCGGGTGCCGCCAGAATGCCCCCTGAACATTCAACACCAGCTCGCGGTAACTGGTGAGTTCCAGAGTCCGGGGCCGTGATTCCAAATTGCGCACCACGACCTGCCATACTTCCACTGGATCCTCTTCAGCGACCGAAAGAATGGCTTCGGTGTATATGTCGTTCCACGTATGAGCGATCCGAACCGAGAGAGCATCGACCCTCGTCATCGCATAATCCGAACCTACGCGCCCCACTGGATTGACAGTGAGTGACCAGACCTGACACGGATCACCGGTTGGGCGTTCCCTGTCCAGAAAATACAAGAACTTTCCGCACATCCACAGAGGATCAGCTGGATCACGGGTGAGCATCAGCTCCTCGCCGTGCCGCACGGCACTGAACACCCGGCTGGCACCTTTGCCATCAGAGCTGATGGTGGCAGTGTAGGTACCATTGGTAAGAACAAAGGTCTGTTCCCGTGGCAGCACTGACAGGCCCTGCATCGATTCACTTGCTCCTGGCAAACTGGTATTCGCCAGCACCCGTCGTTCACGAGTAGTGTGGCGGCTGGCAGCAAAAAGAAATGCGGCTGCCGCTCCCAGAAGCAGTGCGCCGAACAGAAATGCACCAGGAGGCAGGGCAGTACTTTCAAGACCTGAACGCAAAGCCTCGTGCCCGGTCCAGGCGATATCCCATTCCTGACCGCGAGGAATATAGAACGGAATGAGCAGCGGAGCCCAGGTGGTGAATCTGCGGATACCTTCGGGCATCCAGCGGGTACGGGCCGAATAGCCAAGGGCCCGAGCCGACTTTTCGTCAACAACGTCCCCACCGACAAAGGAGAGATTCACCAGGGTAGCCACCCGCAGCCCCATGTGATCAACCCAGATCATGATCCGGAACCAGTCATAGGCAAGCAGAGCGGTAAAGGTCTGGAGACTCCAGGATCGAAACGCCTCCGGGCCGAGGGTAACGCTCTTGACTGTTGCAGCAACGGTGCGAATCGCGCCGTCCTGATTGTACCAGGATGGGTCAGCAGAGATTTTTAGAAACAGATTTATCACCGGCGACATCCACAGACCCCACCGCAGCACCCGCACAGTCTGCTCGACGATACCGATGATTCCCGACCGGCTGAACAGCGCCCGAATCGGAGCGATACTGCGCTTTAGCACCGCAGTGAGCACAACCAGATTGATGCTGAAAAGCGGTGCGGCAAACGCCCAATTGACAACGCCGGAAACAGCATCACCATAGAGCAGACGAACCCCGCCGGTCACGGCGCCGATCGAGACGGACCCCCATTTGTTGAAGAGCGGATAGGTGACATAGTCCTTCACCTCGATGCCGGATGCAGGATACGAAACAGCAGCAAAGCGCTGCAGCTTTCCAGCCACTACGGCAATTTGCGCAGTGTCGAAGTACCATGCCAGTAAGCCGCCGACCGCACCGCCGAGCACCGCGCCGAAAATATAGATCTTCCAGACCTGCAGGCTCTGCCGGCCACGGCCGAAAGCGCTCTCGATCAGATCCCGGCCGAGGTCGACCCCTCCATAGGCAAGACCGCCCACGAGAAAACCCCACCCGAATCGAAGGACACTTTCACCGCCAAGCAGTCCGCCATCAACTGCCGCACCCAGGCCGATGCCGATCACCAGTCCGCGGATGAACGGAGTGCCGGACCGATATGCGTCCCGGAGTCTTCCGAAGAACGGAGCGCTGACATCAAAGCTTTCGATAATGGTTTTCACCAGAGGGAACAGACAAGCTCCCGCGATACCTGAAGCGAGTGCAGGATGGGCAGTGAGAAACAAACGGACGTGATACTGGTGAAAGAGAGCAGAGCCAGTATGGATAATTCCCATAAAGAGGCCGCTGTATATCGCTCCTTTCACGCAGCCGCTGCGGAAGTGCTGTCTATCCCAGTACCAGGCTGGCTTTTTTTCATGCAGCCCGTCAAGAAGGATTCCGGTAAGCAGGTACACCTCTGCCCAGAGGCCTGCTTGCGAAGTCATCGCTGCAATTATGACCGTAATCAAGGACATGAGCGGCGGCAGAGCAGCCACCGCCGGCAGCGATCCCCAGTCTGCAATCAGCGGCGTGAGCGAACACCACAGTCCGCTTCCCACAAGCAGACCGTGCACCGACAGGGTACGGATCAGTCTACCGGAAACCACCAGACACACAAGAGCGGCCACTGCTTGGTTGAAGACGATCAGCACCCCTGCTCTGCCCAGCGTCTGCAGCCCTTCAGGTGCCTTACGGAATCCGATGCTGAGAGCCAGCCCGGTTTGCTGCAGAAGCACCGGCGCCTGCAGCAGAAGCAGCCAGTTGAACAGCAGCGGAAGACTGAGCACGGCAGCCGCACACCGCAGCGGCTCACGATGTCCCCGGGCAGTAAGAAAGAAAATGACCAGGAGGAAGTAAAGGATAATAACCAGACTGGAAGCAAAACCGGTGACATGCAGGAGATCGCCCCAGGAAGCAGGCGCCTGCCAAACCGTCATGCGGCTTTCGACTGAGAACGCCAAAAGAGCAACAACGAGAAAGTCCTGAACTGCTTTTTGGGGTGTATTCCACCGGCCGGTAAAGGTGATGGACAGAATCGTGGTGGCGATCACGCTGAGCAGTGCTGATACAAGCGCCTTCTCTGCCGTTCCTCCCTGAAATGCGGTCAGCACTGCGCCGGCCATGGCCCAGACGGCAAGGATTGAGAAAATGCCATGGAGAATAGTGACGCTCAGTGGTACTGCAGCTGTTCGGCCGCGGGGCTGATTTTCAACCATGAACCGGCTTCAAAAATAATTGGCGGTTGCGAATAAATGCTGGTGTATCATCATACTACCGGAACCAGTGTACCATTTAACGAACACCCGAACAAGCACTGTTTACATCTGTGAATCAGGAGCAGACATCGCTTCGAACCAGGCTGCCGGATGGCTGCGTGCTATCAGACAGTCCTGCACTGTTCTCGTCCGTCGACGCCGGGATTTCTTGAACAGACAAAATCGCCATTAAAATCCACTTGACACCTCACCATGCTTCTGGGATAAGCTATAGTAATCACCTTCCGAAAAAAACATTACCAACCACGGGGAAAGCCAAGGCACATATACATAAAGAGTTTCATGTTCTCGCAGGCCTTTCAGCGAATATTCACTGCCTGGTCGAAAGGAGGATTATGCCATGAACTATCCCCGTATCCGCATCAGCCATTTCGTCACTCTGCTCTTCTCGTTCATCCTGCTCCTCGTATGGCACGCTGCCAGTATCGCCGAAGGACAAGAACTGTATCGATTCCAGGCGATGTGGCCCGGATTGGCTCAGCCGTGGTATTTTGACCAGCCCAAAGGTGTAGCCGTGGATATAAGCGACAACATCTATGTGACGGATCAAGGAAACAATTGCATCCGCAAACTTACTGCACAAGGTGTCGTCGTGGCTCAGTGGGGAACCCCGGGAAGCGGCAATGGCCAGCTTGACGGGCCTACTGGCATTGCGCTGGACGGCAGTGGCAATATCTATGTCGCTAATGCAGGAAATCATCGCATTCAGAAATTCAGCTCCAGCGGGCTTTACGTAACTCAGTGGGGCACCGGGGGCAGCGGCAACAGCCAGTTCTCCGAGCCTGCCGGTGTTGCAGCAGACGAGACCGGTTCAGTCTATGTGGTGGATAGCGGCAACAACCGGATCCAGAAGTTTTCCTCTGCAGGCGACTATGTCCTGCAGTGGGGAAGTGCGGGTAACGAACCCGGGAAGTTCGATCATCCCACCGGCATCGTGGTGTATGACAGCAGCACCGTCTATGTTGCCGATAGCGGCAACAGCCGGATCCAGAAGTTTTCTTCGTCCGGTGACTACCTCGGCTCCTGGGGAACTGAAGGTACCGGCGACGGTCAATTCAACTACCCCACGGGCATCAGTCTCGATGCCAGCGGCACTATCTCTGTTACCGATGCTGAGCTCAATCGGGTTCAGAGATTCACGTCTACCGGAAGCTATCTGGATCAGTGGGGCAGCACCGGCAGCGGCAGCGGACAGTTCTCCAATCCCGCCGGCATCGTCATCGACAGCAGCGGCACTGTCTATGTAGCAGATGCCGGCAATAACCGTGTCCAGAAATTTACCTCCGGCACCTCTTCTGCCGTATCATGGGGAGGCTGCGGAACCGCTGCGGGCCGGTTTACCGCTCCGTCCGGTATCGCTCGCTTCGCCAACACCATATATGTGGCAGATAGCCGCAATAACCGTATTCAAATGTTCTCTCCAACCGGAGACTTCCTTGCGGCCTGGGGGACCGCGGGCAGCGGGCCCGGGCAGTTCAACAATCCCCAGGGCATCTCGGTCTGTAGCAGCGGCAATATCTATGTTGCCGACACTGACAATCATCGCATTCAGAAGTTTTCTGCCAATGGGGACTTTATTCTTCAGTGGGGAACCCAGGGAAGTGACAACAGCCAGTTCATTTTTCCTCAGGATGTCTTTGTCGATGCCAGAGATACCGTCTATGTGGCTGATACCGGCAACAATCGCATTCAGAAATTTTCTTCAACCGGCACCTACGCTTCTCAGTGGGGCAATGCCGGAAGCGAAAATGGACAGTTTTCTTCTCCCGCTTCGGTTGCTGTCGACGAAGGCGGATCAGTCTATGTCGCTGATACCAGCAACTCCCGGATACAGAAATTCCTGCGCGATGGAACCCATCTAGCCACCTGGAACAGTCCCGGCCCTGAGGGCGACGAGTTCCGTTCACCCCGCGGGATTGCATTAGATGCGAATGGCAACGTCTATGTCACTGAAACGGATAATCATCGCATTCAGAAGCTCACCCCGGAAGGCATGCTGATCGCCTCATGGGGAAGTGCTGGCAGCGGCAAAGGTCAGCTGCACCATCCCGGTGACACTGCCGTGGATGGAGACGGAAGCACTGCTTTTGTAACCGATACCGGCAATCATCGCGTCCAGGTATTCGTCCGCATTTCATCTCCCGGATCTCCCTCCTCGGGAGTTCGGTACTATTTTCCGCACGTAGCAGTGAGCAGTGCTTGGCAAACAGAAGTGGCGATCATCAATACCGATCCGGACCGCAGCCTGAACGGTTCCTTGCATCCGTATGATAGCAGCGGCACTGAAGTGGCCGAGCCGCTCCCGGTCACGGTACCTGCCCGCGGCCGGCTTCAGATCGATGTTGGCGGAACATTCACTGATGCAGTATCCATCCGCTATCTGGTTCTGGAAACTGATACCTTCCTTGCAGCCGGCTATACCAAGTTTTCCCAGCAGGGCATCGAACGGGCGGCAATTCCAGCAGTCAGTGAGACGAACAGCGGCGACATCTGGCTTTCTCACATCGCTTCCAGTGAATACTGGTGGACTGGACTGGCACTCGTCAACACCACGGACACGACTCGAGAACTGTCTATCGAATTCAACAACGGCGCCATACGCAGCGTAGCGCTTGGCGCCAATGAGCATGCGTCCTTCACCATTGAGTCGTTCTTTGACGGTGCTCCCCAGCCGAGCATTCATACCGCCGTAATTCGGGATGCAGAAGGCATTGTCGGGCTGGAACTCTTCGGAAGCACTACTCAATTGAGTGGAATACTGCTCACCGACAAGACCAGTACCGCACTGTACTATCCCCATGTGGCGAGCGACGCGACCTGGTGGACTGGTATCGTGGCCTTTAATGCGTTCTCGTTGGGACCGGCGGTTCTCGACATACAGCCGTACGCTGCCGATGGATCTGCCCTCGGACCGATCAGCCAGGAGCTCACAGTATATGGTCGCTTGGTGGGAGAGACCACTGGCCTTGGAATTCCGGCGGAAGCAGCCTGGTTCAGCATTACCGTACCATCAGGGGCCTTGAGTGGTTTCGAACTCTTCGGTACCAGAGATAACTCCGTCACGGACGGTTTTTCGAGTATCGGAATCGACCGCTATGAGGGCGTATTCGCTAAAATCGAGAAGGACGGCTGGACCGGCATCGCGCTGGTCAACACGGAGGACGTGCCAGGTATGGTAACCCTTACCGGATATGATCACGAAGGAACGGCAGTGGCGACAACTATGACTGAGCTAGCCGCTCACCAAAAGATTGTCGGGACCGTGGAAACCCTGTTCTCCGGCAATGACGTGAGTACCGCTACCTACGTCGGATACAGCTCGAACTGTAGGATTGCCGGCTTCCAACTAAACGGATCCGGTGATGGCACGATGATGGACGGCTTGCCGGGGATGTGAGGAGCAAAAAGCAGCGGAGCGAAGAGCACGGAGCAGTGAAGAAAAGGCGACCGGTCGAACGTTGAATACGGTGTAGGGGCAGACCCACGGGTCTGCCCTCAGACTTATCCCGTCACGAACGGGGGTTCTTCTTGCCTTTTGGCCATGCGGCTGTGCCGGATGCCATA
>Ga0116149_1006015_pt1 | contig 11092 bp, 9 predicted proteins | sample AD_UKC057_MetaG_FD_89787 | JGI IMG/M metagenome (GOLD analysis project Ga0116149, IMG submission 89787) | Active sludge microbial communities of municipal wastewater-treating anaerobic digesters from USA - AD_UKC057_MetaG | ecosystem: Engineered > Bioreactor > Anaerobic > Digestate | place: USA...
CGTCCCACGGACAGCACGGACCAGGGGCCGACCCCGCGATCACGGGACTGATTCTTGGACTCATGGGTTTTGTTTTTGTGCTGATCAACGGACTTCTTGGCCGCACCCAGTGGGCCGTGGGCGCCTATTTCGGCGGGGTGGCCTGCGTGGTCGTCGGGTTTGTCCTGGCCGCCGTTGGGCTGCTGGCGCGATTCCTCGACAGCACCTCGTCTGGAGCACGAAGGAAAGAATAATTCCCCGTCAGAGGCGGTTATTTGAGAAAAACCGTAACAGCCGCCGGAAAAGGTGCAGTAGTGACAACACTTCATGCAAAAGCTGCAAGGATCATCGAGGCGGTCGTGGGCCTCTACTATCTGGCGGGCGCGCTCCCGAAAGTGGCCGACATCAACAGGTTCTCCGTGCAGATGTCCGCCTACCATGTCATTGAGGACCGCCAGCTGCTTCCCGTCTTCGGTTGTGTCACCATTTTCGCGGAATTCGCCGTCGGCATGGCTCTCGTGTTAGGGCTGAGGCTACGGGGTCTGACCTATGCCGTGTACCACGGCATGCTGGTGGTTTTCTCGGCCCTCATCGTCTATGCCTGGACTTTCCACGGACTGGAGGACTGCGGCTGTTTCCCCCTCATTGCCATGACGCCCCAGGTTTCGCTCATGAAGAACCTCGTTCTGGTCCTCCTCGGCGCCTATTCCGGATGGGTGCTCTCCGGCCCCGGCAGTGCCCTGAGGCGCCCCCCCCTTTGCGGGCCCGGCATGCTGCCGCGTTTCGCGGTGGCGCTGACGGTCAGTGTGCTCGCAACGGCCTACGCTTGGGCCACCGTGGACCGGCTTGACACCGGTACCGGCGGGGAAGGGGAGGCGACGGGCCCCTTTGCCGCGTTCCAAATTGAGACGCCGGAGGGCGTGTTCGACCTGGGCAAAGGCGTCTATCTGGTGCCCATCATGAGCATGACCTGCGAGGAATGCATGGCCAAAGTGCCGGGGATCAACGACCTGATGCAGGTTCCCGGCATGCCCCCGGTCGTTGCGCTGTGTTTCGAGGAGGAGGCGGGGGAAATGGAAAAATTCCAAAACGACACCCTGCCCCTGTTTCCCATGCACTCCCTGATCGGGCGTCCACTGGTGTATTACAGCCTGAGAGGGGAGGACTCCTTCCGTCTTTCCCTGGTGAGCGGGGGACGTGCGGTGGCGGTGTGGGACGGAAAACTGCCAACCCTGGACGAGCTGATGCCCCTCGTGGAAAAGGAAAACGCCGCAGGGGGATGACCCTGCGGCGTCAGAAAGGCAAAAGGGGGAAGAAGATCAGGAGGCGCTCTTCTTCGAGAGCTGCAGCTGGAGACTGGCCTTCTTGCGGGCGGCGCTGTTCTTGTGGATCACGCCCTTCGCGGCGGCGCGGTCAATCTCAGAGATGGCCTTGGTCACCACGGCGGCAGTGTCATCGCCGCCGCTGACGATGGCCTGCTCGGCCGTCTTCACGAAGGTCTTCATCTTGGACCGCACCGCCATGTTGCGCTGGCGGGCCAGTTCGTTTGTCCGAATGCGCTTTTCCTGGGACTTGATATTCGCCATTATTCAGAACTCCGTCGTTTTTTCAGGGTTGTTCCTTCGAGGGGCCGTCATTCTATCAAAAGAAACGCGCCCGAATCAACCCGTTTGCGCCGCTTCATTTCGGAGCGCGCCAACAGGCCCCGCCAAATTGAAACCTTTCGGTCCCGGACGGCATAATAATGCGAGAACACAACGCGGGGAGCGGCCGTCCGCACGCCGTCCCGCTGTCCGCCTGTCCGATGCCCAACCACGAGGAATAGAAGGATGAAACACCCCTGGATTGTCTACGGAGTCCTTGTGGCGCTGGCGCTCTTCGCGCAGGCCGCAGTCCGCGCGCAGGACACCGCGCAGGACGCCCCCCCGGCCGCCCCCCCCGCGGCCAGCGCGGCGTCGGCCGGGGACGCGGCGCCCGTGCCCGGCGTCTCCCCCCCGGCGGTCGCCAGCCGGATGACGCTGATGACCATGATCCAGCAGGGCGGTCTTATCCTGTGGATCACCATGGCGATGGGGTTCCTGGGCCTCCTGCTAACCATTTATCTTCTGCTCACGGTGACAACGAAGCGGGAGGTCCCGCCCACGCTGGTCAAGCGTGCACAGGCCCAGATCAAGGCGGGGGACCTCCGCGGCGCGTACCAGATGTGCCTGGAGCGCGACGAGATGATCTCGCTCGTGATCCGCGCGGGGCTCAAGATGGCCGGCCACGACCGCTATGTGATCCAGGAGGCCATGGAGAGCGAGGGCGACCGCGGCGCCACGGCCCTCTGGCAGAAGGTCTCGTACCTTAACAACATCGCCATGATCGCGCCCCTGCTGGGGCTGCTCGGCACGGTCTGGGGCATGATGCAGGCCTTCAGCTCCATCGCCCTCGACACCGCCCAGGTCAAGGGGCTGACCATGGCCTACAGCGTCTCCCAGGCCATGATCACCACGGCGGGCGGGCTCATCGTCGCCATTCCCGCCATGGCGGTCTACTACTACCTGCGGGGCCGCGTCATCCGGATCATCGCCGAGGTGGAGGCCCAGGCCAGCGAGTTCGTCGAGCTGATCGCCGAAAAGGAGCAGTCATGAGGATCGGGGTGGGACGCCAGCTTCAGGAGGAGTCGGAGACTATCCAGATGGCTCCGCTCATTGACATTGTCTTCCTCACCCTCATCTTCTTCATGGTCACCAGCGTCTACGCCACCCTCGAGAGCGAGGTGGACATCGTCCTGCCCACGGCCGACACGGCCAAGGAGAACGAGCGGACCCAGGGCGAGATCTTCATCAACCTCCGGGAGGACGGCGCGATCATCGTCAACGAGCGGCAGATGGAGGTGCCCGAGCTTCAGGAGGTGCTCCTCCGGGTGGCCAAGTACTTCCCCGGCGGCGCGGTGATCATCCGGGGCGACACCAACGCCCAGCTCGGGAGGGCCATGCAGATACTCGACTGCTGCCGCAAGGCGGACATTCAAAACATCGCCTTCGCGACGACCAAGGACGAGGACGGCGCGCCCCCGGCGTCCTGACAAACGGAATCATCATGCGAAACTGCCTGACCGCGGTCATATTGTGCTGCTGCCTGCTGCCGTCCCTTTGCAACGCCCAGGAGGGCGGGTCGGGGGGCGACCAGCTGGACTTCGCCAACGGTCTGTTCAGCCGGGGCTTCTTCGAGGAGGCCGCCGAGGAGTACGAAGTCTTCCTGCAGGCGAACCCCTCCGGCCCGGAAGCCCCCAACGCCTGGTTCCGCCTGGGGCAGTGCGCCCAGTCCTCCGGCGCGGCGGAGAAGGCGGCAGGCGCCTACACCAAGGCCGCCGAGCTGGCCCAGGACCCCGCCCTGCGCACACGGGCGCGGCTGGGGCTGGGCGAGTCCCTGGTGTCCGCCAAAAAGCACGCCGAGGCGCTTGAAATTCTCACCCCCCTCTGCGGGGAGGAGCAGGCCCCCGAAGTCCGCGGGCGGGCGCTGTACTATCTGGGCCGGGCCCAGGCCTCCCAGGGCAACCAGGAGGCCGCCGCCAAGGCCTTCGAGTCCCTCGTGGCCGCGTTGCCGGACCACGCCCTGACGCCCTATGCCCAGTACCAGCTCGCCTTCGTCCAGATGGCCCGCAATTTCCACGAGGACGCCGCCATCACCTTCTCGCAGGTGGCGGAAAACACCAAGGCCGACGCCGCCCTCCGCATGGAGAGCCGTTTCCGCACCGCCGAAATCTACGACAAGATCGGATGGTTCAGCGCCGCCGTCGGGGCCTACGAGCAGCTCAAGACCGAGTTCCCCGATTCGGACTACGCGCGGCGCGCCGACTACGGCTACGCCTGGTCCCTCTACCACGCCCGCAAGTACCCCGAGGCCGCCGCCGCCGCGGAAAAGTTCCTGGCCGCCAGCACCGACCCCGCCCTGATCCCCGGCATCCGCTACCTGCTCGCCAACTGCCTCCAGCAGCAGAAGGAATTCGACCGGGCCCTGGAGATTTACCGCGACCTCCCGGAAAAGCACCCCGAGTCCCCCTTCGCGGCGCAGGCGCGGGCGAAAGTGCCCTGGGCGCTGCATCTGAAGGGCGACGCCGCGGGCGCCAAGGCTGCCGCTCTGGCCTACCTTCAGGAGGACAAGGAATCGCCGGCGGCCGGCGAGGTTGGCTTTCTGCTGGGGCTGCTCCTCCACGCCGAGGGCAACAACGAGGACGCCCGGCAGGAGTTCCGTCTGGTGGCTGAGAAGTTCCCGGACAGCGAGTTTGCGCCGGAGGCCCTGTACAAATCCGCCGAATGCACCCTCCAGCTGGGCATGCGCGACGATGCGGCCAAGACCTTCGAGGAGTTTGTGCGCCGGTATCCGGACAACCCGCTCGCGGCCGAGGCGATCCTGCGCGCGGGCGACGCCCAGTTTAACTCCCAGGACTTCGCGAAGGCCGTGGAGAAGTACACGGCCCTGCTGGCCAGCCCGGTGACCCCCGAAGCCGAGGAAAACGCCCGCTACCGGCTCGCCATCACCTACCACAACATGAAAGAGCGGGCGAAGGCCGCGGAGCAGTATCAGGCCCTGCTGGACAAGTTTCCCGCGTCCCGCCATGCCGCGCAGGCGCTGTTCCACCTCGGGGAGTACCAGCTCCGGGAGCAAAAGGACGCCCTGAAGGCCATCGAGTCGTACCAGGCGTCCCTGGACAAAGCCCCGGCCCCCGAACTCGCCGCCCTGGCACTCAGGGGGCTCGCCCTGGCCCGCTACGAGCGCAAGGACTACGAGATGGCCGCCGACCAGTTCCTGCGGCTGATCCGCGAGTACCCCCAGACCGTGCTCCCCGAGGAGGTGTACACCTGGTGCGGGCAGTGGTTCTTCGACGCCGGAAAATGGGCGGAGGCCACCGCCGTGCTGGACGCGCTCCTCAAGGCGCTGCCTGAATACCCCTACGCCGACAAGGTCCGCTTCACCGCGGCGGAGTGTTCGGAAAAGTCCGGAAACGACGCCGACGCCCTTGCGAGGTACCAGGCGACCGTGGATGCCAACCCGACCGGCGCCAAGGCGGTGGAGGCGAAGTACCGCATGGCCCGCCTGCATGAAAAGGCGGGGGAGGAGGACAAGGCCCTTTCCCTTTACGAGGAGGCCTCCTCCGCCAACACGGGCGAGGTGGCGGCCCAGGCCCGGTTCCGCCTCGGCGAAATCTTCGAGGCCCGGGGAGAGCACGAGCGTGCCGCCCGCAACTTCATGCGCGTCGCCATTCTCTTCCTCCACGAAACCCTGTCACCCCAGGCCCTGGCCCGGGCCGGGCAGTGCTACGAACAGGCGGGCCTCGCCGCGCAGGCGCTGGGCGCCTACGAGGAACTGCTGAAGGACTATCCCGAGTCCGAGCCCGCGCCCAAGGCCCGCGAGGCCGCGGACCGTCTGCGGCAGGCGGGGACCGCCGCCGCCCCGGCGAAGGAGCCCGCCGCATGACCAGCCGGCGCACCATGATGGGGGTCTCCTTTCTCGTCAGCGCGCTGGTCTACATCGCGATGCTGCTGGCCGCACCCTATGTGACCCTCATGGAGGCGAACCGCTCCGCCGCCGTTGCCATGAATCTGGTAAGCATCTCCCTGCGCGAGGACACCCCGGAGGTGACGCCCCCCCCGGTGGAGGAGAACCCCGTGGCGGCCCCCTCGCGGCCCGGAAGCATTGAGGAGCTCCTTTCCCAGCCCGGCGAGGCGCCCGTCGAAGCGCCCGCCGGCCAAAACGCCGCCCCCGCGGAAATCCCCGATCTCGCCGGACGTGTGGCCGGGGAGCCCATCGCGAGGGAGCACGAGCTCGCTTTCGACCCCGCGTCCCTGGAGCGAGCCGACGCCAAGATCATCGAAATTGACCGCGACACGGCCCGCAACGAGGTGGAGGTGCCCCGCAGGCTGGTGCGTCCCAGTCCCGACCGGATTCTGGAACCGGGCGTGTTTCCCGCCCTCCGCAGCGAGGGGTTCGCGCCCGGCGACATCCCCCTGGAGCCCGTGCCTGCGGGCATCGGACTCGCCCCGGCACCCGGCGAGGCGCTGGCCGGTCCCCCGCCCGTGGCGCCGGTCACGCCGCCCGTTCCCGTGCCCGAACCCGTCCAGAAAGCCATCGAAGCCCCCCTGGCCGACCTGCCCATTGAAAACGAGGTGAGGGAGGCCAAGGCCGAAAGCGACTACGTCTTTCTGGACGACATGCTCGACATCCGCGTGAACACCTACACGCAGCCCGGCGAGCCGCTGGGTTTCTTCGAGTTGGTGGTCTCCCCCAAGCAGGGCAAGGCGGTCGAGGTCATTCCCAAGGACATCACCTTCGTCGTGGACGCCTCCCAAAGCGTCATGCAACGCAAGCTCGACCTCGTGTGCCGGGGACTGGGCGGAGTGATCATGCGCCTGCGCCCCGAGGACTATTTTAATCTGGTCATTTTCCGCGACAACCCGGTGCCTTTCCAGCCGCAGCGCGTCCCCGCCACCGAGGCCAACAAGGCCGCGGCCGTCGGCCTCCTGAAAGGGCTAGAATCCAAGAGCCAGACCGACGTCTACAAAGCCCTGAACCCGGTGGTAATGGAGGCACCGCGCCCCGGCATTCCCGGGATGATCTTCATCTCCTCCGACTTCCGCCCCACCACCGGGGTGCAGAACGGCCGCGAAATCATCAACGGGCTCAGCCGGGACAACGCCCTGCGCAACAGCATCTACGCCTTCGGCGTGGGCAACACGGTGAACCGCTACACCATGGAATTTCTGGCCTACCGCAACAAGGGCCGCGCGCGGATCACGCCCGACATCGAGAAGGCCCCGCCCGAACTGGAGGCGTTCTACCAGGAATTCAGCGATCCCGTGCTCACGGGCATTCAGGTCAATTTCAGCCGGATCGACGAGGAAGAAATCTATCCGGCGCACATTCCCGACTTCTTCACCAACAGCGGCGTGGCCCTCTACGGGCGTTTTGACCCCGCCAAGAACCGCCAGTTCGTCATGCGCATGACCGGATGGGCGGGCGACCGGAAGAAGGAGGTGGTGTTCCGCGCCGAACTGGACAAGGCCGGAAAGGGAGGCTCCTCCATCCCCGGCAACTGGGCGTTTGCCAAATCCTACGCCCTTATCAGCGAGATGTCGGAGAAGGGGGAAACCCCCGAACTCCTAAACCAGCTCCGGGAACTGTCAAGGAAGTACAATGTCCGCACCTCCTACGACCAGTAGGCCGCCCCGTATCGTGTCGCGCACCTCCGGAACCGGGAGTCTCCGCGGGTGACCGCCCCGCCCCTTCCTCCGACCGCTGAGGTCTGGCTGCGTCTGCTGGACACGCCGGGATCTCTCCCCCGCGCCATGACGAACATCTATGGCAGCGGCCTGCTGGACGAGCGGGCCGCCCTGGTGCGCGCCGTCGTTCGCCGTTTCCTCGAGACCCATGGAAACCGCCCCCTGCGCGTTTTCCGGTCGCCGGGCCGTATCAATCTCCGCGGCATGCACGTTGACACCCACGGCGGCCGGCTGAACCTCATGACGCACCACCGGGAAACCGTGGTGGCCGCCGCCCCCTCCGGGGACTCCCTGTGCCATTTCGTCAACCTCGAACCGGCCTACCGCGAGGCCCGTTTTGACCTCGCCGATGGTCTGAGCGAACTCTCGGGAGACTCCTGGACCGCGTTTATCGGCTCGTCCAAGGTAGCGAACCGCGTCAGGGAACGCCGGGCCCTGCCAGGAGAGGACTGGGCGAACTATCTGGAGGGGGCCAGTCTCCGCACCGTCTGCGGGTTTCCCCCCGAATCCGCGCGGGGCGTCCTCGCGGCGGTCGGCAGCGACCTGCCCCGTGGCGCAGCCCTGAGCTCCTCCGCCGCCCTGTGCGTCTCCGTCTTGCTGGCGGTGCACGCGCTCAACGGCCTGCCCGCACAGGCCGAGGCGCTGATCCGCGCCGAACAGGACGCCGAATGGTTCGCCGGTGCCCGCGTCGGCATGAGCGACCAGGGGGCCATGATCCTCGGACGCAGGGGAAGCCTCCTGAACGCGGCCCTCTTCGCCGAGGACTTCAGCCTGAAAGACGCCGCCCACCATGACTGGCCGGAAGGCTGGCGCGTGCTGGTGGTGAACTCGCACACCCGCCGGGCGTTGAGCGGAGCGCAGCTTGTCGACTACACGCGCAACCGCTTCGCCTACTCCATGGCGATGCACGTACTCCGGCGCGCGATGCTGGAAACGGGCGTCCCGCCGGAACGTGTCCTGGCAATGGACCGGCTTTCACGCATCACCCCCGGAGCCTTCGGCGGCGTTCCGGGCCTCTGCGCGCTGCTGGCCGCGGTGCCTGAGGAAATCTCCCTCGACGAGTTGGCGGAGCGCTACGACCCGCCCGCCATGACCGAGACCTATGAGAAGTATTTCGGCGCCGTGGACCCGGCCCTCCGCCCGCGCCGCATCCGGCTGCGGGGCCCGCTGGCCTTCGGGCTCGCGGAGTCCGAAAGGGCGCGTGTTTTTCCCGGGTTCCTGGAGAGGGACGACGCGGAGGGGGCCGGACATCTCATGTCCACCGGGCACGACGGCGACCGGGTCTGCGACGCCCACGGCGGCCCGTACACCTGCGACCTTTCCGACGGGGCTTTGGCGCGCCTGGCGGAAACGGAAACCCCCCTCAGCGAATGCCCCGGAGCCTATGGCGCCAGCAGCCCTGTGCTCGACTTTCTCGTGGACGGCGCGATCGAGGCGGGCGCGCTAGGAGCCTGCCTCACCGGCGCGGGGATCGCGGGGGCCGTGCTCGTGCTCTGCCGCGAAAAGGAAGAGGGGCGCATTGCCGAAGCGCTCAGAAACCGGCTGGCCTCCGCCGACTACCGGGAAAGGGGAAGGCGGGAGGCACCACTCACCCCCTCGGAACTCGCCGCCGCGGTGGTGGTCAACCGGTCCACCGCCGGCGCCTGCGAGATTGTTCCCGAGTCCTGACCCCTCAGTCGGAAACGCCAACGTGCCGCCTGAGCAGGTCGGCCACGGTGTCAATCTGGCCGTCCGTCAGTTCGGGATACACGGGCAGCGCCAGCACTTCCCCGCAGGCCTTGTCCGCCACCGGGCAGGAGGCGTCCCCGCTGTACGCGGCAAAACACGCCTGACGGTGCAGGGGAACGGGATAGAACACGCCGCATCCGACCCCCTCCGCCTGGAAAAGCGCCTTGGCCTCGTCGCGCCGGGGGATGCGCACCACATACTGGTGGTAAATGTGCCGGTATCCCGGAAGCTCGACGGGCAGCGACACACCCTCCGCGCCGCCCAGCGCCTCCGCGTACCGGAGGGCATGGCGCCGGCGCAGGTCATTCCACCGGTCCAGGTGACGCAATTTCACCCGCAGCACGGCGGCCTGCAGGGCGGGGAGGTGGCTGTTGACCCCCACCATGTCGTGCAGGTACGCGGCGCGCGCGCCGTGGCAACGGAGCAGCCGGACCTTCTCGTCCAGCGCGGGGTCGCTCGTGAGCACCATGCCGCCCTCCCCGGCGGCGCCAAGATTCTTTGTCGGGTAGAAGCTGACGGCCGCGGCTCTGCCCATGGACCCCGCCATGCGGCCGTTGTGCGAGGCGCCCAGCGCCTGGGCGGCGTCCTCTATCACGGGAATGCCGTGCCGCCCGCCCAGGTCCAGAAAGGCGTCCATGTCCGCGCAGTGACCGAAGAGGTGCACCGGCACGATGGCCCGCGTGCGCGGGGTGATGCGCTCCTCCACGGCCGCCGGATCCAGCGTCAGCGTGTCCGGGCGCACATCGGCGAACACCGGCACCCCGCCGGCGTTCACGATGGCGCCCGCCGTCGCGAAGAAGGTGAAGGGCGTCGTGATCACCTCATCCCCCGGCTTCAGTTCGAGGGCGCGAAAGAGCAGGTACAGGGCGTCCGTGCCCGAGGCGACCCCCGCGGCGTGGGCGCAGCCGGCATAGTCGGCCATCTCCCTCTCAAACCCCTCCACCTGCGGGCCGCCGCGGAAAAGCTGCGACTCCATCACCTCCAACACCGCGGCCTCAACCTCTCCGCGGATTTCCGCGTATTGCGCCTTCAGATCCAACAGGGGAACCCGCATGACAACGTCTCTCCGGAAAAAAGGGCCAGAATCACACCCACCCCGGCGGTAATGATAGCAGACCCCGCCCCCCCCGGTCATCCAGCAGGGCCTTTCTTCCGGTACGCGGACGTTTCGCGCGCCGGAAATCCACACCCACAGAACACCGCACAGGCAAATGCTGTGGCCTCCGTGTTTCTGGTATGATGGGGGCGCTGAAAACGGAGTGTTCGCCGCATGCACAGCGAAAGCGCCTTCAAGACCGGGGACGGGATGGAACTTTACGCGCAGCAATGGGTTCCAGAGTCTGGAGTCCGGGCGCGGTTGGTCCTGATCCACGGCTTCGGCGACCACAGCAGCCGGTATGCGCACGTGGCCGCCCATTTCAACGGAGCCGGCATTGCCGTGCACACGTACGACCAGCGGGGGCACGGAAAGTCGCCCGGACGGCGCGCTTACATTTCCCGCTTCGACGACCTGCTCGCGGACTTGGACGCCTTTCTTGCCTGGTCCAGAGACACCCTCGCCGGGGCGCCCCTTTTTCTGATGGGGCACAGCATGGGGGGAATGGTTCTCACCCGCTACGTCCAAACCCGAGCCGTCCACGCCGCCGGCCTTGTCTTCAGCAGTCCCTTCCTGGGGTTTCCCGATGATGTGCCCAAGGTCCTGTTGAAAATCGCCGGCCTCCTTTCCGCCGTCTTTCCCGGCCTCCCGGTGGGCGCCGTGGACAACCGGGGCCTTTCACGCCTGCCCGACGTGGTGGCGGCCGCCGACGCCGATCCCCTCACCTTCCATGGCCGCGTCGCCGCGAAGACGGGCGCGCAGTTTCACACGACCATACAGTCCGCCGAGAAGGACTACGGGGCCATTACGCTCCCGTCGCTGGTGCTGCACGGGGAGGCGGACAGGGTGGTGCCCTGCTCGGGCGGGGTGCGCCTTTTCGAGGGCATGGGTGCGGGCGACAAAACCCTGCGCCTCTTTCCCGGCGGTTATCATGAACTGTGGAACGACACCGACCAGGAGGCGTTCCTTCGGGAAGTGACCGGGTGGATCTGCGCGCGCGCCTCGGCGGCCGGCGCATGACACC
>Ga0116149_1006016_pt1 | contig 11091 bp, 13 predicted proteins | sample AD_UKC057_MetaG_FD_89787 | JGI IMG/M metagenome (GOLD analysis project Ga0116149, IMG submission 89787) | Active sludge microbial communities of municipal wastewater-treating anaerobic digesters from USA - AD_UKC057_MetaG | ecosystem: Engineered > Bioreactor > Anaerobic > Digestate | place: USA...
CGCGCCGCGCCGCCTGTGCGATATTTGTTTGAACGAGCGGCGGGGTTGTCCCGCGGCCCAACAGGAGACCCGTGGAAATGAAGCAAGACGCAATTATCGAGGCATACAAGAAGACGGTCGACGCATCCGCCGCGTTCGAGGGCGCGGCCATGGCCATGATCGCCCTCATGCCGGACTCGCCCCCGGACGCCGATGGCAAGACCCATAAGATGATCACTCCCGACATGCACGACTGCATGACCGGGTGGCGGTTCCATTTGCAGGACGCCCGGCTCCGCCTGAACGCCGTGTTCGTCGACATGCTCCGGTACAGCGAAGAGTTTGTGGAGCAGCAGCTTGCGGAGCAGGCGGCCGGCGCCGCGGCCCCCGCCGACCCGGCCCCCAACTTCAAGCCGCAGGACGCGCAGCCGTGAAGTCGCAGAAGCTGCAACGGGGAATGACGACGCCGCGGGTGATGGACGCGTACACCGGCGAGGACATCAAGTACACGAAGGCCGGCGACTTCTGGATCGCGTCGACGTCGCTGTGGACGTCGCGCCCGTTCAATTTCCTCGACGACCTGAAGTACGCGCTCAGCTATTCGATGGGGGTCCCCCCGCGATATAACAAGCCGGGCATCGAGGTGACCCGCAACGAAGGCGAGCGCCCGAAAGGCGCCGAAGAGGAGTAATGGATATGAAGAAGTGGTTTGTTTTCGCGTTGTTTGTTCCGATGCTTGCCTTTGGGCAGGGCCGCATCCAGGCGTTTTCCGTGAACGTGGAGACAAACCACCTTTCCCACGTCGTCATGGGCACCGACTCGCTGCACCGGACCAACCTGGTTTCCAGGTATCAGTTCTCGGTGCAGCATCTCGCCGAGGCGCTTGACGCCCGGTGGGGGCAGGCCGAGTACGACTGGGGGTTCTCCACCAACGGGTGGACGGTTTTGCTCCCGTCGAACGGCACGGCCCAGGCCACGCTCAATTTCATCGACGCCGAGATGGGGACGGCCCGCGTGAACATGACGAACCTGCTGAACGCGCAGGGCGCGATCAACACGAACTTCACGAACCTGTCCAACGCGTTTGTGAGCCTGCAGGGCACGATCAACACGAACGCGGCGCTGTCGTCCTCCAACGCAGCCATCGCGAACTGGAACCAGGGGAACATCAGCAACCTCGTCGGGCAGGTGCTCCACAACGTGTACCGCTCTTTCACCAACATCCCCGGAATGTCGACCAACCCCGCCTACACCAACGTGGCCTCGACGAACTTCGGGTGGAGCTACTCGTGGAAGCCGGAAGGCGAGGACTTCGAGTCGAACGATTTCGACGTCGCGATCGGGTTCGTAGACCTCGCCTCCGCGTTTACGGGATACTCGGACGGACAGCTGGCTCCGGTTTCCAACCTGCTTGGCGCCGTCACGTTCGACGGTGCCTATTTGTCGCACTGGGGATACTCCGGGTTCGGCACGCGGACCTTCTACACCAACGTCTATACGAACACGGCGTCCTACGATTTACTGTTCCCGGCCGACGCGGGGGTTTCGAGCGGCAGCTACGCGACCGCGGTCGGCGCGCTTTCGCTGGTTCCAGCCGCCGACCCGAACTTCGTTCGCGGCGTACGCATTACCGCCCCTGGGCGATATTATCTCTCGTGCGGCGCCGAGTTCTCGGATCTTTCTCCGATTGCCAGCGGAACAAACGATGTTTTGGAGGGCAGTGGGTATCTGAAGTTCCAGGCGTTTGATGGATTCTCAACCCCTATCAATTTCTGGCGCGGGGTCGGCCGGCTGCCGAAGCCTTCCGCCGGGTGGGTCCCCGCCGACCTCGGAGGCGCCGCCGCGAGCGCGGGGCCCGACGGTGCGTATTCGGTGTTGGCCAACTTCTCGGACATGTTTCTTGTGTCCGAAGTGAACGGGGCCTCCGTGTCGGCGACCAATCCGCTCGAAATCAGGGTCCAGCTTACATACACCGAGTCGGCCGACGTCGGCGCCGTGCCGTCGGCCTTGATGATCCGGGGGCTCTACCTGACGATTGTGCGCACCGCCACGTGGGGCGGCGACGGCGGTGGCGGTGGTGGCGGAGGTTCGCGATGAAGAAGTTTGTTTTCGGCCTTGTTTTCTCCGTTCTGGTTTCCAGCGGGTTCGCGCTTACGTCGGACCAGGTGTTCGCTTATCTGGTGGACCGCGGCCAAAACCCGTACTACCTGCACTCCGTCGGCCTGTTCGAGCTGTACATGGGCGACGACGGGGTCCGGGTCGTCGCGTGGCGCGTCCCGGGCGTGGCCCAGCCGACAGCCGAAGACTTCCTGCCGGAAGCGGATGCCGCCGCCCGCGTCCTGCGGTACAAGCTGGAGCGGGCCCGCAAGTGACGAAGGAGTTCAAGCTGTCCTACGCGGTCCCGCCCACCCGGCAGTTCTTCTACCAGGTGCCCGGCGGGCCGTACGTCGAAACGGCGTGCGACTGGGGCATGCTTGAATCCGAGGTCCGCCGCAGGTGCGAGGCCGCAGGAGTCGTTCCGCCGGAGCCGCTTCGCGCCTTGATGGAAGACTACATGTGCGACCATCTGCCGCCCGGGTTTTGCACCGGCGGAGAGCCTTCGAAACCAATGATTTCTTTTTCGGCCGTCCTGGAGTCCACCGATAAAATTGTTAAGCGCGCAAGCGCAACAGGCGGGTTTGGACGCTCGCTGGCCGACCGAATTGATTCTCGCGCGAACGCGTGCATGGCGTGCAAGTCCCACTCGATGGGGCTGTGCCTGACGTGCAACGGCCTGTTGGCCCACTATGCCCCGTACCTGCGCGACCGGCAGACCGCGTACGACCGTACGCTCCGGGTGTGCACGGCCACGATGGCCGCCGTTCCGCTTTTGCTGCACGTGGACGCCGCGGCGATGCCCGACGCGGCGTACCCCGATGGGTGCTGGGTATCGAAGGAGCGCGGCCATGTCTGAGTCCCAAACGATCGAGTCCACGCACGAAGTCCAGACGGCCACCTCCGCCGGGCGGCCGGTCGCCGACCGCATAACGACGATCGAGGCGGCCCGCGCCATCTACGCGAAGCTGCGCGAAAAGAGCTTCGAGGACGCCGAGCGCCGGCTGCGGATCAAGGGCCAGATCGACGGGCGCCCACCGTACAACCCGGCGAAGCTAAAGGAGCTTGGGCTCGGGTACCTGACCAACGTCAACTTCCTCGAGCTTCGGGCGATGCTCGACGACCGCGCGGCTCGCCGGTTCAGCTCCTACTTCGAGGTCCCGGAGCTTATCCAGGCCAAGCAGGTTGCCAACGTCGACCCCGCGTCCGACGCGCCAAACTACGGAATGGTTGTCGCCGAGGAGTTCACGAAGTTGCTCAAGGAAGACTGGGAAGGCTTCGCCCCTCTGATGGACTTGGTCGGCCGCGAGGCCGACGAGTACGGGTTTGGCGTGGCCATGTTCCCGGACGAGTGGGACTGGCGGCCCGAAGAGCGGCACGTCTCCAACTTCTTCCCCGACCCGAACGCGAAGGTCGACCTCACCAAGATGTCGATGTTTTGCTACAACGGGACCTTCAAGCCGACGGAGCTTTTTGAGCGGATCTCTGACCCGGCCCTGGCCGCCCAGGCAGGGTGGAACGTCCCCGCCGTCCGCAAGCTGCTGGTACGGCTGTTCGTGAAGAAAGAAAACGCGCACGACCCGTTTGGCCAGCAGCACGGCAACCCGTGGGAAGAGATCGAGCAGCGGTTCCGCAACAACGACACGACCGTCCAGATCGAGGAGCTCCGCGACATAGAGGTTGTTCACCTCGTGTACGCGCAGGTCGACGACGGCGAAGTCGGGCACAAGATTTTCTCGCGCGCCGAGGGCGAGAAGGACGAGTTTCTTTTCGAGGCCCCTCGCCGGTACAAGTCGATGCGCAACGCCCTGTGGTGCCTTCCGTTCAACTACGGCGACGGCTACCTCCGGTCGTGCCGCGGCATCGCGTCCTATATTGAGCAGCACTGCGATTTGTCGAACCGGTATCTCGGGTCGGCGTTCGACGCCGGCCGCACGGCCAGCACGCTTCTCGTGCAGCCAACCAACCCCGCCGGCTACGACCGGCTGCAGATCGTGCGCCAGGGCATTCTTACGGTCGTCGACCATCGCCTGACCATCCAGCAGTCCAGTTTCCAGCCCCGCATCAACGACCTAATCGCCCTGCGCCGCGTCAGCTCGGAGCTGATGCAGAACAACACCCGCGAGCTGAAGTACATGCCGGAGGACCCCAGCTTCAACCCCCAGCCGAAGACGGCCGAGGAGGTGCGCGAGCTGTCCAGCCGGTTCGCCCGCGGCGAGCAGTCCCAGACCGTGTTCTACGCCGCCCAGCTGCAGAAGCTGTACCGCGAGATTTTCCGCCGCCTGACGAACCCCGAGTACCTGCTGTCGAACGTCGACCGGCCCGGCCTCGGGCTGGCGCTTGGGTTCGCCATCCGCTGCGTGGAGCGCGGCGTGCCCCTCGAGCTGCTGCTCGACTACGACCAATGGCGCATTTTGGCCGTGAAGCCGATCGGCGGGGGATCCCCGCAGGCCCGCAACTCCGCGCTGATGGACATGATGCAGCTGCGCGGCGAGGCCGACGAGAAGGGCCGCCGAGAGATCCTTCGCGACTACGCGGCTTCCCGGGTCGGCTACGACTATGTCGACCGCTACTTCCCGCCCAAGACGCGCGACTCGATCTCGACGAACGAGCACAGCATCGCGTCCCTCGAAACCAGCGACTTCTACTCGGGGGCGCAGGGCGTCGTCGGGTCCGACCAGAACCACGTCATCCATTTCACCGTGCACGCGCAGCCCGTCCAGCAGGTCGCCCAGGCGATCGAGGAACAGGGCATCGAGGCCATCGACCCGCAGCGGGCCATTCCGTTGCTGTCGGCCGCCCTGCCCCACATGGAGCAGCACCTCCAGTACCTGCAGCGCGAGCCCACGAGGAAGGATTTCGTGCGGCAGGGCGTCGAGGTTCTCAAGGGCGGCGTGAAGGCGCTCGACGAGTGCAAGCGGGCCGTCGAGAAGATGCAGGAAGCGCAGGCCAAGCTCGAGCAGGAGCAGGCCGAGAAGCTGGGCCAGGCCGAGCAGCGCGCGTTCACCGCCGAACAGCAGTTGGAACTCGCGAAGGCGCAGATGAAGCAGGAAGTCGAAGTCCAAAAGCAGGCGTCGCTAAACGCGATGCGGGCCATGAAGACCCAAGACCAGATGCGCATCAACGCCGACCGGGCCGCAAGCGACATTCGCCTCAAGAGCGAGCGGCAGGCCGCCGAGCTCGAGCTCATGCGCCGGAAGACCGAAGCGGAGGTCGAGGCGAAGCGCGCCAAAACCAAATCTCCGGGCGAGTAGCCCGGGCAACCAGGAGACCATCAAATGAAGAACATGCGGGAGATCGTCGCGTCGCTCGACGCGCTGAAAACCCTCGACGGACAACGCGCCTACCGGGAGTGGGCCATGGACCCTCGAACCGCGACGTACCTTACGCTCGTTGCGGACTTGCTGCAGCCGCCGCCCTTGTCGGAGGACCAGCTGTCGAAGACGCACGCCACGCTCAACGCCCTCGTTCGCAGGGAGCTGATCGAGTCGTTCGTCGACCTTGCTTTCCGGCTGGAGTCTGTCGATCTCGGCGGCGACTCCGCCGCACCCGATCCGGACTACGGGTCGGACGACGAACTTGCGCGAGTGCGCGAAGAAATTCGGGTGCTCACCCAGCGGGCTTCCGAGCGTGTAGCGATGCTGGACAAGCCGGTTCCCGCGCCGGCGTCAACGCCAAAGCGGAGAAAGAAGACAACCCATGAGTAACGAAGAACCCCAGGAAGCCGGCGGAGTGGATGCCGCCATGCAGATGTTCGAGTCGATGGACTCCGGAGGCGGGGCCCCGCTGGCCGCGTTCTCCCGTCCCGACTCGCAACCAAAACCGCAGCCGGAACAGCAGCCGGAACAGCAGCCGGAACAGCAGCCGGAACAGCAGCCGGCCGCCCCCGCTTCGGGAGGCCCCATGCTGGACCCGCCTGCATCGCCCCCGGGAGCGCAGCCCGTCGTGGACGTCCCCGACCACGTCGTCCGCAAGGGCGACAAGGCCATCGCGACGTGGAAGCAGCTCTACGCCGAGCTCGACTCGTACAAGTCGAAGGTCGTCGAGATCGAGCAGGACCGCGAGCTGAAGGACGCCCGCCTGCGCGAGCTCGAGGAGCAGCTCGGCAAGGTGCCGAAGGAAGCCGACCTCGAGGCCGCCCGCAAACGCGCGGCAGAGCTGGAGGACGAGCTCGGCAAGATCGACGTCGCGCGGAGCCCTCGGTTCCAGGAGATGTACGAGAAACCGATTCGCGAGCTGTTCGGCAAGGTCGTCCAGCAATTTATGAAGGCCGGACATCCGCAGGAGCTCGCCGTGCAGAAGGCGCGGCTCGTGTTCAAGCCCGGCATGCAGGACCCGCAGGCCATCGCCCAGGTGCTCGAGGACGAATCGTCCCTCGTTGTCGGGGCGGTCAGCGCGCTCCTCGACGAGCGCGAGGTGCTCGCCCAGCGCCGCGAGGACGCCCTCGAAAACTGGCGGCAGGAGCAGGCCGCAGGAGCGGAAGACATGAAGCGCCGCGAGGCCGCAACAATCAGCGAACAGCTGAACAAGCACGCCGCCGCCGGGTTTGGCCGCGCCTTGAAGGAGGGCTCGTGGCTGTACAAGGAAGGCGTCGACGACAACTGGAACAACGGGGTGAAGGCCCGGAAGGACGCCGTCATGGGATTCATCCGCGGCGGCAAGCCGGACGAGCTGGCCTACCTCGTGGCCGAGGGCGTCGCCGCTCCGACCTACCGGCAGCTGGCGAACAGGTACAAGGCCGAGGCGGACGACCTCCGCGACCAGCTTGCCCGGGTTGGCGGGAATCGTCCCGGCATCGGGTACAGTTCCGCGCCGCCGGCTGCGTCCGGCGCCGCCCCGCAGCAGCCGGCTCCGACCAGCTTCCGCGACGTGATCGACCGGGAGTGGTCCGACATGTAGGCCGGCGCTTGCCGACGACCCCCGGGTTCGCCCGGGGGTTTTTCGTCTAGGCTTGACACAACTCGCCAACTCTGCTACCTTTGCGATAGATCGTAATTCCAGCAGTTGATCTAGCTGGCCAAAACCCCAGCGGCGGGGCAGACGCTGAACTCCGATTGCGTCGTCGGAAACAAACATGACGGTTCCTCGAGCGAGGGCTGTGATCTTTCAACCAATGACCCAAGGAGTAATCCAATGTCCCATGTAGTTGCAATGCCGACTGTCGGCACCACGGTAAACGAGCGCCTGCTCCAAGTCGACAACAAGCTCATCCGCATGGCCGAGCACATCGCCGACTTCCTCAAAGACGGCCAGAAGAAGCGCCCCCGCGCCTGGCGCGATCTCGTGAAGTACGGCTCGTTCGTTCCCTTCCAGGGCGAACAGCAAACCACGAACATTTTCCGAGGCTCCATCGGCGAGCAGTACGGCCTCGACGGCTGGCTGAAGGCCGAAGCCTCGCGGCGCGGAGTGAACGGCGGGGTCGCCGCGCACGACCGCGGCACCTATGCCCCGAAGACCTACGACTGGGCGATCGAGTCGCTCGGAATGCTGGGCCCCTTCACCCGCAGCTGGAAGTCCCCCACGGTCGCCGTGTACGACTTTATGACCGCGGACAAGGCCAAGGAACAGTTCGCCATGATCCTGAAGGCCGGCGAGCAGGTCGTCTCCGACACCCGTGAAGTGTTCCAACGCGAAATGTACATGTACTTCGCCTCCAAGGCGGGTCGTTGCTTGATCGCGTCCGAAGGCTTCAACGAGTTCGTGGACAGCGCCGAAAACCGGTTCACCTTCGACCCGTTCTACGTCGACTCCGACGGCGACCAGGTCATCATGATCCCGGCTTCGAAGCTCTCCAAGGTGTCGACGCTCAGCTGGAGCTGGCTCGACTTCCTGAAGAGCTGGCTGACGGAAGAGTGCCCCGACGCGGCCGTCGGAACGGATTCCGGAATGCCCGTGTTCGGCGCCATGCTCGACAAGAACGAGTTCGAGAAGATGGTCTACAACGACGCGAACCTGCGCGAAGATTTCCGCTTCGCCATGCCGCAGGCCCTGATCAAGGGCTTCGACATGAACTTCAAGGTGTACCGCGGCATCGCCCTGATGCACGACTCGGCCCAGCCCCGCTGGGACGTGAAGAGCATCAAGCCCGCGGCCACGGATCCCGCGACCCCGGTCGACATGGCCGTCTTGAAGCGCGTGGCGCCCCAGCGCCTCGGTCGCACGGTGGCCATCGGCCGCGTGCCCGAAGCCAACCCCGAGTATCTGAACGCCGAGTTCGGATTCATCGTGATGTACATCAAGGACGTGTACAGCGTCCTGGTGCCGCCGGTGATCACGAGCCTCGGTTCCGGGATGAACTTCGGTCCCGCGCCGGGATACAACGGCCAATGGACCTGGCTGAACATTCGCGATGCGGTCATCAACCCGCTGAACGAAATCGGCCACTTCTTCTGCCGGTTCGAGTACCGCCCGAAACCCGAAGAGAACGCGATGAACCCCATCGTGGTCCTCTACCGGCGCTGCCCGCACACGGTGATCACGACCTGCGCCCTGGACACCAAGCTCGGTGCGCCCGCGCTGACCTCCGCCACCGCGGTGGAAAGCATCGCGATCGCCGACGGCGCGGACACCTCGGCCACGTCCACCGCGTTCGCGGTGACCTTGTCCGAAACGGCGGCTCTGACGATGGGTCAGCCCGTCACGCTGACGGACGCCTCCTCGAACGCCTTCAGCGGCTACATCGCTTCGACGTCGGCCGCTCCGACGTACGTGGTGATGGGGGCCGAGGCGGTCTCGGCGTTCAACATCACGGACACCCCGGTCACGATCGTCAAGGCATAACCAATTCCCGGGGCCGGGCAACCGGCCCCGGGGCAACCATAAGGAACACACATCATGGCAGCGAAACTCATTCTTCTGGCGGTCGAAACCTGGAACTCCGGGACGGGCGCGACCACGGGCGCGGTAAAAGTCGCGGACATCGTCGACTACCGCACCTACGTCAACGACCACGGCGAAACGGTCAGCCTGATCGAAACGACCTCCGGGATGCTCCCGGCGATCGCGATCACGCAGAGCTACAGCGCGAACGTGGCCTCCCTTCCCGCGCCCGAGCACACGGCCGCGAACGTCCCCACGGCCCACGCGACCCCGACGGTCGATCCGTTGGGCGACCAGTACCGCGGCTCCTCGTTCCCGTAGTCCGCGAAGGAACCCGGGCGACCTGGTCCCCAGTCGCCCGGGGTCCGTTTTGTTTCTGGCGCTCGCCGGGTTGCCTCCGCGTGGTTGGTCTCCGCGCGCGCTTGCGCCCCCTGGCGAGCCCTTTGCATTCGCGGGACGGACTGGTAGACTTGAACACCGAGAGGAACCGACGCTATGAGAGGACCCGCATGCTACACGAACAGCTCCCCCGCCGAGGCGGAGGTTACGATCAACGCGCCCGTCTACCAAATCGACGGCGCGACTTTTGGTTTTAGGAACGAGGCGTTCGAATACGCGGACTTGGTTCTCGCCGGCGCCGGCGTCGACTGGCTCGCCCGGTTCGAGCTCGCGTATCCCCCGACCGACCCCGACTCCGTCGACGTGCGGCTCGGCGGAACGGCCAACCAGCGCCCCCTTATCGGCGGCCTCGACAAGGATTTCTCCGTCGACGGCAAAAACGTGTATCTATATTTTGCCCCCGCCGTTGGCGACGTCGTGTACGTCCGCTACGCCGCGGGCGTCGGCGACGACGGCACGTCGCCGGACGGGACGGTCCCGGTCGGTACAATGTCCACCCGCGCCCTGAAAGACGGGGAGGCTGTGGACGACCCGTCCGCCGTCGACGTCGGCTACTGCCTCGCCGACGGATACTGCCGGTACTCCATCGCCCAGTATCCCGAGCTGTACGCGTTCGCCGCGGCGCACGGGCTCCTGGCGGAAGGCTCGCTTGCCACGGGCGCGACCTACGTCGTGCCGGTCGACCCGGACACGACGTTCGTGTTGAAGTATTTGATCCCGTACTCCTACGGAGAGCAGGGGCTGGACGACGCCGGGCTCTTGTCCCCGCCCCGCAGCTCAACCCACCGCGTCCAGATCAAGGCGTAGCGGTGGGCCAGTTCGCGTCAACGCAGCGGGCGGAGATGCGCCGGAAGTTCGCGTTGGGCGAACAAGCCGACGCGCTCGAGCTCACGGCCGGGGAGCAGGCGGCGGCAATCGCCGGCCTGTCTTCCGGGCTGGCCGACGGCCTCGACCGCATCGGGGTCCTCGCAGGCCGCGCGGATGCCTCCGATGGGCGGCTCGCCGGCGCGGAGACGCGCCTGGACGGCGCGGAGACGCGCCTGGACGGCGCGGAGACGCGCCTGGACGGCGCCGAGTCCGGGTTGTCCGGGACGGGCGCCGCGCTGACGGCGCTCGCTTCGCGGGTTTCGCACGACAAATCCGATCTTCTGGCGGAGGTCGCCCGGCTGGACGGCCTGCTCCCGGAGCACCCGTTGCTTCCGGCGACTTTCGACGTCGTCGTCGCCGTTGACTTCGTCGGGTCGACGGTAACCAAGAAACGACTTTCGCTGGATACCAGGGGCCGCATAACCGCGATCGAGGACACAGTATGAGAATTTTCACCGCCTTCGTTTTTCTTGCCGCGGCCGCCGTTTCGCTCGGGCAGGGGCTTCGCTCCACCCCGTACGACCCGGTTACCCCGTACGACCACGTCGTCGAGCGCCGGCTGCGCGCGCTCGAAGGCGCCGCGGTTCCGGCCGCCCAGACGGGGCTTGTGTTGCGCGTGGAGACGAACACGGGCCAGTTCGCGACCTACACGCACCCCCGGAGCATCACGCTGGCGTCGTCCGGAGGCGTCCTGCGGGCGGTCACTTCTCCGTTCGCGGTCCCGACGAACGCCCACCCGACCGTGTGGTTCGAGCCTCCGTTGAACGCCGAAACCGACCCGGTCTTCACCAACTGGCTCGCCACCAGTCCCTCGCCGGTGTACGCCGAAACCGACCCGGTCTTCACCAACTGGCTCGCCACCAGTCCCTCGCCGGTGTACGCCGAAACCGACCCGGTCTTCACCAACTGGCTCGCGGGCGCCCCGCTCGACCC
>Ga0116149_1006018_pt1 | contig 11090 bp, 12 predicted proteins | sample AD_UKC057_MetaG_FD_89787 | JGI IMG/M metagenome (GOLD analysis project Ga0116149, IMG submission 89787) | Active sludge microbial communities of municipal wastewater-treating anaerobic digesters from USA - AD_UKC057_MetaG | ecosystem: Engineered > Bioreactor > Anaerobic > Digestate | place: USA...
AATGACACGGCTGCGCGCTTCCTGCGCCGAAAACGGTCCGCTGTGCGTCGGTCTCGACACCGACCCCTCCTACCTGCCCCCGGAACTGCTCAGGCTGTACGATTCTCCCGCCGACGCGGTGCTCGCCTACAACAAAGCGCTGATTGCCGAGTGCAAAAGCCATGCCGGCTGCTTTAAAGTGCAGATTGCCTATTACGAGGCGATGGGCCTCGCAGGTCTCAAAGCCTATGCCGAAACCCTGAAAATCCTCCGTGCGGAGAACATACCCTTCATCGCGGACATCAAGCGGGGCGACATCGCCGACACCGCAAAAGCCTACGCCCGCGCCCATTTCGAAGGCGAATTCGAAGCCGACATCGTCACGCTCAACCCCTACATGGGCTTCGACACCCTCGAACCGTTCATCGAATACATCGACAAAGCCGGGAAGGGCGCATTCGTCCTTTTAAGAACGTCCAATCCAGGAATGAAGGATATTGAAAATCTTGAACTTGCCGGGTCCGGAATCAAAACCAGCCTTGACGCTTTCACCGCGTCCGGCAACGGATCATCCGTGCGGGTGCTGGACGCCGTCGGTGCCGGATTAAAACGCATATCGGCCCGTTTTGCCGCCGCCGAAGATGCGCTCGGAAGCGACGGGTTCGCCGCGGACGGCTACTGCTCGCCGATCGGCGCCGTCGTCGGCTGCACCGAAGAAGCTGACGCGCGTGTCCTGCGCGACCGCTATCCCGAGCTTTTTTTCCTGATTCCCGGCTACGGCGCCCAGGGCGGGGCCGCGCGCATCGCCGCGACGCTCCTTGACCGCGCTGGCGGCACCGTGAATTCCTCGCGCGCCATCCTGACCGCCTGGAAAAAAGACCAGACCCTCGAGATTAAAATGAAATCGGGCAGCCTCTGCCTGGACGATATCGTGCGCTCCGCCTCTCAGGCAGCCTTTGCCGCGAAAGCCGACCTGCTGGGCGCAAAAAAACTGCTCGCGCAAAACGTTCAGGGTTGAACACATGTGCGAACATACCCACGATCCTTTTCCGCGCGCAGCCTGCGCTGTTCGCGTACTTTCATCTCTAGAAATCGCGCCTGGCGTCTTTTCTCTCGTTGCCGGCCGCTCGCCGGTTTCCTCGACTGCCACGGGCGGTGATTCCTCAGTGCCTGCTCCCGCAGCGGGGCAGTTTTTCATGCTGCGCGCCCGGCCTTCGGGTGTCCTGCTCGGCCGGCCGATCAGCGTGTACCGCAGCGACGACAGTTCAATCACTTTTCTGATACTCAAGAAAGGGCGCGGCACCGCCGAGCTCTGCGCTCTCCGCGCGGGCGATGAGCTTGATCTTGTCGGGCCGATCGGGAACATCTTTCCGCTTCCCTCAAACGCTGCCGCGGATGCAAACCAACCGCACCGCGGAGAAATCAGAGTCGCCCTGGTAGGCGGTGGAATTGGCGTGGCGCCCGTCTCAGGTTTTTCGTTCTTGCTCGCCGAAGGCTCCTTCGACTTCTATGCTTCGTTCCGCTCCGCACCGTACGGCCTTGAGGGCATCGATGCGCGCGCGAAAAAACTCGTCGTCACGACCGAGGACGGCTCGGCCGGGGTGAAGGGCATGCTGCCCGCCGTATTCGACGCAGCCGCCTACGACTTCGTGTACGCGTGCGGCCCGACGCCGATGCTCCGCTACGTCAAGGGCGCGATCGCGGAAGCGGTAGCCGCCGGAAGCCCGGTACGCGGCTTTTTGAGCCTCGAGGAGCACATGGCCTGCGGTGCCGGCGCCTGCCTCGGCTGCACGGTGCGCACGATAAATGGCAACCGGCGATGCTGCGTTGACGGCCCTGTGTTCGACGCCTCGGAGGTGATTCTGTGAGCGCCCAATCTGCAACAATGAATGCTACATCAGTTGATCTTTCCGTTTCCGTCGCCGGCGTGCGGTTCGCGAATCCGGTAATCGCCGCGTCGGGAACCTTCGGCTACGGCAGCGAATACTCGCGCGTCATCGACGTCTCGCGCCTCGGCGGCATCTGCTCCAAGGGACTCACCCTCGCGCCGAAGAGCGGCAATACCGGCGTGCGCCTCGTCGAGACCCCGTCCGGGCTGATAAACTCGATCGGCCTCGAGAATCCGGGGATCCCTCATTTTATCGAACACGAACTCAAGTCGATGCTTTCGCTCGGGCCCGTGGTGCTCGCGAACCTTTCCGGCTCTACGATGGAAACCTACGTCGAGGGTGCCGCACTTCTGGACGCGACCGACGTGCCGATGATCGAGCTCAATATTTCATGCCCGAACGTCAAGGCGGGCGGGATGGCCTGGGGCCTCGAGTGCGATGCCGCCGGCGCCATCACCGCGGCGGTGCGCAAGGCGACGAAAAAGCCGCTTGTGGTCAAGCTTTCGCCGAACGCCCCGCACCTCGTCGACGTCGCGAAATCCGTCGTCGCTTCCGGGGCGGACGCGCTCAGCCTGGTCAACACGTTCCAGTCCTTCGCCGTCGACATCGAGCGCGCGAAGCCGGTGTTCGACAATGTAACCGCCGGGCTTGCAGGACCTGCAATCCGCCCGATCGCCCTCCGCATGCTCCGCGACGTCGTGCTCGGCGTGAGTGAGTGCCGTCCTGACCGCGCCGGAACCGCAGGCTTTGTTCCCGTGATCGGCCTCGGCGGCATCGCAACCTGGCAGGACGCCGTCGAATTTCTCATGACCGGAGCCTCCGCAATCCAGGTAGGAACTGCCACCTTCGCCAACCCCGGCGCAATGGAAGACATCATTTCCGGCCTTTCCGCCTTCATGCTCCGGAAAGGCTACCCGGATCTTGCTTCGATGCGGGGATTGGCGGTGCGGTAGGGAGGGTAAGGAAGTAGAAACCAGATGACTGGGCGGTTCTGCGGAATCGGCTGCAGCGGGTCGAAAGTGTTGCGCTTTATGTGATAGTCCGGTGAACTTTACTGATCCGTGGGGACTAGAGATACTTGGCTTGTCAACAGAACAATGGTCGTTAGTATCTTCATCTCTTGATACTGCTGTTAGTGGACTTGGTGGTACCATTCACTCTCTTAAGTCTGGTTCCAACAAAGATGTTGAATTTAAAAAATGGTTTGGTTCAACTTCTGATGAAAATAAGAATAAAATGGTAAATGTTTATTCTAAAATTCAGAATGACTTGGCAGGAAGGTCTGCGACTGACTTTAAATATGATACTGATACAAACGCCTATGCATATGTGTACAAGCCAAATAAAGTAATTAGTGCAATAAAATCTTTCTTTGGAATTGAATCTAAACAAACTATTTATTTGGGGTCTCAATTCTTTTATGCTCCTGCTGAAGGAGTTGATACTCAAAGTGGAGTCCTAGTGCATGAATCAAGTCATCTTACATCAGATACTATGGACTATGTATGTGGGACTGAGAAAGCAACGCGTCTTGCAAGTGATGATCCGGATAAAGCTATGAATAATGCTGATAATGTTGAGTATTATTATGAGAGCTTAAAAAATAAATAAGAGGTTAATAATGATAAGACGTGTTTGTTATTTCTTGTTCATCATATTTGGATTTATTGCGTACTCTAGCCAAGGAGAAAATCTAACAATGGATTATTCCGATATTTCTGTTTCTCTTGAAATAAACCATTCTGTTTTTTCAACATTTGTGACTGTTACTTTTACAAATAATTCAGATCAAAATGATTGTAAAATACCGAAATGGTTCTTAGCCGAAAACGGTTTGGAGGATAATTTATTTGAAATAGTTGACTCAGAAAATAATCAAATTGAGTATATTGGAAAATTCGTGAAAAGAGGAAGGATTAGAGAGAGTGATTTAATCAGTATACAACCCAAAGAAAGTATTTCTGCGCGAATTAGATTAAACAAATATTATAAGCTACCACTTATAACAAATAACCTAAAGATTCGTTTTTTCGTATTATATGAAATTGAATCGAACTATATATCCTTCAAGTAATTATCTACGCAAGATATAAATTGTCGCGAGTCGATAAAAGTTCAAGTTGACCTGCAAACGCGCTGACTGTAATCAGGATGTTTCTGAAAGCTGCGCGCTTGTCAGCTTGAACTATTTTTTTATTGCTCCGCGTCTGGAGAACAGAAATCGAAATCCTAACACATGCTTCAACTGGACACCCCGGCCAGGCCGGGCTGTCAGTTAAGCTAACGGTTAGGATTATTTTTTGTCCGGATAAAATGCATGAGATTTTGACATATTCTGGAGCCGGGTATTGGCAGCAGATGCCGGTGTGCCCCTACCGGGGGTGACCGTACGGCAAAGCCGTCCGATTTTTTATATTGACAACGGTACGTCAATGGCGTATATATTAAGTATGGAATTTATAGAGACTTCAGTGTTCACCCGCCAGATAACAGAATTACTTTCTGATGAGTCCTATAAATCCCTGCAGGCTGCACTGATGCTTCATCCCGAGAGTGGAGACTTGGTTCAAGGTGGCGGTGGAATCAGGAAAATCAGGTGGGGAAAAGAAGCACAGGGAAAACGTGGTGGAATACGGGTTATCTATTTCTATAAAAATCAGGCGAACCAGATATATTTCTTGCTTGCGTATCCGAAATCAACGCAAGCAGATTTAACTCAGGAGCAAAAGAAAATCCTGAGTCGACTTGTGAAGGAGGAATTGAAATGAACGACAACGATTTTGCATTGCTTGTTGACAGTATAAAAGAAGCTGGAAAAATTCAGCGGGGACAGCAGAAAGCAAGCCGAAGGTTTGAAATGAACGCCCCTGATATTCGGGCTATTCGCGAGCATAGCAACAAGACGCAAGCAGATTTTGCATACATGATCGGCGTCAGTGTTGCTACCTTGCGAAATTGGGAGCAGGGTCGTCGAAGGCCGGAAGGTCCGGCCTTAGCCCTGTTAAAAATCGTATCGAAGAACCCTGAATATGTAGAACAGGTTCTTACTGTCTAATCTTGCTGATTCGCGCGAATAAGGTCATCCAGAGTTTTCAGGATGGCCTTTTGTTTTATTTCAGGGAGCTTCTCCAGAGCCTTGATACGCTTAGAAATTTTCAGGCTGGGGATATATTCCTCGTGTGTAATCTTTTTAGATCCAAGTAAATCGTCGCTTGATACGCCTAGAGCAGTTGAAATTTTAGCGAGAATATCGGCGTATAATCGGACTTTTCCGCGTTCATAGTCGGAGACCAAAAGTCTGGAAACACCAATAGAATTGGCCAAATCAGCTTGAGTTAATCCCTTACCTTTGCGTATCGAAGCAATACAGGCGCCGATATCCTTGGTGTCAGAGGGTTGTGTAGCGGCGTCCTCGAGCCTTTCAGGCGCTGTCCGGGAACTCGACGGCGACGTCGGAAGCCACCTCGTCTTGCGCGAAAAACTTGCGCCGTGCGCGGATACCTACGACCTCTGTATCATCGACACCTCTCCCTCGCTCAACATTCTGGTGGTAAACGCGCTGGTCGCAAGCCGCTTCGCGTTCATTCCGCTGTCTTCCCGGTATTTCTCGCTGCAGGGTCTTGTGTGAGCATCGGTGCTATCTTTCCTAAAATCATCGGTCCGGCGTTTCCGCTTTTTTGGTGACAAAAAGAACGGGACATCCTAATGTTGGTTATCGACAATCAATAAAAGGAGCCCGCCCATGAACGCCAGGAAGGTGAAAATGCACCAAGCGGAAATCCTGCGGAACGCAGGACACAGACAGAAGGAGATAGCCGAGCGACTCGGCGTGAGCGACCGGATGGTTCGCTACTATCTCAATCCAAAGCCGGAAGCGCAACGGGCGCTGAACCATAGCCTACTCGATCCCTTTCGCGAGTATATCACGGCCAAGATCGACGAATCGCCCAATTACAATCTGGTTGTACTCCGAAAAGAGCTCGTTTTGCAAGGCTATGCAGGCGGCATGACCATCCTTCGGGTATTTGCGAAGCAGGCTCGGGATGAAGCCGTCAAGAGGGCAGTAATCCGCTTCGAGACGATGCCCGCGCAACAGGCACAGGTTGACTGGAAGGAAGCGGGCGTATGGGAAATTGACGGCATTCCCCGGAAGGTCTACGCGTTTGTCATGTTGTTGGGCTATTCGCGCCGCGCGTACGTCCGCTTTACCCTCGATATGAAAAGCGCGACGCTGCTTGCGTGTCACGTCGAGGCGTTCAAGCATTTTTGCGGTGTTATTCGAGAAATCCTCTACGACAACATGAAGACGGCGTGGCTTAACCGGGGCGGCGTGTGGGAGGTTCACCCTGCGCTTCTCGCGTTTGCCGCACACTGCGGGTTCGAGCCCAAGCGGTGCAAGGTTCGCCGTCCGCAAACTAAGGGCAAGGTCGAGAGATTCATCGGATACCTCGGGAACCACTTTCTGCCAATGGCTCGTATCTGGTGACCTATAAAGATGCCGCGGCAGCTCCGGTTTGGTTCGGGGTTCCGGTGTCGGTGACCGTAGGCGAAGGCAATGTACCGAATGTCGGGGCGCTCGCTTTCAAGGATATCCCTGTGGGCAGCATTCTTTTGATCACCACCTGGACCAACACCAAATACGACGTGGACAGTATTTCGATGGTCGACTCTGGAAGCTCTGTTACACAAGTATACTGGGATAATCCAAAGATTACGGGCGCTAACGCCGTGGCTCTTGAACGCGATATTAAAGCTGCCGCAATAACTACCGGTTCGTATCCCGCAGAAACAACGTTGGTGGAGTCCCTGGAAGCTGGAACCGAGCTCCGGTTTTATGTACAGCTCCACAGCTTGACGGGTTCGATTACCGGACTGGACGCCGGTGCTGATTCGGAAATGCCCGCCGGTGTGACGGTTTATGCCATGTATATGGAGACGTCAACAAAAGCGGAACATTTCGGCACCTGGTTCGCTCCTTTAAATACCGACGAAGGCCTGGTCGGTATGGTGAAAATACTAGGAGACAGCGGAGCGCTAACTATAGGCTCGTTCGGTGTCAACTTCGCCGCGCCAAACACCCCGCGTTCGCTGTTGAACGTTAACTATGGCGTTCCGGTCAAGGAAATCCGCTAATATACCGTTTCTTTGACCGTTTCGCATTCCCGCCCGGATTCCCGGGCAGAGGCGGGCGAACGGTTTGTATTCAAAGGTATGGAGATAAAATGAAGAAACTATTCTTGTGTGTATGTATTGCTCTTCTTGCGGTGTCTGCCGGTTTTGCGCAGAGAACGACCAAGGCAAGAACGTATCAGTTGACGGTAACGGTTACTCCTGCGTCCGCAAAAGTATTTGTGGACGGATTGCAGATAAAGGGGAACACGATTTCTGTGCCCGGCGGCGCGCATACCGTGCAGGCTTCCGCCCCGGGATACCGGGACAAATCCGTGTCTGTTTCGGTTTCGGCAGACATGAATATGCGCCTGGACCTTGAACCCGATCTGTTCGACCTGGTTATTACGGCGAATCCGCGCGACGCGAAACTGTTTATCGACGGGACCCAGCTCAAGTCGAATTCGGTCAGGCTGGCTCCGGGTACCTACAATTTCAAGGCAAGCGCAAAAGGCTATATCGACTATACCCAGCAAGTGTCGCTTTCGGGCAATCAGACTCTGAACATTGCGTTAAAGCCCGATACAGCCGTGCTGGTTATCACAGCCCGCGAAAATCCCGGCAACGGCGCCCCCAAAGGCAACGCGTTCGGTTTGATGGAGCTCTGGATTGATGGTTCGCAGCAGAAGATGAACAAGGACCGGTTCGAAGTCGAATCTGGCAAGCATATTCTGCGCTTCGTGTCCGGCGGCTTGTCTGCCGAAACCGAAATACTGGTCGAAGCAGGCATTGAGTATGCGATCGAGCCGGAATTGAGTATTAAAATGACCTCCAAAGGTCCCAAATAATCCCCCGTCCCCGTTTTTTATACACCCATTTTTTCGGCGCGGTTCCGTAACATGGAACCGCGCCTTTTTTTAAAGGTGTCCTTCATCTGCACGATGTATGTTGAGGCTTATGCGCCATTGTTGCAGATCGCTGGTCGAACCAGTGAACGCCTTCGCAGATTCGATACTCGATCACTCCTCGAGATGCGTCATTTTCGTGTATACTGTGTGTGTATTCCGCTCTCTGGAGGTTTTTTATGTCCGAATCTACTGTATTCTGGTCCGATCTGCGGACTACGCCGACGATGACGATTTTGCAGAAGCTTGAGCGCCTGATGCGGGCCGCAGGTTTTGCATCGCTCGATCTGGCCGACAAATATACTGCACTCAAGATTCATGTAGGCGAGCCGGGAAACATGGCGTACATTCGTCCTCCGTTTGTGTCTGTCGTATCGCGTCTGGTGCGCGAATTGGGCGGGAAGCCGTTTCTAACCGATGCAAACACCCTGTATTCTGGCCGCCGGCACAATGCATACGACCATCTGCGGGCTGGTTACGAAAACGGTTTTTCGCGCGATGCGACCGGTTGCGATTTTATTATCGCCGACGGGCTCAAGGGTAACGATTTCGTCAACATGCCGGTTGTTGGGGGAAAGCACTGCTCTGTTGCGATGATCGGCAGCGCTGTTGCCGAGGCCGATGCAATTGTTACGCTGAACCATTTTAAGGGCCACGAGCTGACCGGTTTCGGCGGGGCGCTCAAGAATCTCGGCATGGGCTGTGCGAGCCGCGCAGGCAAGCAGTTTTTGCACGAGGTTTCGCACCCGAACATTCTACGCGAAAAATGCACGGGCTGCGGTGTGTGCGTCAAGAATTGCGCCCATGGAGCGATTACGCTGGACAGCCAGCGTCGTGCTGTCATCGACCATTCGAAATGCGTCGGCTGCTGCCAGTGCGTGGCCGTGTGCCAGTTCGGCGCAGCCCGTGCAAGCGAGGGTTCGGCGAGCCGTGTGTGCAGCGAGCGGATTGCTGAATATACGGAGGCGATTCTGCACGGCAAGCCTGCCTTCCATATCAGTTTTGTAATGAACGTCTCGCCGAACTGCGACTGTTGGGCGAACAACGACGCGCCGCTTGTTGCCGACATCGGCTTTTTTGCAAGCACCGATCCGGTTGCCCTTGACCAGGCTTGTGTCGACGCAGTCAACGCCGCACCCCCGATCAACGGTACAGCCCTGACTGACAAGCAGTATTCCGGCACCGGCGAAAAGTTCGGTCATATACATCCGGATACCGACTGGTCCGCCGGACTGGACCACGCGGCTGCTCTCGGACTGGGTACCCGCGCCTACCGTCTGACCAGGGTGTAGCGCGGCGCGCCTGCGAGTGCGCGCCTCCTTGCGTGTGTGCGGCCGCCCGCCGGCGTCCTGCAAGCCCCGGCGTGCGTGTGTGCGTGTGCCCTCTTGTCCCTCGTTCCGACACCCTTTATACTCCGGAAATATGACAATTAATCCGTATGTACTAACTGTTTTCCTGTCCTTTTTGCCCATTTCCGAACTTCGCGGCGCCATACCGTATGCCGTCGCGAACGGAATCCCCCTGCCGGCAGCTGCCGCGATTGCCTTTGCATGCAACGCGCTGGTCGCGCCTGTCGCATTCATATTCCTGGAAACCTTCCACAAGCTGTTTTACCGGCTCGGCTGGTATCGATCCCTGTTCGACCATGTAGTCGAGCGCACCCGCACCAAAGTGCACGCAAGCGTCGAAAAATACGGATATTGGGGGCTTATGCTTTTCGTCGCCATACCCCTGCCGGTTACCGGCGCTTGGACGGGAACGCTTGCAGCCTGGGTATTCGGCATGAGCCGCCGCAAATCGATGCTCTCGATCGCTCTGGGCGTCCTGATTTCCTGCGTCATTGTCAGTCTGGTAGTCGGCCTTGGCGTCACCGCCTTGTCGCTTTTCATCAAACAACTATAACGAACCGGCGCGCGTCAGGATCGGCGAACGTTCTACGCGCGGAGAGCCGCGAAGCAAAAAATACCGGCTTCGATTCTCGATTACCCTTTTGCCAGGAATGCGATTTTTTCCTCGTCGTGCATCCAGAAGCCGCCATGTGCAAACTCCGGATATACCCGGAGCTCCTTTGGCGCCTTGATACGGTTGAACGCCGCAAAAATCGTAGAAGGCGGGCAGATAGTATCTTCCAGACCGACGCTCATCAGCACCTTGGCGCGAATGCGTGGAGCAAGATTGCAGCAGTCGAAATAGCTCAGGGTTCCGTAGACCGTATTTTCCGTTGCATGGAGCTGGTCGTGCACCTTAAAGTAGTGATAAATCTCGTTGTACGGCCCTTCGGTAGAAAGCGCTACCGCCCGTCTGAAATGGCACAGATACGGGACGTCGGACAGCACCTGCGCAACGTGCGGATTCAAAGCTCCCGCAGCAATCGCAAGAGCCCCTCCCTGGCTGCCGCCTTCAACAGCAATCCGGTCCGGATCGGTCTCCGGAAGAGATCGGACAAATTCAACCGCACGGACGCAGTCCATAAACACATTCCGGTAATAATACGAAGCAGGATCTAGAATCCCCAGCGTCATCCACCCGCTTGCCGCCCCGTTCGGATACCGCTGCAGATCGGGCGAATCGATATCCTGCCCGCGTACTTCAACCATCAAGACGGAACGCCCCATGATTGCGTACTTGAGTGCCGCGCCGACACAGTGCGAATTCCAGTTGTACCCGTGAAAAATCACCAGCGCCGGAATCTTTGCCTTCCCCGCCGCACCGTCGGCTCCCGCAGGCCGGACATAGCGCGCCGAAATCCGCGAGTTCCTGAAACCGTCGAACCTCACCCTGAAACAATCCACCGCAGCAACCGGGTAGGGCACACGCTCCATCTCTGCCTTGAGCGGCTGAATCGCGGACGCCGCAGCCGAATCGTCCCAGAACCGGTCAAAATCGGGCCGTTTTTCTATCTCGGGCCGGTAGTCCCGCAACTCCTCAAGCGGCATATCAAACATGTTCATCGCATTTCCTCCACACACAGCGCATCGTCCTGCGCACCACCATACCATGAATTTCCTGCTCCCGGTATCGGTAAATTTACCTGTTTTATACGCACCCACACCAACTCCTGCATCTGCAAGACCGATGCCTGGGGCAAAACGCCGGCGAACCTGCGGCTGCCCGACGAACCAGTTGTTGTCCGGAAAACCGTCGGCTGCCCGGAGACCGCAGGTTCGCCGGCGAACGCTTTTACCGGGCGGCGACGCCCGCACGAACG
>Ga0116149_1006022_pt1 | contig 11085 bp, 13 predicted proteins | sample AD_UKC057_MetaG_FD_89787 | JGI IMG/M metagenome (GOLD analysis project Ga0116149, IMG submission 89787) | Active sludge microbial communities of municipal wastewater-treating anaerobic digesters from USA - AD_UKC057_MetaG | ecosystem: Engineered > Bioreactor > Anaerobic > Digestate | place: USA...
CGCCTCGTCGCGGTAGTAGGCGTTGGCGGTCACGGACATCGAGCCCATCGTCAGACCGTGATACCCGTTGGTAAAAGAGATAATGTTGGAGCGTTTCTTTACCATGCGGGCCAGTTTGAGCGCTGCCTCCACGGCGTTCGTTCCCGTGGGACCCGTGAACTGCACCTTGTAATCAAGATTTTTCGGTTTGAAGAGGGTGGCCTCCATTTTGAGGAGCAGCTCCTCCTTGGCAACCGTGGCCATGTCCAGACCGTGAACGATGCCGTCGTTTTCCAGATAATCGAAAATTTTCCTTTTCATGTATTCGTTGTTATGTCCGTAGTTGATCGTCCCCGCGCCTGCGAAAAAATCGATATAACGGGTTCCGCCTGCGTCAAACAAAAAGGCGTCCTTGGCCTTTTCGAACAAAACGGGGAAAGATCTCGAATAACTGCGAACCTCGGATTCCAGTCGTCTAATTGTTTTCATTTATAGATTCTCCTTCCTTAGAAATGTTGAACGGCCCGATACGATACAGAATTTCCTCCTCATGAGACGTTTTTCCGAAATCATCCGCGGAAAACAAAGCGCTTTTGGCCAGACCGGCATTTAAAAATTCGGCCAGCGAGGAAAACAGGGCGTTCGATGATGAGTTGGACGGATTAACCGTCGTTTCCAGATAACGCAGGGAAGATAAATGAGCGCGCTGCAGACACGATAACAACATGCCTTTAGCGATGGATTTTCCCCGGAAATCCCTTTGGACCGCCACCTGCCAGACAAACAGGGTATCTTTTTGATCCGGGCGGATATAAGCGGAAACGAATCCGCAAACCTCCTGATGATACTCGGCAATTGCCGATGTCGGCGCGAAATGCGTGCAGAGCAGAAGGTAACAGTACAGCGAATTCAGATCCAGAGGGGGAGAATCTTCGATAAGCCGCCTTACCGCCTGCGCGTCTTTTTTTTCAGGCAAGCGAAATAAAATATGATGGGAATCATTCTTCAAATCCGTCTCCTGATGTTTATTATTTTTGGTTTGCCGCTGTTATTGAACGACGAGGTTAATCTGGTGGTACGAAAAATTAAGAAAGTCTCTTTGACTTCAATGTATGTTTTTTTAGCACATTTGATGCAGGATTACAACCCGAAGGCGCCAAAAAATCCGGAAAAAATAAAATAATCTTTTAATAACAATATGTTAGATGCTGATTATTGCGGTGTTGGGGTCAAAAGGGAAAAGTTGCCGAAAGGTCACACAGAATGTACACCATAAATTATAAATTCTTATCAATATCAATTGCTTGCAGATTTAATGCCCTTTTTAGTCGTGTCGCGGGTAAATGAGGTTTCCCGTCTGAAAACCCAGCGCGGCGGCTTTGGCGACCAGGGAATTTTTCACCTCGTCGCTGATTTTGGGCGAACGCGCAAGAATCCATAAATAGGAGCGGTTCGGACCGCAGACCAGCGCGTGGGCATAGTTTTTATGATCCAGCTCCAGAATAATATACGAGCCGTAAAAAGGGCCGAAAAAGGAGACTTTCAGAAAACCCTGATCGGGACGTTTCACAAAATACGCTTTGCCGACGGCTTCTTTCCATTTTTTATCCTTGTCGGAAAATCCGCGGTTAATCACCTTGACGCTTCCGTCGGCATTCAGGCTGTATTCGGCGGAGACCTGCGAGAGCCCGCGTTCGAAGGAGTGATCGAGCCTTGCGATTTCGTACCATTTGCCCAGATACCTTTCGAGCTGAAATTTCTCCACCGGCGTGACACCGTCCGGTACACCGACGCAGCCCGCCAGCAAAAAAACCAAACCGATCAGGAATCTTTTACGCATCATTTATCTCCTTTACAATTCCACGAGGATGACTTAATTTACCCCAAAGAAGATTAAAATCAAGGGAGGAATTATGACGCTGTCGGAATATTTTGAAAAAGCAAAAGGAGTCGGTGTCCTTTCCACGGCGGACAAAAACGGGAAAGTCAACGCGGCGATTTACGGCAGGCCTCATTTTACGGATGAGAAAACGCTGGCCTTCATTGCCGCTGATCGTCTCACCCATGCCAACCTGAAGGCCAATCCTTCTGCCGTTTATCTTTTTAAAGAGAACGGATCGTATGAGGGCAAAAGACTTTATCTCGCGATGACGCACGAAGAAAAGGATTCGCCTTTGATTGAAAATCTTCGCCGCAAAAAGCGGAAAGAATACGACTCGACCGATAAAAAAGAGTCGAAATTTCTCGTCTATTTCAAAGTGAAAAAAGTACTGCCGCTGATCGGCGCCGGCGCATAAACGTCAACGCATGATTGAACTCAATAAAATCGTAAAGCATTGATTTCCGGGAGGGCTGTGATGAAAGTATTCATGACCGGCGGCACGGGGTTTGTCGGGACGTCTCTGGCGAAGCGTTTTATTTCCGAAGGCCATTCGGTAACCATCCTGACGCACGACAACGCATCGGCGACATTAAAAATGGACGGCCTGGACTATCTGGAAGGCAACCCCACCGTGGCGGGAAACTGGCAGACCAAAGTGCCCGCCTACGATGTGATCGTCAATCTTGCCGGCGCGTCCATCTTCAGCCGCTGGACGGACCGGCAGAAAAACATTCTGCTCTCCAGCCGCATCTTGACCACCCGGAATCTGGTGGACGCGTTGCCGAAAGACGCCGGGTACATCACGTTTTTCAGCACCTCCGCCGTCGGTTATTACGGTTTTCATCAGGATGAAGAACTGACGGAAGCGTCGCCCGCCGGCGCCGATTTTCTCGCGCGGCTGGCCGATGACTGGGAACGCGAAGCCCTGAAGGCGCAGCAAAAAGGCGCCCGCGTGATCATCACCCGCTTCGGCATCGTGCTGGGGAAAAACGGCGGCGCGTTGGGGCAGATGATTCCGCTGTTTAAATTTTTTCTGGGAGGTCCGCTGGGCAGCGGCCGCCAGTGGTTTTCCTGGGTGCATATGCGCGATCTGGCCGAAGCCTTTATTTTCCTGCTTGGGAAAAAAGACATCTCCGGGGCGGTGAATATCTGCTCGCCGCAGCCGGTGCGCAACCTGGAACTGGGCCATGCCATCGGACGGGTGCTGCACCGCCCGTCATTTCTGCCGGCGCCCGGCTTTATGATTAAACTGATTCTGGGCGAATTCGGTTCCGTTCTGCTCGAAGGCCAGAGAGTAATCCCGAAACGTCTGCTGGATGCCGGATACAAATTTACACATCCGGGAATTGATCAGGCGCTGAAAGACATCATCGTGACCTGAGACGGATGCCCTTCGGGCCGGCGCTGAACTTTCCCGAAAACGGCAAGCCGTGTTTGGGAAACGTTAATTCAAATAATAACAGCCCCTTGGACAAATATTTCTTTTTGCTTGCCCGTGCTATTTTTTTACTCTATAATTGCGCCAAATTTTTAAAATCTCCATAACTTACATATTTTTATATTGCCAAAAGGAATCATTATGTGGGGATTAAAAAGGAGGAGGAAATGAAAAAAATTATCGTCGCTTTATTGCTGGTGTTGTCGTTGGGGGTTTTTACGTCTTATGCCGCCACGTTGAAAGTGGGTGACAAATTAGGTGATTTCAAACTTAACGATGCGTTGGATAATAAAGCCTACAATCTCGCCTCGCCGGAATTTGCCGGCAAAGTCGTTTACATCGTATATGCCAGCTCAAGCTCTGCGGACGATAATGATCATGTTACCGCCGCGCTCAACGCCAACCAGGACATCATGAACCTGAAGAGCGCAAATAAGTATGTCGGTCTGGGCATCGGCAATCAGAAGGACAGTCCCGTGCCGAACTTTATCATCAAGCAGATTTCCAAGCGCAAACAGAAAAGCAGCGGCGCCATTATTCTCCTGGATCCCGATTTCACCATCGGCAAGGTCCTGGGGCTGGCGTCGCCGAACAAAGGCGCCGTTTCCGTCCTGGTGGATAAAAACAGAATCGTCCGTTACATTTATTCCGGAAAGACACCGGCGGCAAATATTCCGAAAATTGTCGAGTTGATTAAACAATATTCTGAATAAAGGATCTGACGCTTAAAAGTCATTTCTCCCCCGGACGCTTCGCGCGATCCGGGGGAGATCGATTCCGGTTCTGCAAGCGAATCATATAACCTGAATTACCAAAACGCATGATTACAGCGCAACATCCGTGCCGGTCGCCCGGCATCATCATGACACGGCATTTGGCAGGGTGGAAGGCAGCCTGATGGATATCCGGTCAGCGTTTGCTTCTGTAGGTCATAGAGGAGACACCGTTCATGGGCAACATTATCGATGGCAATAAAATCGCACAGGAAATCCGCAACGAGGTGCGGCTAAAAACCCTGGAGCTCCGGCAGCAGACGGGGATCATTCCCGGACTGGCCGTCATACTCGTCGGAGACGATCCCGCATCGCAGGTGTATGTCGGCAGAAAATCCAAGGCCTGTGCGGAAGTCGGTTTCCTTTCCCGTGAATACAAACTGCCCGCAGAGACAGAAGAAAAAAAGCTGTTGAAAATCATCAAAAAGCTGAACAAGGATGATCAGATTCACGGCATCCTGGTACAACTTCCTCTGCCCGGACATATTTCCACGGAAAACATCATTGCCGCCATCGATCCGGACAAGGACGTGGATGGCTTTCATCCGTATAACGTCGGCGGCCTGATGGCCGGCACGCCGCTTTTTCTCCCCTGCACACCCCGCGGGATCATGGAATTGATTGCCCGTTCCGGAATCGATCTCAAGGGGAAAGAGGCCGTTGTTGTCGGGCGCAGCAACATCGTCGGCAAGCCCATGGCGATGCTGCTTCTGGCACAGCATGCAACCGTGACCATGTGTCATTCCAAAACCGGAGATCTGCCGGCCGTGACCCGGCGCGCCGATGTCCTGATTGCCGCCGTCGGCAAGCCGCACATGATCAAAGCCGATATGGTGAAAGAAGGTGCCGTTGTCATCGATGTCGGCGTCAACCGTCTGGAGAACGGCAAACTGGCCGGAGATGTTGATTTCGACAATGTGGCACCCAAGGCATCTTTCATCACGCCGGTTCCCGGCGGCGTCGGGCCGATGACCATTGCCATGCTGATGAAAAACACCCTCGATGCGGCGGTAAGATCTGAAAATGAATTAAGTGAATGAGTGACAAAAAAGAGACGGTTAATTTATATAATCAGATTCAAAATTGCAGAAAGCTGCTTGGTTTTATATCTTGATTTTCTGATCGACGTCATTACCTTGAATATTTTGTGAATAATCAAAAATTAACAAATGGATAAAGCAAATGAAATTGCCGTTGTAAAAAGCTCGTATTCTCCATATGGTGGTTTGGAGATGCGGACAGTCGAGTTGGTTAAGAGGATATTGGCGACCGGTGTAAAAATAAGTTTATTAACATTGCCGAAGCAAAAATGGCCCATCTCTCATCCTAATCTCAGGATTATCCCTCTGGGCAGTCTGATAAAAAATAGACTATGGCAGCTGTGGAGATTTGAGCGAGCTGTCTGTAATTATCTTTATGCGCATTCATTCAAAGCGGTTTTTTCCCTGGACAGGGTGTCCTGTTTTACTCATTTCAGCGCGGGTGAGGGAAGCCATAAAACTTTTCTACACGTAAAAAACAGTACGTCCGGTACGGCAGCACGTCTATTTAGAAAAACAAGTCTGTTTCATGCCTACACCCTGTATATTGAGAAAAAAGGATTTCATAATCCGCAATTAAAAAAAATACATTGCTGCTCAAAGATGGTGGCCAAAAATATTGAAAATGATTATCTTGTTGATTCTGAGAAGCTTCAGGTTATTTACAATGGAATAAACTGGAAAGAGATCGGGAATGCTTTCAATAACAGAGCTGTGATTGGAGAGGAACTCCTAAAATCTCACGGTTTGGATTCGTCAAACAAATTTCTTCTATTTTTGGGAAGCGGTTTTGCCAGAAAAGGTCTTGACATTGCCATCAACGGCCTTTTGTTTTTGCCTCAATCATATCATTTAATCGTTGTAGGCAAAGACAGTTGCCGCGCTTATGTCCGTCAATCCGAAAAGCTTGGTTTGGAAAAGAGAGTTCATTTTTTGGGACCCCAGCCGCAGGTATGCATCAATATGCAAGGCAATGGTTTTGCCTTCCAGATATGAACCTTTCGGATTGGCGGCGGCTGAAGTTCAGGCGATGGGAATTCCTGTTTTGGTGAGCGAAAACACCGGCTATGCGGAACTGGTTTTACCGGGTAGAAGTGGCATTATATTAAAAAATCAAGAAGACATTAAAGAGGATTTTACAAAATTACAGTATCTGATTGAAAATCCCGCAATGAGTCCGTCTGAAATTCGTGAACAGATTTCTCATTTGGATAATGACATCATTATAAAAAATATTATTAATAAATTTATAAAAATATAATTTTTTTTGTATCAATTACATAGAAAATTCATACAATAAAATATAAGTTCAGGAGTATCGTATATAGATATTTTCGTTTATACTTTTAATGTTTTATGAATTCCTCCCGCAGAATACCCCGTCCACAGGACGGGGTATTCTGCTTCCGGCAAAAAGTAGTCAGGCTGTACCTGAACAAATGAAAAGTATTTTATAATACTATTTTTTGCCTATTCTTGCGGGGGGAATACCCCCCGAAAGTTGTGCCAGAGATAATTAGAGTATAGAATAAAAAGCACTTTAAGGAGGCACAGATGAAGAAGCGATTTACAGAGGAGCAGATCATCGGTATTTTGCAGGAGGCGGAACGTGGCGAGAAGGTACTGGAAGTATGCCGCAAACATGGAATCAGCGACGCGACATACTACAACTGGAAGGCCAAATATGGCGGTATGAGCGTAAGCGATGCGAGAAAGCTGAAGGTATTGGAGGAAGAAAACAGGCGGTTAAAGCATATTGTTGCCGATCTGACATTAGATAATCAGGCCTTAAAGGCCGTCATCGAAAAAAAGTTTTAAGCCCAGGGTTCGGAGAGAAGCGGTCGGCTTTGTTATCGAGAGCTTTGGGCTGAGCATAAGGCGGTCATGCCGGTTAGTAGGATTGAGTCGAAACACCTTACGGTATGAGGCCAAACCGGACAAAGACGTAGTATTAAGAAAACGATTAAGGGAACTGGCCGAGCAGAGACGGCGATCCGGTTGCCAGATGCTTCATGCCCTGGCGAAGCGGGAAGGATTGGTCATAAACCATAAGCGGACAGAACGGATTTATAAAGAAGAAAAGCTGTCCTTAACCATACGGAGACGTAAGAAGAGATCATCCCATGCAAGGGTGGAGATACCCAGAGCAAAGAAACGCAATGAACTATGGAGTCTGGATTTTCTGCACGATGCCCTGGGTAACGGAAGAAAGATAAGGATATTGCCGATCCTGGATACATTTACAAAAGAATGTCACAGAATCGACGTGGATCAATCCATAGGTGGCAGACGGGTTACGTCCTTATTGAGTGAAGCATCTTTGATGCATGGTCTGCCGGAGAACATTGTCGTGGACAATGGACCGGAATTTATCAGCAATGCCATGGATGAATGGGCCTACCGTCAGAAAGTAAAGCTGCATTTTATCCGGCCGGGAAAACCGGTGGATAATGCCTTTATGGAAAGTTTCAACGCAAGGCTTCGGGAAGAGTGTTTGAACGTAAACTGGTTTAGAAGCATTGAACATGCAAGAAAAGTAATTGAAGAATGGCGGATGGATTACAATGAAAACCGGCCGCACAGTACGTTGGGATTTCTTACGCCGAAGGAATTTGCACAAAAAGAAGAAAATATGTTACTGGAAAACTCTAATGCACAATGGCACTGCAACCGGGGGTAGTCCAGTGTCCGTCTCAATCGGGGGCTAGTTCAATTGCCTTGACATTGAAATTAAATTTTTATAGATTTCAAACAATTCTAAAAGGAATTAGACACCAAGTGGAGACCGCAAGAGGTTAGATATATTGGGAAATAACTAATTTTGACATATATAGTATTCATATATAAAAAGGAGTAAGATGAAAACCTGTTGCATTATCCCGGTTAGACTTGATAGTTCAAGACTGCCCAACAAAGTCATTCAACCTCTGCGTGGTATAAAAATTTTAGACAGGGTGATAAATATAGCAAAGGCGTGTAATTTCGAAAGAATAGTTTTAGCTACAGATTCTGAATATTTACGAACAATGTATAAAAATATGGATGTATTATTAATGGATGAAAAAGCGTGGTGTGGATCACAGCGTGCATATTATGTTTATCAGAAATATCCGGACTATGATTATTATGTTACTATTCCAAGTGATGAACCCATGATTGATCCGAATGAATTAAAAAAATCTTTATCAAATTATTTTCAGGGTAAAACCGAATTAATTGCAACAATGGGTTCTGAGTGGAAAGAACAAGATTTAGATAGATATAAATCTTGTCGTTCTTGTAAAATAATCACATCAGGCGATTATATTCTATACTTTTCCAGGGCAGTAGTACCGCGCTTGAAAAATGATACCCATTCAATGAATTATAGTAAAAAACATTTAGGGGTGTTCATCTTCTCAAAAAAATTGTTTAAAAAATATGGAGATAAAGCTTGGTCAAATTATCGAAACAGCATCGCTGAAGTTGAAGGCTTGGAACAAACATTATTCTTAGAAAATGGATTTAAAATAAGATATATACCCATTAATCATCCATTCCATGGAGTCGATACAGCTGAAGATTTAAGTGCATTGGAGGAAAAAATTGACAACAACAAAAGAAGTTAGGATAGAAATATCCACGCATTGTAATTATAGATGTATATTTTGTCCTCATAAAAACGGATTTAATAGAAAAAAAGAAATAATGTCTGATGATTTATTTTTTAAAATAATAAATAAAATAAAACAAATTCCTCGTATCAATACTATTACATTATCCGGTATGGGTGAAGCGTTTACAGACAAAAATATTTTAAATAAAGTAAAATATTGTAAAGATAACGGCTATATTGTTAATTTATTAACGAATGGTTCTTTGTTGACTCCTCAAATCGTAGATGAATTATATAAACTTAAAGTAGATAGTATACGTATAAGCTTACACACCCTCGATAAAGAAGAGTATAAGCAGATAACCGGTGCTGATTTGGATAATGTTGAATTTATTCTGGATTATATATATAAAACAAAAACAGTAACAAGATTAATCGTCTCCAGCGATATTGTAAACGATAAACAAAGTATTGAAGAATTAAAAAAATATTCAGAATTTGCCGATGTTGAAATATGGAAACCCCATAACTGGATAAACTGGGCAACCTATAGACAAGGGGAAAGGGTAGAAAAAACATGCGGAAGACCATTTAATGGACCGATACAGATACAAGTGGATGGAACCATTAATATGTGTTGTTTTGATTATAATGGTGAATTAGAAATTGGTGATTTTAAAACACAGACGATTGATGAAATTTTTAATAGTGATATGTATTTAAAAATAAAACACTTCCACGAAGGAAACGACAGTGATATTTTATGTTCTAAGTGTGATCAATTATATAAAAAAGATCAGAGCATCCTTATATATAGTAATACAAATGTATCAGGCAGAATATATAAAACAAGTACAAATTATGAAAAAATATCGGGGGAATAATAAAATATTTTATAGATAGTGCAAATGTTGATGTGTAAAAACATTAATGTGAGCATTCGGGCAAGATGTAAAAAAACTTCATGCCAAAATCGGCCCGTTTTATGGCAGCCAAAACATTCGTAATGAACTGTACTCAAGGGGATACCCGGTCGGTCATGACCGGGTTCGCATTTCCATCTGAATTATGAAGCGACGTTTCTTTTTGAACAACATTACTTCAAAAAAACTTGATGGGGTGTCAACTTTTTCGGGGCTGGATCAGGGGCGCTGAACCGATTACATTATCATACATTATGAAATTAATGGCTTACGCATTAAAAGTCAATTATTGAAATCCTGCCAATGCACAATGGCACTGCAACCGGGGGTAGTCCAGAAAAATGAAATTATTTAGAAAAGAACAGTCGCCGAACGGACGCAGACGTATATATTTTTGTGGTATAAAAGTGATGAGTTACAGAAAAAAAACGACGGAAATACGCTCTTTAAATGAATTCTATGAAACACTGGAAAAAAGTATAAACCAAAACACCAGATTTTTATTAAAGGTGTCCAATTTGCATTCAAAAGTATTTCCTAAATATAAAAATATAAACAAAGACAATACGGTGGTGTTAATTGGAACGGGACCAAGTCTGAATCAATATAAACCAATAGAACATGCGGTTTATGTTGGTGTCAACAGGGCTATTGAATACAACAAAGTAAAATTTGATTATTTTTTCATCCAAGATTTTTTATATCCGGAATATTTGAGTCGATTAAATGAATACGTTGGAAACAACTGCAAAAAATTTTATGGGTTATTGAATGATCCTGCATTGAATAAAGTAAGTACGATTCCGGAATCGGAAAGCATAGAAGCCAAAGCGGAAAGATATTATTGTAATCAAAATCGACAAGGTATGCCTGTTTATGATTTATCCACAGAACCTTTTTTTAATTCCGGATCTGTTGCACTTGTAGCCATGCAGTTCATATTGTGGACGAATCCCAAACGAATATATCTTGTGGGCTGTGACACAAATTTATCAGGACACTATAACGGTCAACAAAATAATCTTAGAGTGAATAATGTTTTGAATGGTTGGAATCTAATAAAAGATTTTACCGATGTATATTATCCGAAAACAGAAATTATTTCCGTTAATCCGGTCGGTTTAAAAAAAATGTTTAAAGATGAATATACAAACGACTAAAACTCAAAATTAATGGCTGGCAACCTGTTCTATCAAATCAGCAGCGTGCTGAGGCATCGAAAAAATATCAGCTTTGTCACTAAATAATCGACTACGCTCGTGCCATACAGACCTTTTTTCTTTCAGAACGTGAGTCATCGCTTCCGCCACTTGATTCGGTGTGACTGCGCCGCCTAGTACGCAACCCATTTCGTTATCGACAATATAATGCGCGTAACCGCAGACGTCGGTGGCAATGACGGGCAATCCGGCCACCATGCCTTCAAGCAGCACCGTCCCGGTATTTTCGCTGTAG
>Ga0116149_1006024_pt1 | contig 11082 bp, 21 predicted proteins | sample AD_UKC057_MetaG_FD_89787 | JGI IMG/M metagenome (GOLD analysis project Ga0116149, IMG submission 89787) | Active sludge microbial communities of municipal wastewater-treating anaerobic digesters from USA - AD_UKC057_MetaG | ecosystem: Engineered > Bioreactor > Anaerobic > Digestate | place: USA...
AGGGCGGCATCCTCAAGCTGGCCACTGCGCTCTACAAAGACGGCACGAGCCCCGATCAAATCAAGCTGAAGCTCGAAGCTACAGTAGACGTCAAGATCGTCGGTTTCAAGGCGGGCGAAAAGGGCAAAAAGACCGAGAAGACGTTCGGCGCTATCCTGTACGAGTCGTCAGACAGCAAGGTGCGCGGCTCGGTGGCGGGCATCGACGAGAAGACCGTGGCCAAAATCCACGCCGACCGTGAAACCTACTTGGGTGCGATCATGTCCATTACGGCCAACGACATCTCGACCAACCGCGACGATGACGGCTACTTTGCGCTGAGCCACCCTCGCTTTGACGAGCTGCGCCCTGACAAAACTGAGGCCGACTCCTGCGAGCGGATTCACGAGATCTTCGCTGACGCCCGTCTGAACTTCGCGCAGAAACTCATGGCGTAAGCTGCTGGAAACCAACCGTACTGCGCCATGAACCGCTACGCCAGCCGCAAGTTCTTGCTTGCGCTCTACATCGCTACCACAGCCACGTGGCTCGTTGCCCGTGGCCCCATTACTGACACTGTGTACTCGGGCATCATCATTGCAATCATCTCGGGTTACTTTGTCGCCAACGTCACTCAAAAAGCTACTTTGAAGGAGAAACCAGAATGACCACTAAAGAACAACAAGGCCGCTTGGTCTTGGAAGCCTCTACGGGCATGCACGGAGACGCTGCTAAGGAGCTCAGCCTGATGCTCTGCGCTGCGCTGGATAAGCAGATGGACTACGCCAGCCGACTGAAAGAAGTCCACGAGTGGGCGGTCTGCGCGCCGATCGCTACGGCAGAAGACATGATGCAAAACATCGGTCGGATCGTTGACGTCGCCACCATTCCGGAACCGCCTGCTACTCCTTCCTCAGGCTGGTACCAATACTCCCACTACTGGGAGTCGCAGGCGCTGTTCCGCGCAAACGTGGCCTGCTTGGAGAAGACTCTCGCGGGCATCGAGTCTTTGTTTGTCCACACGCTCTCAAACGGCGTCTTCAACGCGTGGGGTACGCGGCTGGACTGCACCACGCTGAACGAAGCCAAGGAACAGGTCGAAGCAGTCGTCAAACAGCTGAGGGCAGTGGAGTACGTATCCGATCCTCACCCCGTTGACCGGGACCGTGCCAAACTGCCGTTGGGTCACCTGACTGACGGCGAATTGGCTAACGCAGCGTTCTTGCATTACGATCAACCTCCCCCGATCGAACACGTCCTCGCGGGCGTGGCCAAAATGCCGATCGTGTACATGACCGCCATCAAGGAGCGTGTACGCTGGTTGTCTCGCGAACTGCAAGCCGCTAGCGATCGGTTGAAAGCGCTGCCTGTGTTGGAGCGTCAGCGCGACAACTTCAAAGCGGCTTACGACGAGTGGATGGACAAAACCGAATGGATGGGGAAGCCGTCCGTGAAAGAGCTGGGCAGGCACCGCGCCGACGTCTTGCACAAGCGTTACAGCGTTCACGAAGGCCTGCTCGAAGACGCACGTTTAGCAGTGCTGGCCAACCACGAACACCACCTCAACTACGATGACCACGACAGCTATCCAGGAAGCGAACTCTACGAGCAGAACTACGCTTTCCTCACCTCAGTGGGCTGCCGCGTTCCCCAAGTCAACCTGGATCAATGCTTGCTCGAAGCGCAAACCCGCAACTGGGGCTTGACGCTGGAGCAGCTCAACACGCTCAAGACCAACTGTCTCAAGCCCGAGGAGATTGCGGGCGAAGACAAGGTTGTAGCAGCCAAACGGGTTCGCGAGTTGCTTCACTGGATGGCTCGCTACGCAAATAAATCGGCCAACCCGAAATGGCTGGTAGGGCATGCGTTTGAGCTGGCCTACCGCCTTGCTACGCGGTCTTTCCAGTCAAATGTGGACTGGCACAAGTTTGGCGAAGCGGCTTACCTCGAAGGTCTCAATTGCCCCGGAAATGACCGCGCAGCTCTGCAACGTATTGGGGTAGCTAAGCTTCCCCTTGTTTGGTTCAACGAACGCGGCGAAATTCAAGGCTCTGTCAGTGACGAGCAACTGGACGCAGTGTGCCGTACTGCAATTGTTACACTCCGTGAACGCACTTCGTCTCTGGGCGAACCACCTATCTGGTCGTATCGCCGCTACGGTTCGCCGCCTGAAAAGGGCTACACCATCGTCGCCAAACAGTACGGTTGGGAGCCAAACGGCGTGCCGATTGCCTACTTGGGCGATAGTCCTGAAGTGGCAAAAGCGATCCACGATCTGTGCGACGCTCACAATCGTGCCGTAGCTGTACCGCCTAAGGCAGCGTCGTGATCACGTGGTATGGCTTTATTGTTACGCTCGTTCTACTTTACGCGGGCGTAACAATGTACTACTTCTACTTGTTGCTGAAGCGGGTAGTAGAAATGAGTCGAGTTACGCCTCCGATACCGCCAGAAACGGGTCCTGGCATGGCTCTGCTGTTTGTTCTAGCAGTGCTAGTGCAAGTAGTGTGGCACGCCTTGACGTGGCCTCGTTTCTGGTTCGAAACCGTTGAGGAGAAGAAATGACAACGCTCACTCCACCTGATCGCGCTCGCTGCCAAGCCGACAAGCGAGTCGGCAACCCGTTTGCTCTTGGCAATCCACCTCGCTGGGAGCAGTGCAAAGAAGTTCCTGTGGTGGTTGTCTACGAGAAGCAGCTTGGGTCTGACGGCCTTAAAGGCTCGATGTCGCTTTGTGCTGCTTGCAAGGAGGAGTTCCTCAGGAAGCACGGCAACGACTTTGCCGACGAAGTTCCAATTCTTTCGAGAGCCTCCCATGCTCACCCTGCTTGAATACAGTCTGATTAAGACAACTCGTCGTTTGACGTTCGACATCCATTTTCAGCACTATTCCGTGACTTGGATGGGTGATGACGACGGAGACTACCACCGTTACACAGCCACTAACGGCTATGAGGTGATCTCGCGCAGTCGCGTGGACATCCAAACCGAACGCCTTTGGCTGTTGGGTGCTAAGCACGTGGAGGAGAGTCGCTCTGGAAGTATGGTATTCTCGACTGACGCTAAACGCGACGTAGCTTACGACTGCTTTGTACAGGCGCTTGATGAATGGGCAATTTACAACGGCGGGGTTGCGCGTCGGCGGGGCGACTACTCCAACCCACAAGCCGTGCGGTACGGCTGGGACGGCCACGGCTATCAGTACTTGGACAACGGATCGGGCAGCGATTGGCTCTCTCGCCACCCCGACGCGGAGCCGCTCTACACAGTACAGCTGCAACACCTGTCGTGCGCGCCTGCTGAGATGGCGGTACTCAGTCGAATTCACCACGCTCACACCAACGCACTCCAAACGCTAGACAATTACAAGCTTGACTCTGAGCGAGTTGGGCGGTGGAGGCGAGAGTTTGAGCAATTCCGCGAGCTCTACTCCTGTCTCTACAACAACGAACGATTCAAGGGGTAAATCGTGGCCGGTTGAATACGTTGAGCGCGGACGCAGCTTGCATATGCGCATTTAGTCCTTTCGTTTAAGAAAGCGACTTACCGCATCAACTCAAGGAACTACTCTGTGAACACTGCAGCCGCACCCCAACCTCCCTTCTTGACGAACGATGATATCGAAAACGAGATCGTTGACCGTCGCTTCTTTACCGCTGCTCAAGGCATGGCGGGCAGCGGCGAAGGCACGCCACCCGCTGACCCGACGCCATACCAACACGTCATGTTCTGTATCCTGCTTCTCCAGAACGGTACGAAAGTGACGGGTGTCAACACGGGTCCACTCAATCCCGCCAACTACAGCGAAGTTCGTGCTCGTGATGGCGCGTTGGCCGACGCCAAGAACAAGGTCTGGGAACTGATGGGCTACGCCGTTCGCCAAGCCCGCCTCGAAAACTCCGCCAAGGTGAATCCCGATGCTGGCCGCTGATGTTGCAGTGAAAGTTCGGCTCCTTGTGGCCGAACACGCGGGCTTGGAGCTCGAAGCTGTGCAACCCGCGCACTCGCTCCAGCCCGTGCCGCACCCCGAGGGCTTGGATCTGGACAGCCTCGATCGTGTTGAAATCGTCATGCAGACGGAAGGCGAGTTTGGCCTGGAAATCACGGACGAAGAGGCTGAAGCAGTCACAGACGTGGCCAGCCTGATCAAGCTCGTGCAAGACCGCTTGGGCCCGAAAGTGGTGTGGCCGGTATCTGCTGACGACACCGAAGGCGGAGTGACTGACTAATATGCTGCGCGTTCCAGTTCGTTTTACTAGGCTGACTGACGAAGAAATTAACGCTAGCGTAAGCGAAGTCATGCGCCTAGTGCAAGAACTGGAATACGCTGCGGCTGAGGCAGCAAATGCAGACACTAGCCTCCGCTTCAGCCCCACGAGCGAGTCTAGCCGGTTTCGCCATTTAGCACGAGTGCGTTGTGCCGAAATTCGCAGCAAGATCGAGCTAGCCGCTCGTGGTCTTTTGATTAATCATAACGCTAAAATTCCAGGCGCGGTGCTTGTGCCGCTGCCCAACGATCATGAGTCTAAATCTCTTCGCTGACTTTGCTAAGCTGGAGGCGCGCGTAGCCGCCCAGCAGCCCCAAGAGCCTGCCCCCGTAGCTGACGTGCACTGCGCTAAGGCTGCTGAGCTCTTCGGTATACCCGAGTCTGAAGTGACTGCTGAACAGCGTCGCTACGCCAAGACTGTCAACTACGCGCACATGTACTCACCTCAGCCAAGGAGTTTTTAATGACTTACAACGTTCGCCCCGGAGACATTGCAGTCATTATTAACTCCGCCAATGGGCTCAGTGGTGCGTCAGTGGGTAGACGAGTACGAGTTCACGCGGACGCACCGGTTGCCAATCCTGAGTTTGACGCTCAGTACAGCGACCAGTTTAACGCGTTGAATGACCCTAAGCACTACTGTCCGCCGTCACCTTATGAGAAGGAGCACACGCAGCTGGGCAAAATATGGCCAGTGAGCTGTGTTAATGGCGGTACTTTCATGAGCGAGCACGGCGCCACAGGACGAGCGTACATTGACGTGCCTGATCGTTGGTTGCGCAAAGAAGTTTCGCCCCCAGAAACACAAACAGAGCAAACCAAGGAAGAGCGGCCTCTCAATGTAGCTTGATTTACGGGGTTCGTTTAATTAGGTAGCCCGCTTTACTTAATTATCATGTCCCTCCAACGTCAAGTCCGCTCTCTCCGCACGCTCGTTACTAACATTGGCCTGACTTGCGTTGACATACACCGCACAGGTACCAGCCATCTTGCGGTTCGTGTAAAAGCCGCTAACGCAGTAGAGCAAGACTTCTACTTTGCCAGCACCCCGAGCGATCACCGCGCAGAGCTCAACAACCGAGCTCTGTTGCGTCGTTTTGCTCGTCAACACGCCACTCTCCACTAACCTTGCACCATGAACTCTGAATACCTTCCCTATCTCGTTTTCGGCGTTTTCGGCGTCTTTGCGTTAGTATTGGTCGCCTTGGTCTGGGCAATCAATCACAGCCGCACCCAGCTAGCTGAAGAGCGGCGTCGTACCGATCGCCTGCAACAAGTTCTCAAACGTGAAGAACAACGTTCCCGCACATTGAAAGATACCGTAGATCGATTGACTACGCTTGAAAGCAAGCAAAACGCGTGGAACTCTGCTTCGGCTCCTCGTCGTCGCATGTCTAGCGGCGTGACTGAGTCTCCTGTGCAGTCCCCGTTTCATCACTCGACTCCAGCCAGCTCACCGCCGCTGACAACACGTTGACTGACGCCATGTTGTTCTCGCACATAGCCAACTTCTCACCCAGTCCCGCACCCGCGCCGTCCTGTGGTTCTGATAGCGGTTCAGGTGGTGACTCTGGTAGCTGTTCTGACAGCGGTAGCAGCGGGAGTTTTGACTGATGCAAGTCCAATCCATTGCTCTTTGCGTTCGTACTGCCGTTCAAGACGTCGTGCCACGCTTGGTTGTTCGACCTGAAACTCGCCTGGACGTGTTGCTTGGGTCAAAAGACTACGAAACTCTGACCTACAACCTGAATTTCCGTTTGGGCTTGCACCTGACGGTTAGCGAAGTGGTCAACGCTAAAACGGTGCAGGGCCTGATCAACCACGTAACTACTCAACGAGAGGAAAACCATGTCTGACATCCACATTTGGCGCGGCACTTACGACGAAACTGGCGCGCCCGAATTGCGCCCACTTTCCGACGAGTCAGTCATCCGAATTACTGTTAAACAGCTGCGCGCGCTCTGTGTAGACGCGCTGGGTTTGCGCAGTATGGACGTGGACGCTCTGGCTGAAAAAGCAGCGGCTGCACCTACGCCTCGTGACGCAGTTCAAGCTGTGCTCAATGAGCTAGCTGCGTCGGTGGAACCCAGTGCCAAGCCCTTCGCCCCGCCCGGAGGGTGGTTCCCGACCAGCATCACAGGCCACCCACTGCGTTCACTGGACGGCGAAAAGGGCACGTGGGAACAGGCTAGCTGGCCCAGCGAACTGTCATCCGCTCAATTGGTTCCTGCTCGTGTTGTGCTGAGCGGCGTGGGTGCTTATCCTGAAATCCCTTCGCTGTAGCTTGGCTTTTTGACCTTTTTAACTGGCAACTTCGCCTGTTTTGAAAGAGGTCAAATGACTACACTACACATTCTCCTCGCGGTAGGTGCGTTCTTGTTCCTACTGCCGGGTTTGCTGATTTTCACGCTGACGACTTGGTCGGCTAACAGTCAGATCCCATTCCAGCTCCTCAACGAAATGCCTGACGTGCCTGATGAGCATAAAGTGACCGCTCGTGCTTGTTTTCGGGAAGCACGCGCTCGCCATAAGCGCGTAACGATTTACGACGTTACAGCGCCCTACGTTATGTTGCTTGTACTTCCGTTTGTTAAGTGGGAAGCTGATCGGCTGCCTTCGCTTTTTCGCAAATGGGATAACGAAGTCAACCTGAATGGTGATCGCTCTCCGTGGTACGTGAACAAGGACGAAAACGGTAACGTTATTCCCGTAGGCGTTCGCGGCGAAATCCCGACTGGCGACACTTGCAAGGTCTGGAGCCCCGAAGCGCAGGACAACGTTGAGGTTGACGCAAAGACGCTGGCTTATTGGGTTGGCGGCAAGTGGCACCCCCGGAGTTTCTGGGCACGTTACGTGTGGGTTGGCTGGCGTAACCGCGCTAGCCAAGCGTCTTGTGACGTTGGCGTGCTGATTACGGACGAGCTTAAAGCCACGCTGAAGGAATGGGGCGTACTTAACGCAGGTGAGGAACTGCCGGACGGCTCGCGTGTTACAGGCACCTACCTTCGTAACGTAGGTCCATACTACCAGCTTTTTGCGTTTCATCCCGTTAAGGTGGGCTGGCGCCGGACCCACTACGGCTTCAAGATTGGGAACGTAATCAACAACGAAGAGCGCGCAACTCGTCCTGCTATGGCTATTGCCATTGGCTTCTCGTATCGTCGGTAAACGACGTAGGCACTGATTTGGGCAGCGTTTAATCTTAACACCGCCCAGTCCTTAAACTCTCGAAAGCCAATGTGCCCACTCTGCGTATACTCTGCCCGACCTGCAGCGGCGCAGGCTTGACCGGAGGCCACTCCGGACAAACGCCAGAAAGCTACGAGGAGCACAGCGAAACCTGCCCCGAGTGCGACGGCGAATTCTTTGTAAGCGAAGAGGTTGCGCCTAGCGACTACTACAAGACGTTCCGTGGTCGTTGCAAGCAGTACTGTGAAGCCGAAATTCGCCTGGATCCTACGCTAACACTCGTACGGGGTCATATCTTTGTGTCGGCTTGGCCTTCTGAACCCGTTCAGCCGCACTGGTGGTGTAAACGCGCAGACGGTACCGTCTTGGACCCAACTTGGTACCAGTTTCCGTTTACAGAAGCCCCTTCTGCACAGTTGTACACCGAGTTTGACGGGCGAGTCTCTTGCGCAGAGTGTGGCAAAGAAATGGACGAATCTGGGGCCCGATTCGAAAGCAACTACGCCTTCTGCTCTAGCCGCTGCTACGGGCGGTTTGTCGGCCTGTAACTCTTTTGCCCTATGCTGCTGCAACTTCTCGCTCGCTGGTTTGCTTACTGGGGCTGGTTCAACCCCGTCGTCGGCGCGCGAGAGTCTATTGCAGCGCGTCCGTGGAGCGCGTCGGCCTCACCCGCTCCCCGCTTGTCCCTGATCGCCAACCGGCGCTGGTACGCGCCCGCTCTAGAGTACGGTTAGTTAACGCTTCGTGAGGCAACTACATACGCAAAATAAGGGCAGTGATCAGCTGCCCTTATTTGTATTTGGGATAGCTTAAACGCGCTGTACCGTTTATCCATTTTAGCTCGAGGTGTCCATGAAAATCATCAAGTTCGCAGTTCCCTATCACGCTTTTTTGCCACCCTTGGCAATTCTCGAAGAATCGTTTGAAGCGGCGCCCTACGTTGCTCCGTTGGAAACTGAGCTCCGCTCGATCGGTTTCACACCGCGCAACCCCGACTCCAGTCGCTTGATCTCTGAGTTTGAAGGCGGCTTTGCATTCTTTGTTCGCGTCGACGAAAAGGTCATTCCCGGAGCAGCCATTGCTTCAGGTCTGCGTGAAGCCACGCAGAAGGTGTACGAAGAGACAGGACGTTATCCTGGCCGCAAAGAAAAGCTAGAGCTCCGCGATCAGGTAGCTCTTGACTATCGCCGCAAGGCGCTGATCAAAACGACCGTGGTCGGTTGTTTTTATAACCCGACCACTCGTTATCTGGTTCTGTCTACTCCCTCACGACGACTGGCTGACTTGGTTATGAACCTGCTGCACGACGCGGTAGGCGGTTTGCGTATTGAACCCACTCATCAGTCTGAGCTCAGCAACCAAATGATCACGCGCTTGAAGCTCTGGTTGGCCGAAGAAGACAACGCGCCTTTCGATGGCTTCGAACTCGGTACTGAGCTGATGTTGGTCGGCAGTCGCAAAAAGCTGACTATCAAGACCACCAACATCGAGCACTCTCGCCAAGCAATTCGCGAAGCTGTGGAAAGTGATTACACTTTCAAGCTGGCGCGGCTGGAACACGAGGATGGTATCTCCTTTCGTTTCGGGGACGATTTCTGTCTCAAGAGCCTGGAGTACGAGAACCCGAACGACCTCAAGGCCGACGACAACGGCACGCTCTGGCAACACGAGGCTGCGTTGCAGATGATGCTGCTTACCCGCGCGCTCACACTGTTGATCGCAATGTTTAACGTCAAGTTCGAGCTCCAGCCATGAAACCTACCCAACTCATGATCGACGTAGCCTACGAGGCCGCACTGGTAACTACTGCCGGTGAGCTGGCGCGCAACGGTGGTAGTGTTAATTACCGCGTTGTGATTGAAGCCGCGTTGACAGAAGCGCTGGCCATCATGCCGAAGGTCGAAGAGTCGAAGTCCGTTACTCCGGAAGTGGCGTACAGTGTCTTTCACACAGAAAACGGCATTGAGTGGGGCGGTCTACGAGGGCCATTTCCTAAGCTGTCACAAGCACTTCAAACCCGTGGTGACAGTAACGACCAGTACATCTGCAAGACTGACGTAAACGGCGAAACGACTCCGCTGTATCGTTGGCATGTGGGTAATGACAAGTGGCAACGGTTTGCGCCATGAGCGACGTATGGTACCGTGTTGAAGCTAGCTTGGTTTCAGCAGGTGTTGACGAGTTTGACAACTCGCTGGGACCTCCAGACGTGCGCCTCTACGTTCGTAAGTACCCCGTAATTAAAGTTACGCCCAAGGGTGTTTGGCTGAACGTCTACGGGGACCGCCGCTTTGTGCGGACAGAGGCTCGCAAGCGTTACGCTTGTCCTACCGAGCAGGAAGCGTACCTTTCCTTTGTAGCTCGGGCCGAACGTCGTTGTCGAATTCTGGAAGAACAAGCGGCTACAACTCGACACGGTATTCGACTCGCTAAGCGCGCAATGGGCGTAGCCGACCCTTCTCTCTTCGTTTAAAACCATGACCAAACCACCTCTGCCCTTTACTCCTCGCGCTGTCGCAATCGGCGCTGTCGTTGCCGCCACCAACGGTCGTGAAATGCACCCGCGCCTGAGCAGCAGTCCTCGTGTCACGACGCGCATTCCGCGACCAGCAATCGCACCACCGTCCGTACCCAACCCACCCGAGCTGACCGCTACTGAGCAGTGGAATCAGGAAGTAGACCGCAAGAAGGCCAAACGTCGGCTGGATAAGCTCCTGACCAAGATGTTTGGCAGTCCCGAGGAGGCTCAAAATGCCCTCGCAGCAGAATGAAGAGGACTTCCCGCTCGTGCCGATCGGCTGTTTTCTGCTCGTTCTGGTAACTGCGTTAGGGCTCATTGTTTACTACTCCTAACGCGCTGACCACCCAGCCACTCACCCGAGTGGCTGAAACGTATTCGCGCTGACTTTTTGAATTGTACCGAATTCTTCGACCAACTCATTGCAGAGCTTGCTATGCCCAAAATTCCTGTCTCTCCTCGTGCCGCGCGTTCCACCCAGCTGGAAACGAGCTTGACCGCCCCCTTCGAGGTAGCGGGATTCAACCCTCAGTTCAACGACGACGCGACCAAGTTCACCGTCGATCTGCCCACTCCGGCGTGTCATCTGCGCTTCGATCAAATCGTGGCTAACCTGCGCAACAGCGGTCAAGCCGTTGACCTCAAGTATGACCTGAAAGACGAAGACGTCGGCATGTCGGCCACGATCAAGTTTGTCGAGTTGCCCGAAACAGGCCCAACTGACCAGAACTCCGCCAAGGAGTTCATCAAGTTCACCGAAGGCACTACCAAAACTAAAGTAGCCAGTCACGCTGAGGACGAGTTCGCCGTGCTCAAAGCTAAAGGTGAAGTGCCTAAAAACAGCTATGGTCGGGCAATGACCAAAACTCAGTACATCCAGTCTAAGGTTGACGAGTTCTTGGCTGCTAAGTCAGCTAAGAAAGAAGCCAAAGTCGAACCGCTAGGCCGGAATCAAGCCGTGAAGTTAGCGGGCAAAAACGGCGAAGTTGCGCGGCTGAAAGAGTCATTCGATAATATATACGAGATAGTTGAAACGCGACCTGATTCATATGGGTCGCCAACCATTTCGTGCGCCGTTAAAGTAAACGACTTCATTGCAGGAGCAGTAGTTGAACGCGAGTCCTATGTG
>Ga0116149_1006025_pt1 | contig 11078 bp, 7 predicted proteins | sample AD_UKC057_MetaG_FD_89787 | JGI IMG/M metagenome (GOLD analysis project Ga0116149, IMG submission 89787) | Active sludge microbial communities of municipal wastewater-treating anaerobic digesters from USA - AD_UKC057_MetaG | ecosystem: Engineered > Bioreactor > Anaerobic > Digestate | place: USA...
CCGTCTTGGGTCAACTCCTGCGCCGCGACGAATTTCTTGACCTCGTCGATTGCGATGGGAGAGTCGATCTCGCCGCGCATGCAAGCGTCTTCACAGCGGCGGTTGCAGATGCGTCCGCAGACGGCGGGGAAGGGGTTTTCTTTTTTGATCAGTTCAAGCGCTTCCCTGTACCGGCCTTCGGAGGCAAGCTTGATGTACGCCTGTACGCCGATGTGCGCCGGGCATTCGGCCTTGCAGGGGCTGGTTCCGGTAGAGAAGGACACCTTGCGATTGATGCGGTAGTCGGGATTCCATTTGTCCGCGGTCCAGTTCGTGTTCGATGGGAGGTCGGGCTTGCGAAATTTCGGCAGGGGTTTTACGGTGGGCACTTTCTGGCCGAGCTTGAGCGCTCCGACCGGGCAGTTTTCGACGCATTCGCCGCAGGCCATGCATTTTTCCTGATCCACCTTCGAAATATAGTTTGAGCGCACCATGTCGGTGTTCTTGAACATTTCGGCCGTCCGGAGCGAGAGGCAGCCGCAGCCGCAGCAGTTGCAGATTGCGTGCGTCTTGTTCCCGCCGTCGATGTTCGGAATCTGGTGCATCAGCCCGTTTTCCTCGGCCCGCTTGATAATCTCGAAGGCTTCTTCGCGGGTAATCTGGCGGCCGCGTCCGGTGCGAATGTAGTATTCCGCCGCGTGCCCCATCTGGATGCACATATCTTCTTTCAGGTGTCCGCAGCCTTCGCCCATGATTTCGCGGGTCGAGCGGCAGGAGCAGTTGGACACGGTGAAAATATCGTTTTCGTTCAGGTACTTGGAGATTTCCTCGTAGTCGGCACGGCGGGTTTCGCCCATGATCGACTTCTCGATCGGAATGACGCGCATCAGACCCTTGCCCACGGGGAAGGCTCCTGCGGTCATGGGGCCGCGCACGCGGCCGTACGCTTCCATTGCCCGGCCGATCTGCGGGTACTTTTCGACGTTCGAGTACTTGTTGACCATCATTTCCATGATGCCGGGGATCCAGGTATCGTACCAGTACTTGTCGACGCCGTCCTTCTTGTTCACGAAACAGACGCCCGCGTCGGCGAGCTCGTCGCACAGCCGCTTGGTGTCTTCCAGCGACTTGCCGCATTTCGGCGCAAGTTCTTCCGCGCTCATCGGAATGCGGAAGCCCATCTGCATCGCGACCTCGGCCATTTCGGTCGTGACGATGGGTTCGAGTATCATGTATTCGGGGTCGGTCGAAAGAATTTCGCCCTTCTTGCCCCGTTCCTTTCTGCTGATTTTATTCGCAAGATCGAGTACCGCTTCGTTTACCATATTCATGCCCCCTGATGTACTAAACCTGTGCGAGGCTTAGTTTTTCTTCTTCCATTCTGAGACAGCCTGTTCCAGCCATGCTGCCCATGCGTTGATTCCCTCGCCCGTCTTTGCCGAGACCGGGAGTACCGTTATATTCGGGTTGAGTGCCTTTACGCGCTCTTCCAGTTTTTTCATGTCGAAGTCGAAAAAGCTCATCGCGTCGATCTTGTTTACCAACAGGACGTCGACAATTTCGAACATGTGCGGATATTTGAGCGGCTTGTCGTCGCCCTCCGGCACCGAAAGGATCATCGCGTTTTTCGCCGCTCCCGTGTCGTAGTCTGCAGTGCAGATCAGGTTGCCGATGTTTTCGAGCACCACAAGGTCGAGCCCGTCCGTCCCAAGCGCGTCGAGCCCTTGCCGTGTCATTGCCGCATCCAGGTGGCACATGCCTCCGGTATGCAGCTGAATCGTCTTCGCCCCGGCTTCCTCCACCGTCTTCGCGTCCACATCGGAGTCGATATCCGCCTCCATGATGCCGATCGCAAGCCGGTCCTTGAGCGCTTCCAGCGTGCGCACCAGCGTCGTCGTCTTTCCCGATCCGGGAGAAGACATCAGGTTGAGCAGAAACACGCCCTTTCGTTCGAGTTCGCCCCGCAACAGGGAGGCCTCGCGGTCGTTGCCTTCCCAGACGCTTTTCTTGATTTCCAGAATCCTGAAAGAATTCACGCATCCTCCTCCATCAGTTCCTTCAGGTTATACCAGAACTTTTCCAGTGTTAATAAAAAAGTATCGAAACAAATGTAAATCATTATTGGGTATTGAAATAATTGGCACTGAGTTGTATATTTCAGCATGTGGTATCTGGTTGAACCAGAGACAGCGGCCGTGCAGGGGAAGTCGCCGGCGGAGCAAGGTGCCTGCGATCCAGAACCGCCAGGCAGCGCAACCGCTCCGCGGAGAGATCAGATGTCGAACCCGGTAAGAACCGGAAAGGGGCCTTTCGCATGGAATTTCCAAAGTTGAGCTCGCCTTCTCTCAAAGAGCTCTTTGTCCGAGAAATTGAATCGATGATACTTTCAGGAAAATTGCCCGTCGGAACCAAGCTGCCGCCCGAACGGGTGCTTGCAGCCGACATGCAGGTGAGCCGTGCGGTAGTCAACTCGGGGCTGGACGAAATGGCAAAGAAAGGATTTATCGACGTGCGTCCCCGCGTGGGCGCTTTCGTGGCCGACTTCCGCAGGCGGGGGACGGTCGACACGCTGCTTTCGATTATGCGCTACAACGGCGGTATTCTGCGCAAACCGGAAATCCGCGCGATGCTCGAAATCCGGCTGGTGCTCGAAAAACTGGCGATAGAACTTGCCGTCCCCAAAATAACCGAAGCAGAGCTCGATCGCCTCAAGGCGTTGTGCGACCGCTTCGGCTCGGCACCGGACGCCGCAACCGCAGCCGACGCAGTGTTTGAATTCCACCACGAGCTGTGCGTCATTTCGGGGAACACGCTCCTTCCGCTCATTTTCTATTCGTTTCGGCCGCCGGTCATCGGGCTGTGGGAACGGTACCTGACCCTGCACGGGATCGCAAACCTCCATGCGAACACCGAAACCATCTGGCGGCAGCTCGCCGAGCGCGACGCGGCGGGCGCCATTGCGACTCTTTCCGAATCTATCAACCGTATCATTGCCGGCGGCCCGTCAATTTACTTTGAATAGTGCGATGCAATTGAAACCGATGCAAAAAGATTAAAAAAATTACAATGGATAGAGGCACTCAGCTCCAGGACGGGCGAACGCTCAACTCGCGGAGCCACCGCAAGTTGAACTTGGCAAGGGCGCACTCTGAACTGGTAGTTTTTATATACATGAGGCTCTTTTAAAAAGTCGGTTACTTTTGAAATCGGCTCAAATAACTCAATTGTCCGGACAGAAGAGCCTCAGAAATCTATTTCGTTTTCCATGAACTCCTGTTGAATAAAGATCCTGTTACTTCATAGGTGCGAAAAACCGCCGAATCCCGCTCAAGTCCGTGTTCCCAGTCACCAACAACAGAACTATACATACGCATGTCTTGTTCCGCAGGAGGAAAATCAGTATCGGTGTCGGGAATGCGTATACCGGCAAATTCATGAAGTAACGAGGGTATATTCGCGGAACTAGTTTCGTTCCATTCAGTTTTAACAGGTCCTTGCGCATCGAATTGTTTTACAAGAAGGAGCGCATGTGCCCGCGACAAATCGTACTGCGTAAAAAGACTTTTTCCGTCAATATCTGTTGGAATGTCGTTATCATACGTTCCATTCCCATGATCAGAGAGTACAACAACCATTGTATTATCCCAAATTTGTCGCTCTTTCATCCAGGCAACAAAATCAAGAACAAGATCCAGTGATTTTCTGGCGGAATATACTGCCGCTTCGGGATTAATAAAATTATTATACCCGGAGGAAGGAAAATTATTGGTAATGAGAGAACCGTCTTTTTGGATTCCATACGGTGAATGCGGCAGCTCGTTGTGAATATATAAAAAGAGTCCTGTATCGTCGGCTGTTGATGCAATGTGCGGAAGCAAAGAAAGATATGCCATATCGTGAATCGCTTTCTTTTTCATTTGCGTGAATAGCACCGATTTTCTGAAAATGATCCAGTTGCCGTCATCATACATAACCGGTTTTAAATGCCATGGAACGGCATTAAAGATCGAAAGCATTATCGAAAGATATGTTTTACCGCTATCATTACCCTGTACATCAATTCCATTGATCTTCTTCCAGTAATTAACATACTGATACACATTTTCTTTTCGAGAATTTCCCGTATCTGCTTCGCGGAAATACAAGGGGTTCGCGAGTGTTGTTCGATAGCCGGCATTTTGTATTGCATAAAAAAAGTTCGACGCAGATAAAGAGATTTCCTCCTGTCCTGTCATGCCGTTATTGTTTAATTGCTCGGGGAGCCATTCGGGCCCTCCAAATATTGCAGGAAGGGATGTGGAGGTGTTGTATGAAACCGACAGACAGTCGGGATACCAGGTAAAACCTTCAAGAAGGTTGGCGTACTCAGGATACTCGTCCAGAATACGTCCAATATAATTCCCGTTAAACATGTCAAGGATTATAAAGACAATGTTTTTTTCTGTACTGGAAAAACGGTGATTTTCAATAGCCGTTTCGGGCAATGAGTCTTCGTAAGAAGCTACTTCCCCAAACGTTTCAGGATCTGTTCGATATAACTGAACGCCGAGAGCGCCCGTAAGCACAAGGCACAAAGCTATCATAAGCGGTAGAAAAGTCTGGAGTTTTCGTTTGACTATATCTCGGGCCAAGTATAGTACTACAGCTAAAATAAACGGATCTGCCGCGTACAATAAAAACGAAAGGTTATTAATGGCGTCTTCATTTTGAAAGGTAAAATTATCGAGCATGCCGGTTTTCATTCTGAAGAAAAAAGACCAGAGAATAGATACCATAAACAGATACAAAACAAAAGTCGCAACTCTCTGGCGGACACCTGCCGGGAGCAGCATAAACACACACAAACCCGCAATGGAACATACTGCTACAAAGAAAATCAATGTTCCGATAAAAGAAGAAAACAACACATCAAAATCGGCGGGAGAAGAAAGGTAAAAACGTAGCGGTTGATACAAAAATAGAAAATATGCACACGAAAACACGATTAAAGAAAATTGCCGTACAGAAACTGTTGGAACATCCGTCTGGGTGTTTTTACGTAATGAGAACAAAAACGGTCCCGTGCACAGAATCGCTGTCTGAATGAATGTTATCATGAGCTTGAGATTAACATTTGATATGTAGGGATTGTATTTTCTGTTAACAATAAAGAAGTAATAAAACGGAATGAGCATCGCCCAAAGAAGGACATACAAGGGAATCCACCGGTACTTTTTCCTGAAAAATACACAGAAGGCTGAGCTGATCACTCCACCGATAAAGGTTGCTGCGATAAAATACTTAAACGACTCTTTGAAGGTTTGTATCCAGAAAACCTCCAGAGAACATAACAGCATAAAAAAGAACCAGACTACAATATCGCGATCGGTGGAAACAACTTTCTTTATAAACGAATCGTGTTTGTTTGAGGCGGTTTCCGGTTCCGGAACTGCTTGAATTCCGGTATGCCGAAAAATGATTGTCTTGACTAATGAGAGTATGTTGTTCATCGTCCAGTACACAAGCAGGGCTGAAGGCGAATCATACAGAAGAACGAGAAAAACACCTGCCATAATTAATAACTGACTATTTTCTTTTATCGATGCAGTCCGTGTATAGTAAAATGATGAAACAATGTTTATCGCAGTCATCAGGAACGGGAGAATATTAATGCCAAAGAGCAATTTATCGCTTGTTGCAAGGTCTTTGATACACAAGAATGACACACCTGAATAGCCCGTGTAGCCGGAAAGGACTTTATACGCGGCAAAGAAAAATGGAATTTGTATGAGCAGTCCAAAAGAGGTTCGCAGAGCATGCCAGCTTTTATATCCGTAAATTCGATAGGCGGTTTTCGTTAGATAAAACCGTTTGCTTCCGGAGTAATAACGCTTAATGCTGTCGAGATCTGCCCGCATGCGGCGCTGTATATTTTTTTCCGCATTTTTCCAGATATCGGCAAGTAGATATAATGGCGCAGTTCCGGCAGTAATGCAAAAACTGACAATGATGAGCGAGATACCATAGTTTCCGGTTAGATTCCATGAGGTGACAAATAAAAATGAAATCAGCTTTTCAAAGGGCCACAAAATGGTTAATACAATCTGATTAAATAGTGTCATCTATTCTCTCCGGTACATTTTGTAAGATACTCGGCAACAGCTTGACCGGCACAACCAAAGTTTTTTACCGTCTCATCCCGGAATTGTTTATATTCTTTTGAAACGTTTTCAAGGTTTTGCAGTATATCATCAATAAGAGCCGGTAGTTCCTCAAGATTTTCCGGGAGGGGCCGTGAAAGCCGTTGTGCCGAAACAACGTCCCACAGCGAACCGTCAATATCTTCCGCTTCATATCCTCCGACGACCGGCTCGGGAGGAACCGCAAGAATAACCGGCTTTCCAAAAAGATACGCGTAATCAAAAAGCACTCCGGAAAAATCTGTAATCATAAAATCAGATTCTGCCATGGCTTCAATTCCCGTAAGATTTCGATCAATGGAAAAATTCGATCTGGACGAAAATAGGCGAGTAATCTCTGAAACAATATGTGCATCGGAAATAAACGACTGCGGGTGCGGACGCAGTATGACGCGGTAGCCTTCGTCGAGTAAACGACGAATCAGAACACAGCCGAAAAGTACAAATGAACTCCGGTTGCCCCAGGAGGGAGCATACAAAATGGATGCTCTACCGGTCGTGACCCTTTTCGGTCTCTCCCGGTTCTTCATCCGGTCTATTTCTCGAAGCATGTAGTCGTAATATGTCAATCCCACAATATTAAATTCTTTTTGGGGCAGGTTTCTTCGTTCATCGAGCTCAATAATACCTTTCTCCTGGAAAGATCCAACCGTAAGTATTTCATCATAGAAACTTAACGCATATTTTTCATAGAATTCGACCGTTGTCGGAGCATGAAAAATATGAATATATCTTTCGACTCCCGGTGACCGTTTCCACATATATACATCAAGATTTGGTGTCGTGGAAACGACAACGCGTGCCCGTAAACGATTCATCCAGGCAATTGTCATATACTCGTTTCCGGGATTTACAACGTTAATGTACTGGTGTGAACGAGCCCACTCAATTGCGGGATCCTGCGTATCCGGAGTAACATATATCGCACAGATTTTCATACTGTCCAGCGCGTGAAGAATTGGTTCAAAAACCGGCCAATACCGTCTTCCTTCAGAATGAAAAACGATATCCATCGACGTTGATTGTCCAGAATTGATGGAATTACGGGTAAAAAAAAGCTCTCTGATGCGATAGAGTAAATTTCGCAGCATAAAGATAAAGGAAGCGATAATACCTACAAGTGCATACAAAAGCAAACTGCCAGTTCCCGGATCAAGATACGCAAACACCTGAACTGGAAGAACTAGAAAAAAAACAAAGTAAAATGTTCTCATTTTTTTCAATTCCTTTTTATTTTATATGGGCACCTCTAAAAACTTCAATTTTTAGAGGTGCCCTTTATATGGTAGACGGTATGACTACAGTATGAATCCGGATAGATACTACAGCAAGGGTATCTGCCGCAGAATTAGTACGGGGAATTTCTGAAGGTCCAAAAAGAAACTGCTAATTCGGAATATGTGCGGTGTAAACTGGCAGGCACTGTTATTTATTTTTTTTCGGTGTTGCGTCGAAAATTGGTTGTTTCGCCGAATTTCAACTGTTTTCCCGACCCTATCAGTTATTCTGACCAGATGTTTTCGGCAACGCCGATAGTAACGAATAATAATTCTCGTGTACTTCTGCTGTCAAGCCTTGATTTGGTGGGATTTCTCAGATTTTATGACAATAACACATGCCCATGCAACTCTGAAGGTTAAAAAATGGCACACCCGGGGGACTTATGCGCAAGGCAGTAGTCCGCCGGGCTGAGCACTTGCCCTGGAGCACCTGCCCTGGAGCACGTGCCCTGAACAGGATTATTGTTTTGTAAAGACGGTTGTTTCTTCTTCTGAAGTTTCTTCGTCGATATCTGTAATGGTGAGGGTTTTACCATCGGCGCTCAGAGTGATCGTAGTTCCGGGCTTTGCTTTGATATCTTCATACTTTTGTACGTCGGTAATTGTTATAATCCAAGGAGAGGTAGAGGAGTACGTCACAGTAGCGTTTGGACTAAAATCAGCGGCCGGATCGTCATACTCCGGATTAGAGGAGTCCTGGATCGATGCCCATAGTTGCGCTTCGGTAATACTTGGATCCCCAATTTGTGCGAAAGCGAGCATAGACTGTACTATCAAAGTCATATCTAACTTTGCAGTAACAGACACTTTTCCGCTTGATTCAATTCGTAGCGTCATCTCTGAGGTGGCTTCTAATTCGCTGCTTGCCTCTGTAGTCCACGTCCCTACATATTCAGCAGGGGGGGGCTTCGCCGTAGTCAACGGGATCGCTGCTGGTGGACTGTTCGCATGCGGTCAGGGCAAGGACAAGGGTTAGAGTCAGCAGAATTCCGGCTACCGATTGCATTTTCTTCATAAATAACTCCTTAAAAGCGTTGTTGCGCCTCGTGAAAACAGTATATGCGCCTTTGTGGAATTTGGCAAATTGCAAAGCGGGGTAATCCGATGCCGGAGCCGCTGAGCCTGGAATGAGCTGCTTTACCGTGTGCGCGGTAAAAGCCCCGGGCCGAATTGCTGCGACGCGGCGGCGAGCATTCGTCCGGAAACTTCATAGTATTACTTCAATGCCGTTTACAAGATGCGTGTGCAGAACAAAGGACATGCATACTGTCTTCGCGTCATTTGTGTATGAACAGCACGCATGTCCCTGATTCTCTGCACAGAGGCTGGATGTTTGGTATAATGAGCCGATTTTAATACTTTCCGAATATGGAAAAAGCCTCACTAAATTAGGAGATTAGTATGCATGTCCGACGTGTTTTTGGTGCTATCGCGTTCGCTCTTGTGTTGTGTTGCGGTTTTTCATCCTGTTTATTGGCAGAAAAGTTTACATGCTCAATTTCGATTAAGGCTGACGGGTCGTACACACTTGCGTTCAAGGGCACTGCGGTTGATTACCGAGTACTTGGTGCGATTAAGGAAGGTACGTTCACAGAGCAGGATCAGGAATCTTTGATACAGGAGTATAAAAAGTCCGATTATTTCTCTGTTGTACGTAATGCAGGAAATGGCCGCATGTATATCGAGTATACACAATCTGCTTCTGATGGTGCGCCTCTCGCAATTTTTGAAGGTTTTACCTTAATCAAGGTGTATTTAGAATCCGGAGCAATCGCTGTTACCATATCTGGCGCAGAGGAAGGGTTAAAAGGGGAGCTCGTTTCATTGGGATATAAAATTGATGGAACTTTAACCATTACAAGCGAAATTCCTGCAGAAAAAACAGGAAACAGCAAAGTTAACAAGAAGGGAGTCGTGTACAGTATCAAGAAAACCTTCAAAGAACTTCCGACAAGCGAAGAGACTCTGACGTTTTCGAATGATGCAACAAGAAATATGAAAGGACCGGAAACCATGCCGATAGTACGGGTTTCAGATGACTGGCTCGAGTAGTTAACCCATACGCCTGTGCGGGAGACTTGTCGGTCTGTACAGGTCCGATCGTTACGCGTCGCCCGTCGTGGAGCTTTGTGCCTCGATTGAGGAGATTCGTTCCTGCATGCCTTCGCGAATCAGTTCGGTCAATGCTGCGTATTCCTTCAATTCGTCCAGGCTTGCAGCTTTTTCCAGCGCCACCGGCATTTGGACAAGCATTGTGCGCAGCAGTCCCTTCATATATTTGTCTGAGACACCGGATGCCGCGCCCAGGCGAAGGAAATGCTCCAGCCGGATGCGTTCTATGCGGTATTCTCCTCCGATACTCATGGAGAGCTTGGTCGAAAGGCCACTGTACGCGGTTGTGCTTACCAGGTCGTATAACGGCGCAAGACCGATTGTTCTTTTCGTATCTGCGCCTGTCCGTTGATAGAGGAACGAAAAGTTTTTGCCATGAGCATCGCAGTTTCCTATCAGGAAATTGAAAACAGCTGTCTGCAACAGAACCCTGATGTCTAGAATCGGCGCGGCGCTGCATCTGCCGATCAATGCGGCAATATCTGCAAAACCCGGGCCTCCGTCGTTCTGATACTTCCGGTCGGGCATGATGCCACTGGCCTGGCAGGCATCCTCCTGATGTATGCGATCTATAGAGCGGCTGGTTTTGTCCGGTCCAAATGTTTCGGAAATGCGGCGATCGTAGCGTTCGATGATGAATACCGGCTTGCCTTCGAAGAAGGCCAATTCCGTGGGCGGCACGGGAATGCCGACTGCCTTGGCGGTCTGCATGCAGAGAAACTCGTTTGCGGCCAAGTCCGGCCAGGGCGCCCTTGACGGTTTGAGTATATGGGTTGAAGGAGCGCCGCGGAGGGGGAGCTGCCAGCCGTCCGGGAATCTGGCCAAAGCTATTTTCTGTTGGGCTCCTGCTAGAGACAGTCTAAGTTCGCGGTCTCCGGTAAGAAGTGGCTGCTCTTCCATTCGGTCTATCATGGCGGCGATTTCGGCAGTTTCGATCTTGCGGTACCGGGCGGTAGGCTGACGGTTATCTCTGAACAGAGGATTCCGGTTTTCCGGATTTTCCGGATCTTCCGGTTCAAGGGAGATGGTTCCTGCGCATTCGCCGCCCAGCGCTTCCAGCAACTTCATCGTGCTTGATTCTGAAACATGCAGATAGTCGGATATTTGGCGCTTGAGTTCTCCGTCCGGGAGGAGTCCGGTAAAAAACGGCAGGCATTCGCGCGTGCTGTATTCGCCTTCTTTCAGCGGGAGCGAATGCGATATTTCGCAGGCATCCGGCCGGGCCAGGTACTCCTTGTTATAGCGAAATAGTATGCCCCGGTCTGCTGTTCCGGAGAGTATACCAATTGCTTGATCGAACTGGCGAACGATCAGGTTCATGGCGCAACGTCCGCTTGCAAGGCGATTCCCAGCCGGGTCAGTATTGTTATCACTTTTCCAATGTGAAGGCTTTCCTTGCCGTTTTCCATCTCGGACCAAAATCGCACTCCTACTCCGCACAGTCCAGCTGCTTCTGCCTGGGTCAGGTCCAGTTCTTTCCTTCTCTTCCGGATGAGGTCCGACAAGTCTGTGATTGTTCCGATGCGTA
>Ga0116149_1006029_pt1 | contig 11071 bp, 10 predicted proteins | sample AD_UKC057_MetaG_FD_89787 | JGI IMG/M metagenome (GOLD analysis project Ga0116149, IMG submission 89787) | Active sludge microbial communities of municipal wastewater-treating anaerobic digesters from USA - AD_UKC057_MetaG | ecosystem: Engineered > Bioreactor > Anaerobic > Digestate | place: USA...
AAAGTGTATAATAGTATAGTAAGCAACAGACGCCATCAAGTTGATAGTGGCTTGATTGTTGCTATAGATAAACAGAGCTTTGATATTAGTTGTGGAGAGAACACATGTATTTCGATTCTTGAACTGCAATTACCATCAAAAAACAGGATGAGTGCTTGTGATTTTATTAATGGACAAGGAAGAAAGATGTTACAAATTTATAAAAAAGTAGGAGACTAGTTATGAAAGAAAAGATTTATTTTTCTCGTGATGAAATGTATGAAATGAATCGGGATTTGTTATTAGAGCGTGGTGTGAAGATTGAAGATATCGCTGCAATTGCTTTTCGTCAACAATCCAAATACAATCCCAATATCAGTATGAAAATGTGTATTGAGAGTGTAGAAAAGATTTTATCTTATCGAGACATTTTTCATATTGTCCAATTAAGCATAGAAATCGATCGTTTATGTGAAGAAGGAAAACTGCGTTCTCCTATGCAAGAAATTATCCGTGCTGATTTAGGTATGTTTGGTATTGATGAAATCTTTGGTTTAAATATTGCATCGTTGTATGGGGTGATTGGTCAGACAAATTTCGGTGATATTGACGTTAATAAACCAGGAATTGTGAAAGAGTTAAATGATCATGGCAAAGGAAAAGATGAGCGTTGTCACACCTTCTTGGATGATGTGGTTGGTGCCTTAGCTGCCGCCGCTTCAACAAGAGTAGCTCAAATTACAAGTGAGGAAACAGCCAAAAAAGATCCTCATTATGAACCAATAAAATTTGACTTATAAGGATTAGGGGTAGAATATGGAACAAAAAAAATTAACTAAAGGAAAATTATTAAATGTTTTTGGTAATCTAGATGATGTTGGATATGCTACTTCATTAGTCAGAGATTATGCAAGAGAAGATATCAAAGCGGGTAAAATGCGCATTAAAGAGTGGGATTACTATTATATTGGCAACAATTTTTATGGTGTAGCACTAACAATTGCTGATAATTCATATATGGGAATGGGTAGCGTTTCTATTCTTGATTTCCGTGATGGTTTTTGGAAGACGAAGAGTCAAATAACATTATTCCCGATGGGAAAGACCAATCTTCCTCCTACATCAGCCATTGGTGATTGCCATTTTAAAAAAGGGAATATGGAAATCTCCTTTTTTAACGATGGAACCAAGAGAAGATTATTGGCAAAAGTGAAAAACTATCTATCCGGTCAAGATTTTAATTGCGATATTACTCTTAGTGAAGAACCTAAGGATTCGATGGTTATCGCTACTCCTTTCTTTAAGAAAAAGCATTTTTACTACAATCAAAAGATAAATTGTTTAAAGGCAGATGGTCAAGCTTCATTAGGTGATAAAGTGTATAATTTTAAAACCGATGACTCCTTTGGTACTCTGGATTGGGGCAGGGGTGTCTGGACTTATAAAAACACTTGGTATTGGGCTTCTATGTCAGGTAAAGTCAATGGAGTTCCGGTTGGCTTTAATTTAGGATATGGTTTTGGTGATACCAAAAATGCAACAGAAAATATGATTTTCTTTGATGGAAAAGCATATAAAACAGAACAAGTGACCTTTAGAATCCCAACGGATGCTAAGGGAAAAGAAATATTCATGAATGAATGGCAATTTACATCGAGTGACAAAAAAGTAGAATTGAAGTTTAAACCGATTTTAGATCGTCATGATGATACGAATTTGCTCATCTTAAAATCGTTACAACACCAAGTGTTTGGTCGTTTTACAGGGACGCTAATTTGTGATGATAAAACAATCATGATTAAAAATATGTTAGGATTTGCTGAAAAAGTTCATAATTGTTGGTAAAACTCTAGATTTCTAGAGTTTTTTCATTTCAATATAAAAAAATAGAGGAATCCTCTATTTTTCATGCTTTGCGATTAATGCTTTCGTCTTTTTTTGCCATAATCCTTTTAGTGGTAATTGTCCTGTTCTTACCTTTTCGATAATATCTTCATATTCATGTAACAATATTTCTTCTTGTTTTGCTGCTTCTTGAGAAAGTTGATAGAATTTTTCTGGTGTTGCGTTTTGTTTTCGTAAATTTGCTTCTCTTACAAATAATTCATTTTGAATATGATTTCGTTTCATTAGATATGTTTCTTCATCAACATAACCAGAATAAATAGCTCTTAATAAATATTCGTATTTTAACCAATAAGCAAGCGATTTTTCTTCTTCTAAAAATAAAGGAGCAACGATATTATTGAAGTAAACGGGTTTATAGATGGATAAACAAGGAGTAGAAGAACCAGTTATCCAAACGGTCGGCATTTTTTCTTTAATATCAACAACCATGCTTCCTGTCGTGTGGTCCCCAAGAAGAGACTGGTGCATACAAATGCTACCTACACTTCCTTTGGTGTACAGTTTATCTTTACTGACGTTGTGATTTTGAAGAATTTTAATCATACCTTCACAATTCAATTCTTGCTCTAGTAATTTTTTTCCTGAACGTTCTCTGTTTTTACTCTTAGAAAAAGTGGTGAAAAGAAAATCACTATTTTTTTGTTTGAAACGATCTTCGGTAATAGACAAGCGATTGCTAATATTTCCTGAAGTTATCAGATGTTTTATTTTATATTCTTTTCCTGCTGTTTCTAAGATGAGAGCCTCATTAGGATCAGCTATTAAATAAGAATTATCATAAAAGAATTGTTTATCATAACCACAATTTCCACCTTGACCATACTCTTCAAGTAAAGTAGTGATAACAGTAACTGCTTCTATAACTGATTTTGCTCTTTCTAGTGCTAATCTTAAAAAGTCCATTCCGATTAAAGATGGTTTTTTATTTTTCTTTTTTGTGAAAACAGCTTCATTACCAATGACTAAATTATATTCGTTGATTCCCATTTCTGCTCCCCATATCCAACTAGGCTTAACTAGAATGTTAGCATAACTATGTTCAACTTCAGGAATTTCAATATAAGTACATTTTAAAGTTTTACTTTTATTGTCTTTTGCTCGATTATAAATGACTAGATTAGGCTCATTTGCACTACGGTCGCTGTTTTTTCCGAAAATGGTAAAATGATCATTTTTTTGATATAAAGTATCGCACATAACAAAACCTCCCTTAATTTATTATATAATAAAACTGAAGGATAATATAGTAAAAATAAATAAAGATTGTTTTTTGATGCGATGAATTGTATAATTAAATTGATTTAAACAATAAAAACTTCAAAAACATTTCAAAAAAAATCGTAAAAGGAAAGGTGTTATATGGCAAAAAAAGTATTAGGTTTGGATATAGGTGTAACTTCTGTAGGCTGGGCAATTATTGATGTTGATGAAAATGAAATTATTGATAAAGGTGTAAGAATTTTTCCCGAAAGATCTGCTCAAGAAAACGTTAAACGTCGAGAAAAACGGGGAAGCAGGAGACTAAAACGCCGACGTCAACAAAGATTAATTGACATGAAAGAATTATTGAAAAAACATGGAGTTATAGATGAGAAATTTGTACCTTTAAAAAATCCATATGAAATTCGTTGCAAGGGCCTTACTGAAAAGCTTGCTAACGATGAATTAGCAACAGCTATTCTACATATTACAAAAAGAAGAGGTTCTTCCTTTGATAGTATCGATGATATAGAAGAAGATGATGAAAAAACCAGTTCTGATGTTGTTGATCAAATTGAGGTTGATAAAGCTCCAGAGTTAAAGTCTACCAAGAAGATTCTTGACTATAATGAAAAAATGCTTATTAATAAGAATACAAATTATATTTGTTTGATTCAAAAAAAACGTTTAGAAGAAAGCGGTAGTGTTCGTGGTTCTTTAAATAACTTTAAAACTAGTGAATATATTAAAGAAATCGAGAAGATTTTAAGTAATCAAGGTTTATCACAAGATTTTAATGAAAAAGTAATTAATTTAATTAAAAGAAAAAGAGCCTATTTCGAAGGACCTGGAAGTGAAAAATCACCAACTCCATATGGAAGATGGTATTATGAGCAAGGCGAAATAAAATATGTAGATTTAATAGAAAAAATGAGAGGAACCTGTTCACTTTTCCCTTTGGAAAAACGTGCCCCTAAAGATTCTTATACTGCATGTTTATTTAACATTCTAAATGACTTAAATAATCTCAAAATTAATCAAGAAAAGATTACACAGGAACAAAAAGAACAAGTTATTGAGTTAATGAAAAAAGAAAAAGGTGATTTTACAGTTAAAAAACTATGCAAGTTTTTGAATGTTGAAGAAACTTTTATTAGCGGTTTCAGGGAAGATAAAAACAAGAAAAACCTTATTTCTCAATTTACAGGCTATAAGAAAATAAGAAACGTTGTTAATAATGAAGGATTCAATAAAATCATTTTTGAAAATGAGGATTATGTAGATAAAATTGTCGAAATATTGACAGTAAAAAGAGGAATTGATGAAAGAAAAAACGAACTAAAAAAGATCAATCCTGAAGTATTTTCTGAAGCTGTGGCTGATGCTTTAGCTCAAATTACTGGATGTAAAGAATACCATTCATTATCCTTTAAGGCAATGAAAAAAATGATTCCAGATTTACTGGCTACTACGGATAATCAAATGCAACTTATAACAAAATACGGAATTCAAAAGCAAAACATCGGAGTATTCAAGGGGAAAAATGAAATTGTATTAGACCAAAAAGCAATCATAAGCCCTGTAGCATTAAGAGCTCAAAATGAAGCAATTAAGATTATCAATGCTATTCGTAGCATACATGGTGAGTTGGATACGATTGTAATTGAGATGGCACGGGATAAAAATAGTGCAGAAGAGAAAAAAAGAATAAATGAGCAGCAAAAAAGAGGAGAAGAACTAAATAAACAAGCACTTGAATTAGCAGAAGGGAAACCACTTACGGGTAGTTTAGCGTTAAAATTGCGTTTATATAAAGAACAAGATCATAGGTGTATATATACAGGAAAAGAAATTGATAAAGATTTATTGATGACTGACCCATTTGCTTACGAAATTGATCATATTATACCGATTTCAATTTCACTAGATGATTCTTTCAATAACAAGGTTCTAACAACTTCTAAAATTAATAGTGATAAAACGAACATGACTCCATTTAAATTTTTCTCGTCAGGGAAGATTCAGGGTGTAAGTTTTGGTGAGTTTACTTCTAGAGTGATTAATTTAGAGAAGAGAGGACTTATATCAAAAAACAAATTACGCAATTTATTATTTGCTGAAGACATTGATAAACAAAGTGTTCGTGCTGAATTTATTAATAGAAATCTAGTAGACACTAGATATGCAACAAGAGTAATTTTAAATACCCTAACGAATTATTTTCGTGCTAACGAAATAGACACTAAAGTTCATGCTATAAATGGAAGAATAACGGATAATATTAGAAATAGAGCAGGACTAAAAAAGTGCAGGGATTTCTTTTACCATCATATCGTCGATGCGATTATTGTAGCTGCAGTAAAAAAACATAAATATTTTTCAAAACTGTTAAATTTATATGAAAGCTCTGATGGAATAATCTATGATAACGAAACTGGTGAAATAATAACATCTGAAAATCAAAAAGATTTCTTTGATGAAAAATTATTTTCATTTTTAAGTAAAATTAGAAGAATTAATGATTTAACCAATTATGATGAAACAATAAAGATATCTCATAAAATAGATAAGAAATTTAATCGCCAGTTTACAGATGAAACAATCTATTCAACAAGGCTAATTGACGGAGTTGACTATCTTGTCGCTAGATTTAAAGATATTTATGGTGAAGATGGTATAAAATTAGCTAAGATGATTAAAAAAGACGAAGAGAATAAAATTTTGATGAAAAGGAATGATCCAGAAACTTTTGAATTAATCAAACAAATAGTTTTGAAAACAGATTATACTGAGAAAGAAAATCCATTTGCTTTGTATAAAGAACAACATGGCGAAATTAGGAAAAAAGCAAAAAACGGTAAAGGACCAGTCATTAAATCGGTAAAATATTTAAAAGAAAAATTGGGTAATCATCACCCCATTACACATAAGTATCAGTCGGTTAGACCAGGAAATAAGGTTGTTTTATTACAAGTCTCACCGTATAGAACGGATTTTTATGTATCGCCTAGTGGACTATATAGATTTGTAACTATTAGATATGCGAACGTGAAAATGTCTAACAAAGAAGGAACAATTGATTTGGTTGAATATGAGCAGATGAAACAATTGAAAAAAATTGATGATACTTATCAATTTTGCTTTTCTTTGCATCGCAACGAAACTATTAAGATTACAAAGAAAGGTGAAAATCCTCATACATATCGTTTTGTTGGAACAAATAGTGATAAATTAAATAGAATAGAAGTTAAGGAATTGTATTGTAATGTTTTAAAAGAGGAAAGGCGAATAATACTAACAATAGGGAAAGAAATCTGTTTGCTAGAAAAATTTTCTTGTGATATTTTGGGAAACATGAAAAAAATTGAATCTGAAGTCTTGAAATTAAAAATTTAATATGATACAATGTATTTGCACTTAGTAGCAAGAGTGCATTACATAGCAAAGGTTCTGAGGACCTAGCAAAACAAGGGTTTATCCCGAAATCGGAGGTTACCTCCAAAAAACGGATCAAGATTCAATCTTGGTTCTTTTTTTGTATTATGGGATGGAGAATCGTTTATATTGAGGAAAGCGATTATTTAAGTCTATATCTAGATAATTTAAAAGTAAAAAGAGAGTCTAATGACTTATTAATACCTTTATCTGATATTCACACTTTAATAATCGATAACTATAAATCTATTATTTCTATTGCTCTTCTTAATAAATGTTCTGAGTATAATATAAATCTAATAATATGTAATATGTCTCATCTTCCTCAAGCAATCATGTCACCAATCAGTGGTCAAAATCAAGCACCTTTAGTGTTTAAAAAACAATTGAAATGGAACGAAAATAAAAAAAAGGAACTTCACAAAAAAATAGTTATTAGTAAAATAATGAATCAAACTCAAGTGCTAATTAAAAATAAAAAAAATCAGGATGTGATTAATAAATTATTAAAGTTCGCAAGCGAAGTACAAGATGGCGATATAACAAATCGTGAAGGATTAAGTGCTAAAATTTATTTTAGAGAATTATTTGGTAAAGATTTTATTCGTTTTGAAGATGATATTGTTAATGGCGCATTAAATTATGGGTATAGTATCATGCGTTCTCAAATATCTAAAGTTCTAATTGCGAGGGGTTTAAATACAAGTTTAGGTATATTTCATCGGGGAGCAGAGAATGAATTCAATTTAAGCGATGATGTGATAGAAGTGTTTAGACCAATAGTAGATGATTTTGTCTATAAGAATATTGTTGGTAAAAAATATTTGGAAAGAGATGATCGACTAAATTTAATTAAATTAACAACATCCAATTTTAAGTATAGAAATGAAAAACATACATTTTTTAATGTTATCTATATGTATGTAACATTAATTCTTGAATATTTTGATGAAATTAATGATGTTGAATTTGTAGCGCCTCGGTTTAGTGATTATGGCATATGAAAATATGAGATTATTATTGTTCTTTGATCTTCCTACAATCACTGAAAAAGATAGAAAAATCTATACGTATTTTAGAAAATATTTAATAAGAAATGGTTACATTATGATTCAATATTCAGTTTATGGCAAAATCTTCAATAATCGTGATGCGGCAAGAAACCATATAAAAATTCTATATAAAAATGTTCCAGCTAAAGGTTATATAAGGATTATGTTAGTTACTGAAAAACAATACAATAAGTCAATAATAATTATAGGTGGTAAAAGCAACCAAGAAGAAGTGCTTACAATAAATCCATTTGTTATTATATGAAAGGGGTAAAATGCACAAACTAAAAATTGAATCGAAGAAAAATGTTTTCGAATTTATTTTTGATAAGCATAAAATAATCATTGGTGATAATTATAAAAGGAGATTTGAAATTATCAATTCAATTAGGTGTTTTTTTAATAAAATTTCTAAAACAGAATACAGTTCAATTAAGAATTTTAAGAATAATATTTACTTAAATGAAAATTATTTAGAGAGTAGACGACATTATTTCTTTGAACTTGGAATAGGATTTGAATTATCGAGCGATTTAAAACTAGGGAGCAAGTCAATTCTGCTAAAATATTTAGAAGTCGTATTCGAAGGAATAGAATTTTTTGATGATGTTAGTAATGTTAATAGGTTACTTGACATATTTATTAAAGAATTTTTTGAAGAAGAAAGTGGATTTGGTAATTTAACATTAAATGTTGATGTCCAACCAATAAATGCCAAAACTCTAATTAAAATGCTGGAGTTATGTTTTTTAAAAGAATGTTTTATAACAAATGAGTCTGATTTAACATATGAAGATAATATTCTCATGCAATTAGAAATGATAAATAAAATTTCTATTTTGTCGAAAGAAAAAGAAGTTTTTGCCATTATTAATGTTCCTTTGCTAACGAAAAAGATTTATGAAAAAATATGTGAACTAGAAAAAGGTGTTGCTTTGGTGTTTATTGATTTTATTGAGAAAGATAACTTTTTAAGTATGAATGAAGTATATTTATTAGATAGAATTGAAATTGACCTTATGAATGAAGAAGAGCTATTTGAACTACAAATGAATCATGAAAAAAACTTAAGCTTAGAGCAATTGAGAAAAGATTTGTTTGTACAATGTGATAGATTTATAGCTAATGACTACAATATAGACGAATAAATTAAACGTTTACTAAATAACTTCAAATATGTTATAATGTATTTGAGGTTTTGCTACCCTCAGAATTTTTGCTATGTAAAGACTGCATATTACTACACGCATAAACTCTCGCGGTTTTGCTACCCTCAGAATTTTTGCTATGTAAAGACTGGGACTTTAACCCTTGTGCGCCTACTCACGTTTTGCTACCCTCAGAATTTTTGCTATGTAAAGACACACCCGATGAATTTCCAGAAATTGCAGACAGTTTTGCTACCCTCAGAATTTTTGCTATGTAAAGACTAAACGACGGCAAGCATTCGATTGTATGGCGTTTTGCTACCCTCAGAATTTTTGCTATGTAAAGACGTTCAAAGTGATGGTTACACTGGCAATGGTGTTTTGCTACCCTCAGAATTTTTGCTATGTAAAGACGAATAGAAGTAGAAGAGTTTATCATCAATCCGTTTTGCTACCCTCAGAATTTTTGCTATGTAAAGACTAGACAATCTATCCATGTCAAAAGTCCCCCGTTTTGCTACCCTCAGAATTTTTGCTATGTAAAGACACTTCTCCCGTTGTTAAAACAACGATCACAGTTTTGCTACCCTCAGAATTTTTGCTATGTAAAGACCTTTTACATATACACAATTATATGTACCTAGTTTTGCTACCCTCAGAATTTTTGCTATGTAAAGACTGTTAGAAGTGTTTCTAATATTTCTATTACGTTTTGCTACCCTCAGAATTTTTGCTATGTAAAGACAGGAAGTCGTCATCATCGACTTCAATATCAGTTTTGCTACCCTCAGAATTTTTGCTATGTAAAGACTTTGAAACATTGAAAGATGAAGCGTTAAAAGTTTTGCTACCCTCAGAATTTTTGCTATGTAAAGACTTACTGCTAGAAATATGTTATACTATAAGGGTTTTGCTACCCTCAGAATTTTTGCTATGTAAAGACAAGCGCTGAAGATAAACGCTTCAAGGGTTAGTTTTGCTACCCTCAGAATTTTTGCTATGTAAAGACTGTGAAACCTTGCTTTGTTAACCAATTTCGGTTTTGCTACCCTCAGAATTTTTGCTATGTAAAGACAAAAGTTCATAGCCTCCTCAAAGGTTGACAGTTTTGCTACCCTCAGAATTTTTGCTATGTAAAGACTTGCAAGTCTTAATCCATCAAAGTAAGTATGTTTTGCTACCCTCAGAATTTTTGCTATGTAAAGACAAGATGAAGATGATGAATAAAATCCTCAGGGTTTTGCTACCCTCAGAATTTTTGCTATGTAAAGACTAATTGTCTATACATTAAAGTTAGATGATTGTTTTGCTACCCTCAGAATTTTTGCTATGTAAAGACTGAAAAATCAGCATTCCCTTCTGCAACAGCGTTTTGCTACCCTCAGAATTTTTGCTATGTAAAGACATGCGTACATTAAAACCGATGTAATGGAAGGTTTTGCTACCCTCAGAATTTTTGCTATGTAAAGACTATTTGATGAAATACTCGCTCCTGGTGTCGGTTTTGCTACCCTCAGAATTTTTGCTATGTAAAGACAATAAAGATTCTAATAAAATCTTCGGTCATGTTTTGCTACCCTCAGAATTTTTGCTATGTAAAGACTTATTGCTATTACAACGTAGAAGATAGTATGTTTTGCTACCCTCAGAATTTTTGCTATGTAAAGACATGTACAACCACATTATAAACCACATAGTAGTTTTGCTACCCTCAGAATTTTTGCTATGTAAAGACTGCTTGAGTAAGCAATTACTGGATAAAACTGTTTTGCTACCCTCAGAATTTTTGCTATGTAAAGACAATTCCGGATTATCCGCTACATATCCATTTGTTTTGCTACCCTCAGAATTTTTGCTATGTAAAGACAAACATTTTAACATTTGTTAACATTTAGGTGTTTTGCTACCCTCAGAATTTTTGCTATGTAAAGACCAGCAAATGATGAATTTGATTTAATAAATAGTTTTGCTACCCTCAGAATTTTTGCTATGTAAAGACAAAAAAGACCTTTTTAGGTCTTTTCTTTTAGTTTTGCTACCCTCAGAATTTTTGCTATGTAAAGACTAGATAGAGATTACACTATCATCAGCGATGGTTTTGCTACCCTCAGAATTTTTGCTATGTAAAGACAGTTCATACAGTCATCTAACCTAGAGCAATGTTTTGCTACCCTCAGAATTTTTGCTATGTAAAGACTTAAAATACGCTCACATAATTTTAAATCAAGTTTTGCTACCCTCAGAATTTTTGCTATGTAAAGACAATTGGAAAGTATCTTTAAATATTAAGGATAGTTTTGCTACCCTCAGAATTTTTGCTATGTAAAGACTTATCAAGGGTCTTTCAAA
>Ga0116149_1006033_pt1 | contig 11069 bp, 10 predicted proteins | sample AD_UKC057_MetaG_FD_89787 | JGI IMG/M metagenome (GOLD analysis project Ga0116149, IMG submission 89787) | Active sludge microbial communities of municipal wastewater-treating anaerobic digesters from USA - AD_UKC057_MetaG | ecosystem: Engineered > Bioreactor > Anaerobic > Digestate | place: USA...
CTCATTATCTTTCTAATATGATTTAATCATCTAAATCAAAAAAATCGATCACTTCTTCATCCGGATTTTCATGGACATACATATCAGCAGTGATCGCAGATGAGCTGTGACCTGCATATTTCGATACATATTTGATATTTTTAAACTGCAATAAGTGCATAATACAACTGTGTCTCAGCGTATGCGCACTGATTTTTTTCCCCATCATAGCGCCATATCTGCTGATTGATTCACTGACATTGACTCGATGTAATTGATGATGAGTGGCACTCTCAAACAGATACACCTGAGGTTGCCAGAGATGGATCAACCGATAATAAAAATCTCGGTCAATAAACACAAAACGCTGTTTTGATCCCTTCCCTACAACTCTGATTCGAACGGACTGAGCCACCTCAATATCCTGTAAACGGATACTCAGCGACTCACTGATACGTAAGCCTGTCTTAAACAAAAACTCAACGATTGTACCAGTTTTTAGTGGGCAAATAGCGATCAGGGCTTTGACTTCTTCCAAACTCAGATACTTGTCTTTGTACACGGCATGGTCAGCCCTGATGCGTTTGATGTGTGAAAAAAGCTCATTTACCACTGCAATCAGAACAATATTCCCCTTAATTTCTTTTTGTGCCTTCAATACTTTTTTTAATGCCTGACGTTTGAGATTATAGGTAGCAGGTGCTGCAACTGCTTTGACTTCTTCAAAATAGGATAATATGCTGGGGATGGATAATGACAAGCCATTCTCTGTTAAATAATGATTAAATTCATCAGCCACCATTGTATAATTCCTAACAGACAATTCAGCAAGACGCTGATCATCCTGATTACGGGAGTCAAGCGTCTTGATTACTGAAGTATCCAGCATTTTTAAAGGAAATGCTTTTGAATAAAGACTTAAGGGATGCTCTTCACTCATTGCAAACTATTTCAATTTGTTTTTAATCCAGAAAATCGTTTGCTGAGCAACATTTTGGATATTTTGATTATTCTTCTCTGATACGACACCTTCCTGCCATGGTTCAAGATTAAAGCCATGATCACCGCCAACGACATGTAATTCTATAGCTTTAGGCGCTTTTGCCAACTGAGCAATCAGTACTTTCAAATCACAGTTTTCAGGGTCATTTGCGCCAACAATGACATAAGTATCAATATTGAGTTTATCTAAATTCGGATGCAGTTTCACAGCTGAGTTTTCATCAGGGAAAATCGGTGTTAGTAAAATCAAGCCCTTGATGTCTTTACGAAAAGCATATTGAGGAGTAGCTTCCTGATTTTGAGAAGCTTCGCATCCAGCACCACAGTGCGTTTTTGGTTCATCCGCTTTTGTCTCTTCTTTTATCAGCATTGCCTGATAGGCTAATACACTACCCAATGATTTTCCAGCAAGGTAAATCTTCTCTGTATCAATCGCCGGATTCTGCTTTGCTACTTGAATCATTTCTTCAATTGTTTGTAACTCTTCCTGATATCTGTCAGAAGCTTTTCTTTTTTCTGAATAATATTTCCAGTTAAAACGCAGGCAGGCAATATTGTTTTTTAAGGCTTCATCTCTGATGTCAGTAAATAATGAGAGGTCTTTATGATAGCCAGCGCCCGGGCATACGATAATAAGTGGCACTTTCCCTTTCACTTTTTTGGGCATATCCAGATTGTACTGAATATTTTCTGCACTCAGACAGCCAAGTGTTGATAAGAGAATGAGCAGTAAAATCATTTTTTCAATCATAGTATCTCCTGTATTTTATTAGTATTTTTCTAAATAGTGATCCATATAATCCTGTAAAGCCAGAATTTTATCATCCTGGGGCAGATATTGAATAATCTGACGATGATAGGCTTTTTCTTTAAAATATCTCAAACTGGCTTCGTAGTTGAGCTGTTGCGCCCAACCGACTGCGGTCAGAAACATATCATTCACAAATTTGTGTTCTTTGTAATCAATCATCTCCTGATTCATGATCTTATCAACCAAATGGGTTGAATACTGATGATCATGTTTAGGCAGATGCAGGGTCAGTACATCGTTACTCTCCCCTTTTCCCAGATGTCCTAGCATAACTTCAAAGATATCCAGTTTGTCGGCATCCCGTGTAATTTTTGTCAGAAGCGCCAGATCAGCTGGCAACTCAGGCAACAACTTTTGATTATGCAGAGCAACAGCCCCGTAAACCAGTCGTCTTTGCCAGTCAGCCAGATCTGAAAGAATCTGATGCTTGTGGAGCATCTTTACGCCTTCCAGGGCATGATTTACTGAAATCGGGTCAGCAAATGTCTTGAATTGACGGTATTGTTCAAAGCGTCCGATATCATGAAACAGAGCGCTCAATTCTACCAGTGGAATCAGTTCAGGTTTAATCACTGATTTTAGATGTTCAATCAGATACTGAGCAATCTCAAGTACTCGTTCGGTATGGTACAGTTTTAAATCGATATTTCTCTGATCTGCTTCATTTTCATAGCGATATTCTGAGACAAAGTCTCTAAAAATCTGGATATATGTTTTTAAATCTTTCATTTCACACTCTGAATTTTATCTGACAAACAGCCATTTACGAATATCATTCCAGTTGATTTTCTTACCATACATCAGGATACCAATCCGGTAAATCTTTCCGGCAATCCAGGTATTGACCATAAATCCAAGTACCAGTAAGACCATTGACAGGATTAACTGCCATGCAGGCACCCCAAAAGGCAGACGTGCAATCATAATAATGGGCGAACAGAAAGGAATTATCGATGACCAGATTGCCAGGGGACTGTGAGGTTGTTCAGACACATTAACCATGATCATCAGGGACAGAATAATCGGGATTGATAAAGGAATCGTAATCGTCTGATTTTGTGAAGAATCATCCGTTACCGCACCGGCTCCGGCAAATAGGGCAGAATAAAACAGATAACCAAAGATAAAGAAAAATGAAAAAGCAAACACCATCAGGGGGATATTAAACGCTTCTATATTGCTAATCGTATCCACAATACTCTGGGTATCAATCGAAGAAGCCGCTTCCATCGCCTGTTGCTGTTCCATCATAAACGGCATCATAAACATGGAGAAAAACATGGTTATCAATGAGATAAACACAATCCATATGATCAGCTGTGTGATTGCAACAGCTGCAATCCCGTATATTTTCCCAAGCATCAGCTGAAAAGGCGGAATAGATGAGACAATGATCTCTACGATTCTGTTTTTCTTTTCCTCGGTTACAGCCATCATGATCAGCCCACCATAAAAGAAAATCATGAAATACTGGAAAAAGCCCATAATCTGGCTCAAGGCAATTGAGACAATCGCATTCCCCTTTTTCTCGCCAGTTTCCTGAAGGACGATATTTTCCAGATCAATCGACACTTTCAGTTCATTGACTTTATCTTTGTCAATACCCGCATTGATAAAACGAAGCGTTTCCACTCGATTCTGAATCTTATTCTCAATGGATTTCTGGACTGACATCCCAATCTGTTTGTCTGAATAGAGTACAAATCCTCCTGGGTATTGAATATCAAATTTGGGAATATATAACAATGCCTGATAATCAGCATTTTTCTCATTGATCTTGGCTTTTAACTCGTTCAGATTGCCTTTTACTGCATGAAACTGTAGGGATTTACTGTTGTCAAATACTTCAGAAAACTCTCCGCTTTCATCCAACACAGCCACATGAGTCGTTCCAGTCTTAAAAAAAGTCATCAAAACAGGTAAAGTCATAAGTAACAACATTAGAATCGGGACCAGAAGTGTCATGATAATAAAGCTTTTTTTCTTAACTCTGGTAAGATATTCTTTTTTAAACACGATAAAGGTTTTACTCATTGATTGCCTCCGCTTTTTCTTTGGCTAAGGTTACCTGTTCGATAAAGATTTCATGCAGACTGGGCAGAATCTCTGTAAATGAATAGATTTCCACATAGTCTGAGAGAGTTTTTAACAGCGTACTGTAAGAACACTGGTGCAAACAGCTAATAAAGGCATGTCCCTGTGCTTCCTGAACAATCTCAAAGCCATCTATAGTCTTTTCAGCAGGAAATGTCCCATTGTATCTGATTTCAAAAACGCCTTTCTTAAAGTGGTTTTTGATCTCTTTCAAATCACCTTCCAGGATGATTTTACCTTTATTGATCAAGGCAATCTCATCACACATCTCTTCGACTTGTCCCATCTGATGCGTGGAAAAGATAATCGTTTTCCCTTCCTTAGATAACTGGATGATTTCCTTTTTGAGTCTCTCTGAATTGATAGGGTCTAAACCTGAAAACGGCTCATCCAATATCAGTAATTCCGGTTTATGAATGACACAGGTAACAAACTGAACCAGCTGTTGCATCCCTTTGGACAATTCCTGAGCCTTTTTACTGACCCAGTCTTTCATATCCATACGCTCCAGCCAGTAGTTCATATTCTGTTCGCTTTCCTTGCTTGACAAGCCTTTCATCTGAGCGAAAAACTTTAACTGCTCACCGATTTTCATTTCAGGATACAATCCGCGTTCTTCAGGTAAATAGCCGATATTGTTCATCGGATCTTTTATGCTTTTATTATTGAACTGAAAGGATAATGAGCCAGCATCCGGCATCGTTATATGCGTAATCATACGAATCATACTGGTCTTGCCAGCACCATTCGGACCAAGCAGACCAAAGACGGTTCCTCTGGGGATTTCCAGATCAATGGAATGCAGAGCTGTTACTTTTTCATATTGCTTATGCAGCCCTTTTAAACTGAGTATGGAATCCATTTCACCTCCATTTTTGTTTGTATAAAATTTCTTACCAATTATTTTTTAATTATTGTTGAACCTTGAATTTCCCAGTAACCATGTGTGCCACCTACTCTGATAATCAAACCTTCTTTCTTCATAATATTTAAATGCTTAATTACAGCTGAATGATTAATTCCGACTATTTCTGCAATTTGTCTTGTTGATATTTTATTATTATTTTCTAGTATTGTAAGTATCTGATAATGTCTTGAATTAAGTAATGTTGTACCACCTGTTGTACCACCTGTTGTACCACCTGTTGTACCACCTGTTGTACCACCTGTTGTACCACCTGTTGTACCACCTGCTAAATGATCGATAAATTTAAAAAGAGTTACTTCGAAACCACCATCTTTTTCAATAAATACTGGTTCTGGCAGGTTCGCTTCTTTGCATGCATTTTGTATTTTTAAGATACCTCGACCCCATGTGTCTATATATCCTGATTTAAAACAGGCTTCAGCAATTTTTGGATTTCTTGGGCGAGAGTTATGTTCTTTTTTTAAATTTTCGACACTTAATCCTAAAGGTAAACTCCCTTCATTCCAGATTGAAATTCTATTATCAAAGACCCTAATTTGAACTGGCGCCCCCATATATGTTCGGTGAACAAGCGCATTTAAAAGCATTTCCCTAAGTGCTTCAATTGGATATTCCCCTTTTTCTATTCGCCTCATTCCAGAGAAAACAGTTTGTTTGATTAGAAACTTGTTATCAAGTTGAATTTGTACTTCTTCAAGAATCTTTACTAAATTTCCTTCGATAACTTCATGAAACTTTAAATCTGTAGCATCATTTGAAAATCTTCCAATTTTTACCTGAATATTTGGGAAAAATATATTCGGGTCTTTCCCAAATAATATTAAAGCTGCTCTTTTTATCTTACTATTTTTTGAAAGTCGCAATTTTTCAAGTATCTGTAGGAGATTTAAGCCTTTTGTATCAGGCATTCTCCCTTTAGCAGTACTATCATTTATAAATTTTTTAACTGATTCAATATCAATATCATCAATAGTAGCACTGTCTTCAAATAAATCATCCCAAGTTTTTCCAGTTTTATTTAGCAGAAATTCATTTAGCTGTAGACCTGATAACTCTAGAGTAGTACTACCTGATCTGAAGTAATATCTCCCTCTCAATGATACTGGAACAGAATATGGATTTACTGTAACAACAATGTATTTTTTACCATTTTCATCAACAAGCTCAACATTGCAGATTATTCCCAATTTATTTTTAATTTTATTTGGGATATCTTCCATTAATTGAGTAGAGTGTTTAAGATTGACAATTTCGCCATTATCATTTTTCCCAATATATAGAAGTCCTCCAAATGCATTTGCAAAAGCACATATACTTTTAAGATAATCATCATGCCAGCTCTGTTTGTATTCAATGTTGTGTGTTTCTGTCATTTTACCTCACAATGAGACCTGATCTATTTCAAAGTGATATATTTTTCTTGTCTGTCTTTTACTTTGCCAATAACACAGGCTTCTGGATAGCATGAGTTGCGTAGTTCATCAAGGATAAGTGGTACATTTTCAGGGGCAACAGCCATGAGTAAACCGCCTGAAGTTTGCGCATCAAACATAATCATTTTCAGATTATAATCATGTGTCTGACAGTCAATCTCTGTTTCAGCAAAATCCTGATTTCTAAAGGCAGCACCAGGTAAACAGCCCAGATCTGCCAAATCATAGGCACCACTTAAAACTGGTATCATTTGGCTATCTATCTCCATACTGACCTGAGAGGCTTTGCACATTTTGAGAGCATGTCCGATTAAACCAAAGCCGGTAATATCTGTAGCCGCTCTGACATGATATTTCTGCATCAGTTCAGCGCCTTTTTTGTTTAGCAATTTCATATAGTTCAGTGCATTTTGATAATCTGCATCCTGTACTTCATTGAGTTTTTTCCCTGTGATAATGATTCCCATTCCTAATGGTTTGGTAAGAATCAAAATATCGCCTGCTTTTGCATTACTATTGCTTATCACACGTTCGGGATTAACAGTTCCCACAACTGCCAGCCCGTATTTTGGGGGATAATCATCAATCGTATGCCCACCCACAATCATTAAACCAGCTTCACTGACTTTGTCCTGTCCTCCCTTTAAAATCTGATACAGAACATCTGGCGGGATTTGTTTGGAAGGAAACATGATTATATTCAGCGCCATTAATGGCATCCCTCCCATTGCATACACATCACTCAAAGAATTACATGCGGCAATCTGGCCAAATTCATAGGCATCAGAACATAAAGGCGGAAAGAAATCGGTGGTAAAAATCAGCGCTGTCTCAGGATTTAGCTGATAAACTGCTGCATCATCATGTGTATCAGACGAAACCAATAAGTTCTCTGATACCGGTGAAGGTAATTTACTGAGGATTAAATCCAGCTCTTTAGGTGATAATTTGGCAGAACATCCACCATATTCTACAGTACTTAATAAATCAAACATTCATGACCTCACTGCTTATCAAAAACCTGATATTTAAAACCATGCTGATTCAGTATTTCACAGATCTGAGGTAAATTTTCTTCTTTCACTTCAATCCCCATCCCACAGTCTGTACTGATATACTTTGGAACCGTTACCACCTGATAGGAGATATTCTCAGGAGCAATCAAAGAGTCCGCTTTAATTGTATAATGAACAGAATCAAAAGTAATTATCTTTTTCAAACAAGCTCCTTTTTGCAAACTCATTTACACGTCTTTATGTCATAATGACAGAATTTGTATATTCGTCAAGCAATATCTTCAGACAAGAGAAATACATCAATTCAAGTTCTCTATTGCGATTTATATTGACAGATTTTCGATTTACTTTAATTGAAACATAAACTGATATAAGCAGGTGATAATGAATGGTATAGTTTTTGATTTAAAACGATTTGCGACTCATGACGGGCCTGGCATCCGGACGTCTGTTTTCCTGAAAGGATGCCCTTTAAAATGTCAGTGGTGTCATAATCCAGAGAGTATCAATCCTCAGCCTGAAGAAATCATTATCTACGACCGCAAGAAAAGTCTGAACTTATCGTGCAGTACGACTATCCACCAGATTGGCAAAGAAATCAGTGCAGAGGACTTATTTAATGAATTTAAGAAAGATCAGATTTTTTTTGAGGAATCCAATGGAGGCGTAACCTTTACAGGAGGTGAACCCCTTTTTCAGACTCCCTTTCTCAAAGAATTACTCCAACTCTGCAAAAGTGAAGGAATTCATACAGCACTTGATACCTCAGGATATGCTGATTTTGAATCGTTTAAACAAATCAATGACCTGGTGGATTTGTATCTGTATGATTTAAAACTGATGAACCCAGGACAGCATCTGAAATATACGCTGACAGATAATCAGCTCATCCTTGACAATCTGCAAAAACTCAACTCAATTGCTAAAAATATCTGGATAAGGATTCCCTTAATTCCTGGTATCAACGATACACAGGAGAACATTCAGGCCAGTGCGGACTTTCTGAGTCATCTGATTCCCAGAAGAGAAGTTTGTCTCTTGCCTTTTAATTCACTTTTTGAGAATAAATATCACAAATTTAAAAAATCCCCTCAGCTGAATGGACTTAAACGTCAAACTGAAGATAAACTGGCTGAGATAAAATCTGTGTTTGAAACCAGACAATTATCAGTTCAAATCGGAGGATAAATGAACGACAGAATACAACAACTCAGAAAACAATCCGTAGAAGCCATCCCCTACATTTCAGAAGAAAGAGCACTTTTGATGACTGAGTTTTATCAGCATCATGCTGATTTTTCAGATGCGATACCGATTCAGCGTGCCAAAGCCTTTGATTATTTACTAAAACACAAAGCGCTTTGTATCAATGATTTAGAATTAATTATCGGTGAAAGAGGTTGTCAGCCGAAAGCCACCCCTACCTATCCTGAACTGTGTACTCATTCTGAGCAGGATTTACATATCCTCCATCATCGTGAAAAAATTGCATTTAAAGTCTCTGAAAAGACAAAAGATATCTTATTAAATCAGGTAAAACCATTTTGGTCAGGCAAATCCATTCGTGATAAAATATTCGCTCAATTGCCTCAGGAATGGAAAAAGGCTTATGCAGCCGGCATCTTTACAGAGTTTATGGAACAGCGTGCGCCTGGGCATACTGTTGCTGATGACAAACTCTATCGTTATGGGATGAAAGACTTTATTCAGCAGATTGACAGTCGTCTCAATGATAATAATATACTCAAGCAGGAACAAATCGATCAACTTCAGGCCATGAAAATCTCAGCACAGGCTTTAATCAATTTTGCAAAAAGACATGCCGAAGCCTTGAAAACGATGGTACAGACTGAAACAAAAGAAAGTCGCCGTCATGAACTGCTCAAAATGGCTGAAATCTGTCAGAAAGTACCAGAGAATGCGCCTCAGACTTTCCATGAAGCTTTGCAGTATTATTGGTTTGTACATTTAGGAGTCATTACCGAACTCAATACATGGGATTCTTTTAATCCAGGTCGTCTGGATCAGCATTTATTCCCTTTTTATCAAAAGGAAACTGATGAAGGTTCTCTCAATGAAGCACAGGCAAAAGAACTACTGATGGCTTTTTGGATAAAATTTAACAATCAGCCAGCGCCTCCAAAGGTTGGAGTTACGGCTCAGGAATCCAATACCTATACAGACTTTTGTCTGATCAATGTCGGAGGCTTGGACAAAGAGGGTAATGATGCCTGTAACCCACTTACCTTTATGATTTTGGATGTCATAGAAGAAATGAGACTTTTACAACCGAGTTCAATGGTACAGATAAGTCATAAAAACCCAAATGAGATGATTAAGCGCGCTTTAAAAATCATCAAAACCGGCTTTGGTCAACCATCTTTGTTCAATACCGATGCCATTATCGAAGAGATGCTCAGACAAGGTAAAGATATAGTTGATGCCCGTTTAGGCGGTGCATCCGGTTGTGTGGAAACAGGCGCTTTTGGTAAAGAAGCCTATATCTTGACCGGATATTTCAATTTGCCCAAAATGCTGGAGCTGGCATTAAATAACGGTTATGATCATAAAACGAAGCAACAGTTGGGTCCTCAAACCGGTACCGCAGATTCATTTACAACTTATGAAGCACTCTTTACCGCTTTTAAATTACAACTCAATCATTTTATCGAAATCAAAATACAGGGCAATCTGCTGATAGAATCACTCTATGCCCAGTATCTGCCTGCACCTTTTATGTCTCTGCTGATTGATGACTGTATTCAAAAAGGCAAAGATTACAATAATGGAGGCGCTAGATATAATTCCTCCTATATACAGGGAGTTGGTACAGGAACACTGACAGATTCTCTGTCGGCTATAAAATATCATGTCTTTGAATGTAAAAAAATCAATCACTCAGCGTCATTAAGTCTGTCTGAACTCAATCAGGCCTTGCTTCATAATTTTGAAAATCAGGAAAGTCTCAGACAAAATTTACTGGTCAATACCCCAAGATATGGCAATGATGAAGACTATGCAGATGTCATTATGCAGGAAATCTTCAACAGTTTCTTTGAAGCGGTAGATGGTAAAGCAAACTATAAAGGTGGCCATTTCAGAATCAACATGCTGCCAACTACCTGTCATGTCTATTTCGGGTCAGTTCTGCATGCCACAGCAGATGGCAGAATGGCTTACACCCCTATTTCAGAAGGCATCTCACCGGTTCAGGGAACTGATGTCAACGGGCCTACTGCCGTGATTAAATCAGCTGCAAAGATGAATCATATCAAAACAGGCGGCACCCTTCTCAATCAGAAATTTACACCTGATGTACTGGCAGATGATGCCGGTATCGAAAAGGTCATGTATCTTGTGCGTTCTTATTTTAAAATGATGGGACATCATATTCAGTTTAATGTTGTCGATGCAGAAACACTACGACTGGCAAAAGAAAATCCTCAGGATTACCGTGATCTGATTGTCCGGGTAGCCGGTTACAGTGATTATTTTGTCGATTTGACTGAAGCATTGCAGGATGAAATCATCCTCAGAACTGGCCAAACAATATAAAGGTGAGAAGAATAAGGGATTTAAGAAACTCCACACTGGGTGACTAATTCGTATCTCACCATTTATCATGCGGTTTTACCATTGGATGAGATTCGGTCATTCCTAGGGAATATTGCTTATTGCACATACTCTGGAGGACTGTCCCTTTGGATGGGGTAATAAGTTCGCTTAGTTGTAGCGCAAGCAACCTGCTTGCGAATGTAAATTTTTGATGTTGAAGCGCAAGCAACCTGCTTGCCTAAGTTAATCTC
>Ga0116149_1006039_pt1 | contig 11060 bp, 12 predicted proteins | sample AD_UKC057_MetaG_FD_89787 | JGI IMG/M metagenome (GOLD analysis project Ga0116149, IMG submission 89787) | Active sludge microbial communities of municipal wastewater-treating anaerobic digesters from USA - AD_UKC057_MetaG | ecosystem: Engineered > Bioreactor > Anaerobic > Digestate | place: USA...
TACAAACACAGTCGAAGCTACATTAATAAGAAATGCAGAAGTAACTCTTGTTTCAGATAATAGAATTAATGTAAATATATCTACTGCAATAACAGGTTCAGTAGATTTAAGTGTACTCCAAACAATAGACGCAGATGGTACGGTTGAAAAGTTAGGAATAGTAAACTTAATTAACAATGAAGTTGCTAATATTGTAGCTGAGTTTTATAAGGAAGGCACAGTAAATCTTAACAATGAAACAACATTCAATGTCGATAGCTTTATTGAGGCTATGGCATTAATTGACTTGAATATTTCTCCTGATGCCAATGTCAATGCTTTCCTAATCACAGAAAATTCTACCAACTTAATAGGCACAGCATACATTACTATTAATGGGTATGAGGTATTTTCTGAGGTAAATATAATATTTGATTTAAATTACCCTGAAGATATTGTGTTTGACTTGTTGGAATACAAAGATATTGCTATGAGTTTATCCGAACCACAAACCATATCGTTTAATTTAAAGGATTACTCATAATTGATATATGACTCAATATTAGAAGAGTATAGGAGATAAAAATGGATATAAATTTCATGGTTTTCGTAGCAGTTATATTCGCAATATTTGCGGTAACTGTTATTTTTTTAGTCGTTTGTCTGAATAAAAAAGATAAATATATAAAGGTCGGGATTTTTTAATCTGACAGTAAATTGAGGTGGTTTATGGGCGATTGGATATTAAAATATTGGCTGCAAACAGCGTTTGGTATGCTAACAGCGTTTGTAGCCTGGATAAGCAAAAAGCAAGCTAAAAAAATTGAGTGTAAGTTTAAAGAGCAAGACGAAATGAAACTTGCGATTCATGCACTTCTCAGGGATAGGATTATTCAATCTTATAACTATTATACGGATAGAGGTTACTGTCCGATATATGCAAGAGATAGTATTCAAAATATGTTCAATAGATATCATGCTCTTGGGCAAAACGGGGTAGTCAAAGATTTAGTACAAAACATTATGGAATTACCAACAGATAAGGAGGGTGACAAATGATTTTTATAGAAAAATTGTTAGTAAATATAGCAGAATTGTTTAAAGTAAAGTCTTTAATTACATTGACAATTACTTTTGCAATAACATACGGCTTTATTATTGGTTCTGTTCCTGTTGAGTTGTATGCCACATATGCAGGTTCAATAATCACATATTATTTTACAAAGAAGGAGTAACTATATGCTAAATAATTATACCACAGGGGCGATTTACAACACTCTTGATGAAATAGGAATTGACGGATTAAAATTCCTTGAGTATTCCGGAAGACAAAGTTTTTATAGTCAAGGGATATTCGGAGAAGATGCTGTAGTAGCTGTTATTGATACAGGAGTGTCGCTTCATGAAGAATTTGAGGACAGGTTATTGGAAGGCTACAACACAAACAGAACATATTCAAATCGTAAACAATGGCAAGATGACAGAGGTCATGGAACCCATGTCGCTTCATCAATAGCAGGTAAAAATGTAGGAATAGCTCCAAAGGCAAAAATTCTTCCCATTAAAGTATTAGACGGTGCCGGTGGTTGCCAATATCCTCAAGACATAGTAAAGGGAGTTGACTATGCAAGGAATTGGAGAGGTCCAAATGGCGAGAGAGTAAATATAATTTCGATGTCGTTAGGCGGAAATGCTAAGGCGTTTGGAAGTTATCTTGACGACTTGGAAGATTCAATCAAGGCTTGTGTAAATAGTGGCATACTTGTTGTATGTGCAGCAGGCAACACAGGGACAGAAACAGACCACTTCCCGGCAAGTTTTGAGGAACCTGTATGCGTAGGTGCAGTGGACCACGATAAGAAGCAAGCATTATTCACTACAACAGGAAAGCAAGTTGATGTTTGCCAGGTTGGAGTAGATGTTATTGGAGCCTATTTATATGGCGGATATATAACTCTTAGCGGTACATCAATGGCTACACCTATTGTAAGCGGAATTGCAGCTTTGTTAATAAGTCAATACTACAAGAAAACAGGTAAGTACCCGGAAGAAAGAAAAGTATATGAAGCATTAAAGATTTACTCTACCAAAGATTTAGGCATTAAAGGTATAGACAAAGTATTCGGAGCGGGTTTTGTGTCGCTTCAGCCGTTAGATGTAGACATTAAATTGGTAATAGGTGATAACAATATGTATATCAACGGTCAAGCAATTAAGACCGATTCGCCTCCAATAATTCACAACAACAGATTCTATGTACCTTTGAGGTGGGTATTAACTTACTTAGGCGGATATGTGAGGTTCATAGAAGATACCAAGACTGCCATTTTCAGATTGTAAAGGGTGAGTTTATGAAGAAAGTAAGAATAGACCCTGGGCATTGTATAGGAAGCGCCAATAAAGGAGTAAATGGATATTATGAATACTTAGGCGTGTGGATGATATCCATAATTCTACAAGATATATTAAGGAAGTTAGGGGTACAAGCAGACTTAACAAGAAAGTGGGATGAGGACCCGTCACTCGAAGAAAGAGGTAAAAAAGCACAGGGTTATGATTTGTTTATAAGTGAACATACAAACGCTTCAGGGTCAACTTCAAATAAAATCAGGGGAGTAGAAGTGTTTTATGATTTTGAGAAAGCATACGACAAGATAAATGCTGAGAAGTTATCAAGGGCAGTATCAAATGTTATGGGCAACACAAACCGTGGAGCTAAAACAAGAACGTTTGTTAATGACGAAGATTTAGAGTTGTTCACAGATGATGTTTTAAATTACTATGGTGTTATTCGTGGCGCCGCTAAAACCGATTGCCCACATATATTCTTAATCGAAAGCGGATATCACGACAGCTTAGAAGACGAAGCGTTCCTGTTAGAATACTCTAATCTTAGAAAAATTGCCTTGGCTCAAGCTCTTGTAATATGCGAGATATTAAAAGTTGACATTAATTATAATAACATAATTCAGAAACTTACAGGCATTGATGATAATACAAAAGGTTACTTAGAATTTTATAGATATGCCAATCCATTACAGGAAAAATTAGTTAAAACTATGTTATAGGAGGTTTTATGGATATATTGAATTTTATGATATTTTCAGCAGTTATATTTGTGATATTTGCAATAACTGTTATTTTTTTAGTAATTTGTCTTAATAAAAAAGACAAGCAGTTTAGCGTAGAGAGAACAGACTATCTCAACAGAATAATGGCAAAAAACACACCTGAATATGTAACTTTAACAAAGTCAAAAGAACCCAAAATACTTACTGATGCTGAAATATTGGGTGATGATAAGTACAACGGAGTTCTTAATTAAAAATAAACCACGAAAGGTGGTGATGAAATTTGTATAACGACATATACGGAAAAATAAGCACTCCTTTACAATTTATGCAAGGTTTCGCTTATAAGCATTATAACGAAAAGAAGCCACGAAGGCATAAAAGAAGGTTGATTACCGAAACTGATAAAATTGCTTATGTAAAAAATGAATATGAGCGTAGACGTATGGAACGTTTGTACTTTGAATTAAGGTGGCAATTAAATATGGCTTTTATCGAAGGAGAGCAATACCAGTATATTTGTAATATTACAAATGATTTAGTTGAATATCCTAAACTGTTAAAAGCACAGGAAAGAGAAGCATACAATCATATCTTGCCTATATGGCTTACAAGGTTAGCAAAACTGTCAAGGTTAAATCAAATATACAAAGCAAGACCTTCAAGCCAAGACGCAGATGATGTTAATAATGCCTATATAACAACAAAAATACTTGATTCATGGGCAAATAGCAACAAATTAAACAAAGCACAATCTACCGCTAACGCATGGGCTGAAACTACGGGAACGGCAATATGGAAAAATATTTGGAACCCAAACGAGGGAATGAAGTTAGGACTTACTATGGACAATGAAGGCAGACCCGTCTATCAGAGAGAAGGAGAACCGGTTAATGTAGTATGTTCACCTTTTGAGATATTTCCCGATAGTTCGTATAATTCCGATATTGAATACTGTAAATCAATTATCCATGCAAGGGCAGTTGATGTTGATTATATATACGATACCTTTGGAGTGGATTTACAAGGAACTAAACTTAACATATTTGGCAGAAATGCTTTATTTAATCTTAATAACTCTAAAATGGGAGTTGATTCAAAACAAAAAGACGAAGTAATAATGTTGTATGAATATTACGAGATACCTTCAAAGGAATTTCCTGACGGGAAGCTAATTATATGTTGCGATTATCACGATAAGCTTTTATATGAAGGAGATTTACCGTATATTAATTCAAAATACAACAATAGAGCGTTACCATTTGTTTTACAGCGTTCAATCATTAGACCGGGGTACTTTTGGGGGAAAACTATTATCGACAGTTTAATACCTGTTCAAAGACGTTACAATGCCATTAAAAACCGTATAAGCGAATATATGAAATCTGCTGCAATAGGAGTTGTTATCGTAGACGCAGCTACCGCAGAATTAAATAACCTTGACAGCGAAGGAATAGCACCGGGAGATATGCTTATTTACAATAAATCAGACGGAACGCAAATTCCTACATATATGCAATCCCAAGGCATGCCTGCGGAGTTTTTCAACCAAGAGCAAACCGATTTAGTAAACTTCACTAAAATAAGTGGAGTGAGTGAACTATCAAGAGATAGTACAGCACCGACAGGAGTTGAAAGCGGACGGGCATTAAATATTTTAAACGAACAAGACGAAACTAGACTACATTTAACAGCAGTTGGTATTCAAGACAGTATGTTAGAAGTGGCAAGACAAACATTATATCTGTATAAACAATTTGCAGAAAACGAAAGAATACTTAGAATATCAGGACGAGTAAATTCAGTTAAAACAATCTATTGGAACAAAAACACTATAACCGCAGACGATATTATTATCGAAGGTGTTGCAAGGATAAGCGAAAGTTTATCACAGAAAAGAAATCTAATAATTAATTTATTGCAGTACGGTATGTTCAGAGATGAAAGAGGAGCGATTGACGACAGTAAAATACTTGAAATGCTTGAATTTGGAGACACGAATGTTGGAATGGATTCCAAGCGGATTGAAAAAACAAAGAGTAATGAACAAAATATAAAAATGTCAATGGGACAACCACAGCCAGTAGAGTTTTTCGAGTTGCATGATGTTGCGGTAGAAACGCATAGAGAATTTATGCTAAGTTCAGAATTTGAGGTATTACCGCCTGAAATTCAAGAGATATTCAAAATGCACATAGCAGAACATATGCAATATATACAACAAGCAATGATGCAACAACAAATGCAAATGCAACCAAAACCACAAGGCAAACCGATTGATTTAGAAAAAAGACAAGAGAATGGAGGAATTTAATGTTACGAAAATTTATGCAGAAACTTAACTTACAGTTGTTTGCAGAGCAACCAACAGGACAACCGCCACAGGCACAACCAACAGAACAAGCACCCGTTCAGCAGCCGCAGATAGATATTAATAGTTTAGTCAACAATTTGTCAACCAGAATAGACCAAACATTAAATCAAAGGCTTGCACCGATTGAACAGAGAATAAACCAACCAACACAGGAACAAATCGAAGCACAAAACGAGCAGATAAGACAGCAATTTGAAAATAATCCGATAGAGTTTGTAAGACGTATTCAAGAGGAAGCTAAGCAACAGGCACTAAATGAAATTAAAGAACAGTACGACCCATTAATTCAACAGACGCAAAGTTTAAACAACAGGTTATCATGGCAAGACAATGTTAGAAATTTCATATCAGCCAATCCGGAAGCACAAAAATATTTACCACAGATAGTTCAAACGATACAAGAAAATCCCGGATTGGTAAATACTCAAGACCCACTTGGCATAGCTTATAAAACCGTAATATCAAATTCATTGCTTGGTAATGGTGGAAACTTAGTCGAAGGAATACTTAGTAACGAGGATTTAAAAAATCAGTTGCTACAAAATGAAGCTATCAGACAGCAAATAATTCAAGAGTATCAACAGGGATTGAATAACGGAACAGGAAAAGAATTACCGCCTTTAATGGGGAACAACCAGACGGGAACACAAATTCCTGCAAGTACCGGAGAGCTTCCAAAGAACATGAAAGAAGCAAAATTATCAGCAATAAGAAGATTACAAATGTTAAATCAGCAATAAACACCATGTAGGTGTTTTTTATTGTCCTAAACAAGACATTAAACTGTTAAATATTTATAAAAAAGGAGAGAAGAAATGACTATATCAATAGCAAATTTAAACGCAATATTGCAGAATGACTACCTTCCCGGCTTTAAGAGCCAATTAAACGAGGAACTGTCTTACTTCTACAAATTAATGGAGAAAAATACTTCTCCTTCAATGGGAGCAAACGAAACATTCCTCGTAACATTCGGTAGAAGCGGAGGTATTGGTTCAAGAACAGAATTAGGAACATTGCCTACCGCAGCAGCAGCAAGCAGGTTACAAATTAATGTAGTGCCTAAAAACTTGTATGCAAGAATTTCATTGTCCGACAGACTAATTAAGTCAAGTGCAACAGGAGCTTCATTCGTGAACGCTTTAGACCTTGAAATGAAAGAAATGTTTAGAGATGCAAAAGACAATCTTAACCGTCAAATGTTCGGTGATGGAACAGGAACATTGGCACTTTGTACCGCAGTTGAACCAATAGGCGAAATTATTATAGCAGTAGACAACACAAGATACTTTGCAGAAGGCATGGTAATTGACACGATAGACGTACAAGCTAACCCAATTGCGGCAGAGAACACAGGACGTACCATAACAGCAATAGACGAAGCTAACAGCACGATTACTGTTACTCCGGCATTAACAGGAGCAACCGCAATAGGTGACGCAATCTGTATTTCGGGTTCTTATGGATTAGAAATAACAGGGCTTGACGCTATTATGACACCCAACAACATTATCTATGCAGTAAACAGAGCAAACAACACTTGGTTTAATCCGGGTGCTATTAATGCTAACGGAGTGGCATTAGATGATGAAACTATGGAACAAGCAATACAGAGGGTTGACCTTAAATCAGGTAAGAAACCAGAAGTTATTTTGGCAGGTTACAGAGCATACAGAGTGCTTAAAAACTATTTAGCACAGTTCCAGAGATATTCTGAAATTGAAACACGATATGACGCAGGGCATATTACTATGTCCTATAATGGAATACCGGTAGAACAAGACAAATATCAGGGTGATACAACTATGGACTTTTTGAACATAGCAGATACCTTTGAATTGTTGTCAATAGGTGAATTGTTTGATTGGATGGATATGGATGGTGCTATCTTGAAACCAGTTGCTAACACAGCAGCATACGAAGCTATTTTAACTAACTATGCTGAAATCATGTGTAAACAACCGGGTGCAAACACAAGAATAACCAACATTACCCAGTAAGGAGGGTGTATGAATAGAAAAGGATTATTGATTAATCATTTACGAAAGTTAGACTACCGACTGATGGAAGATGATGTTTATAACATTGCTAATAATTTGCGAGAATATGATGATGATTTAATTCTTTTCTTCAACCCAAAGGGAGAAAGGTACGAGGTGCATTCTTGTACCTTTTTTCCGTCTAAAAAAGCAACTTACTGTGTATCAAGCGATAAATTAGAAGATGTTTTTTATAAACTAAAACAAGCTGATAACAAAGTAATAGAATTTGAAAAGAAAATGAAAATGGTTGAAGAAAGCAAACTGAAACACGAAATAGAAAAAGCAAAAAAGGAACAAGATTTAAGAGAAAATTTCGTAAAAGAAGTGGTGAAAACGGAAACAACCAAGCACTTTTAGGAGGTTACTATGACCGTACAAGAAATTAAAAATTTAGCATTATTACTATGTGGGCAAAGAGATATACCAGATAGTTATATTTTTTTATATATAAACGAAGCTATGACTGATTTAGCAACAAGATTCGATGAAGCAGGCAAGAAAGAAGTCACTTATCTATATGGAATAAAAGATATTTGGACAGACTTACCTAATAATTGCATAGCTATAAAAAGGTGTTTCAAGGGGAATGTACTTGAAGATGATTTTTTAATCGAAAACAGACAGATAAAATTCCCAACAGAAGGAGAGCATAAAGTAGAATATATTGCTACTCAAGACAATGTAACTGCATTAACAAGCACTCCGGGGATAAATCAATTATTCCATGAAGCATTGGCTTACTATGTAGCTTATAAAGAAATGACAAGAATATTCATGCACGAAGATTTGATAGAGGGGAACAATAAAATTTTATTAATTACAGAATATCACCGTAAAGCAGAACAAGCTAACAAGACGTTACAAACAATGAAAAAATCAAGAAGAAGAATAAAATACGCACCTATGATTTGAGGTGATTAAATGAGTAAAATACAATACAAAGGATATTTTGACTTTTCAGGCGGATATAATGACACAACAGTACAAGACCTTTTAAAAGACAATGAATTATCAGTATGTGAAAACATTATTATAAAACAAAAGGGCGAATTAAATTTACGAGATGGTGTTGTAAAAATAAATTCAATCTCTAAAGGGTTTAATATAACTAAAAGGTATGAATATTTCGTTTTAGATAATTCAATTATTTTAGAAGTATATGATAAAAAACTATACAAAGTAGGCAATCCTGATATCCTGCTTACAACTTTAAATTTAGACAAGCCTTATTTCTTGCAACAACAAAATGTTTTATATTGTTGTGATGGCAAGGAAATATATGAGATAGGAAATAAGGATTACTTTTCCAATATAAAAGTAGACATAAAAAAAGACGATATAGTACAAATAACAGATGATTTTTCAGTAGAAGAATTAAGAGGAAAGTTTTTTAAAGCATTAAAAAACATGACAAATAAAAACCTATCAACAACAGACTTTACAGTAGCGGCAGATTGGACAGATGTAACAGATATATTAGGCGCAACCTCTGACATTGTAAGACCATTAAAAGCGTATAATGCAGGGAAGAAAGAAAAAGTTATAATTTCAGTATTTGATAATGTAACAACTTCAGGTTACGTTTCTATTTACCTTGATAATGAGGAATACCAAATAAACGTAACAAGCGGACAAACTGCAAGAAATGTAGCGACAGCGATAGCAAACACAAGTTTTACAGGATATACGGCAACAGTCAGTCAAAACGAAGTTACTATTGAAGCTAACGAAATCGGATATAAAGAAAACTGTTATGCTTCCTCCTACAATACAGGCGTATCAATGGTAGTTAATACAACAGTAAACGGACAAATAAATGACAACATATTAAGTGAGGTTAAAAACTGTACTAAATTTATTCATCATACTAAATCAGGAAGATATGTCGCAACAGGAAATCCTAAGAAACCCTTTGCGGTATATTTCAGTGAACCTATGCAATTAAATTATTTTAAGGAATTTAATATATTAAATCCTTCTTCAAGTGACGGAACGGCAGTATGTCTGGTAAATATAATAGACAGTGTTTTAGTAGGTTATAGGCATAGTTGGTATGAATACACAGGTTTAAACCCAGCAGTAGACGGAACATGGAGAAAGTTAGCTATTCCTTATGGTTGTGCTTCCGAGTATTCAGTACAAGTATTAGACCTTTACAGTTTTGTATTTTTAGCAGACAACGGTCTTTATTTAGTAAGTGCTAACGTATTAAATCAATATGAAATTGTAATGCAAAATGCAACTTCTGTTAAAAACATAAGTGAAGATAAAATTTACAACACAATAAAAACAATATTCGATAAGTCAAAATGTGTAAGTGTTTACCATGACAGTATTTATTACTTAGCCTATAACGATAATGCAGGAGAAAACTCTAAAATCATTCTTTATTATACAGACAAGAAGGCATTTACATTATTTACAGGAATACAGGTTAATGACTTTCTTTATAGGAAGAATGGGAATTTAGAAATAGCAAGTTTAAATTATGCTTTAAGATTTGACGATACTGTTCATTATGATACAGATGTTACGACAGGTGAGAACAAACGAATAGAATTTGAAATTAAAACAACTAACTTGACTTTAGATACTTTTATAGCAGAAAAATTTATTGACAAGATATTCATACAAGCCAACATAGGGGCAGAAACATTTGACGAACATTTGAGATTGTTAATACGAATAGACTACCTTGATACCGACATGATTACAATAGACTTATCAGATGTAAATAGTGGTTTAACTTGGGGCAATCCTTGGGGTTCGCCTTGGGGTAATTATTCAACACAAATGCAGAGTGCTTTTATAAGAATGAAAGGCAACAGAATAGGAGTAGGATTAACAAATAAAGGATTAGAAGATATAAACACTAATTTTGTATTTTATGGTTTTGCAATATCCTTTAAACAATTAATCCCGTTCCAGAAATTATCTAACAACATTTTTGGAAATTTAGGGTAGGTGATAATATGATAAATCAAAGAATATTTTCGGCAAACGTAGGAGATTCTTCCGTAGGCAATGCCGGTCCGGACGCAATAGAACAAGACATAGATAATTTACTAGCTAATGACCAAGAATTATTAGGACAAATTAACGATTTGGATGCCGGTGTTGTTGCACATAAAAAAACGGCAAGGTTCGTTATAGGAACATCAACCGCAGGTTGGACTGCTGCTGACTGTGATTATCTTTGCGACGGTACGGCAGACCAAACGGAAATAAACGCTGCAATAACCGCTTTACCTGCAACTGGTGGCGAGGTTGTAATCTTAGATGGGACTTACAATATTACCGCAAAGATTAATGTTGCTAAAAATAATGTAAGCATCCGAGGAAATGGCAATGCCACTATACTAAAGAGGATGTATGACTCAAGCACTGGAGAGGGAGTAATAACGCTAACGAGTAGAAGTGGTTGTAAGATTGCCGATTTGCAAGTAGATGGAAACAAGACAAGTTATACCAACAGCAATAACTATGGCATCTACTTAAACACCTCAAGCAACAACACAATCACCGGCAACACCTGCAACAACAATGAATATGGTATCCGCTTATACTCCTCAAGCAACAACACAGTCACCGGCA
>Ga0116149_1006040_pt1 | contig 11059 bp, 9 predicted proteins | sample AD_UKC057_MetaG_FD_89787 | JGI IMG/M metagenome (GOLD analysis project Ga0116149, IMG submission 89787) | Active sludge microbial communities of municipal wastewater-treating anaerobic digesters from USA - AD_UKC057_MetaG | ecosystem: Engineered > Bioreactor > Anaerobic > Digestate | place: USA...
CGTCCTGAGCCAGGATCAAACTCTTTATTATAGTTGTATAATTAAATCCGTAGATCTAAATATCTAATCCTGTTCAATAACGCTTGCGTTATTACTGCGTTTTAAAGTCTTTGCTTGACCTTCTGATTTTTTCTCATCAGAATCTCAAGGGTCGTTATACTTTCTTTGCATTGTTTAATTTTCAAGATGCTGTTGCTCACTTTTGCTGATGAGCTTTTTTATTATACCACAGATCCTTTATTTTGTCAACCCCTTTTCAGAAGTTTTTTCAAAATTTTCTTTTCTGTGGCCTGTCTCTCTGAGACAGCTTTAATATTATATCACTTCCAAAGTCTTTTGTCAAGCTTTTTCTTTAAGTTTTTTCAAAAAACTTTTTCAGTGATCGCCGCTCTTTAGAGCAGCTTTAATATTATATCACTTTCACTTGACCTTGTCAAGTGCTTTTTCAAAATTTCTTTTGAAAAGTTTTTCGTGATCTCACTGTCTTCCACCAAGCCCTTCCGTGCTGCGCCAGTAGGCTTACCGGTTCTGCTCTCGTCCGACAGCTTTATTATTATAGCACGACTGCAACAAATTGTCAACAGGAAAAATCCTACAATGTTTGCCCTTTAGTTCTGCGAATAAACTGTGCACTTTTTCTCTGTTCTGATTTATCCTATAAACAGTGTTATACAGCGGTCACCTTCGCCCTCTGTTATAGACACCGTCGTATCGCTCTCAAACGTCCTTCCGTTATCCGTCAGAAGCTGGAAAATATACTGATCCTTGATGAACTTCTGCTTGAAATCCGCATAGAGTGTATCGTCCGTAAACTTCAGCTCTATCTCATCATCGCCTGCTTTCACTTTCTTCAGTATCACATCCTCCGCCTCATCCAGCGAATCTATATACAGTCCGTTCTTTATATAGTAATTATATTTGACCGCCGTGCACTCCATAGGCTTCATGTACTTGTCATCAGCAGTATGAGTTTTGCAAAAATCCGTATCATCGCACAGAAAATACGCACGTCTGACTTCATCTCCGTCATCGGTATCGGCCCATGTCACATCAATATTGTACCAGTCGCCATCGACCTTGACCTGATTCCATGCGTGATTTTCGCCCTTGTCCGTAATTCCGGTTATCAGCTGACTTTCAAGCCCCACGTCCGCCGCCAGCATATCAAAGGCCTTCGCATAGCCTTCACAGTTCGCCGTCTTCTCGACGAGACATCCGTAGGCAGTCGGACTGTATTCCACGTCTGCACCCGAAACGTACTTGCAGTTCTTTACTATATAATCGTTGATGGCCATGACCTTATTATAGTCTCCGCTGTAATTGCCGATATAGTCCATTGCCTTTTCTTCGGCTTTTTTCAGTTCGGCGATCTTTGCGTCGGCCTTGTCAAGTTCATCACGGTATACTATCTGCGCCTCTCTCAGCTTATCGGCAGTATAATACGAAGAACCGAGATAGAAGAATCTTCCCTCCTGTTTCTCCAGCATACAGTACACCCTCGAATACGTATCACCGTCTATCTCATAGGGCAGAAGTATAAATTCATTCTTATCGGAAATTCCTCTGTACAGCGCCTCGTAAACAGCCTTTTCCTTTTCGCTGAGCTGTCTGTACGCAGGTCTGCTCGCTTCCTCTTCCTCCGAAAGATACGAAGCTTCGGGAAGTTTCTTGAATATCCCGTATGTCTGACAGTATTTTGCAAATGCAGCAGCCCCCGCTGTGCAGATTATAGCAGCCATGATCGCACCGAATTTTTTGCTCATGCATTGCTCCTTTTCTCTATATCAAGTCACTTCTCTACTATCATTACCGTGTTATTCTTTATCTTGAACGTTGGCAGATTCTCCACAAAACGGCTGAATTTGGAATACCCGTAGGTCTTGACGTCAAATTCCGGTATCTTCGCACAGAGCTGCTTTTTCAGCTCACCGAGATTATATCCCTTTGTTCCGTTGGTCTTGACTATTGCCGCAAGGGAAGCCTCCACACGTTCAAGGTCCGTCATATCGGATTTCTGTGATACAAGTATGCTGCTGCCCACCTGTCTGAAGCTGAGGCAGTCGAAATCCTTCAGAAACTGTGAGAACTTAGAATATCCGTAGTTTCTGACATCGAAATCAGGGTAGCGGTTGAGAAGTCTGCTTCCCAGCTCGCCAATATTGATCTCCTCCTGGAGATTTGCATTTTCTGCGATAATACGTATAATAGCCGATTCCAGAGTTTTCAGCTCCAGCTTTTCCGTCTCGCCTGCGCCCTGCACTTCTTCCTCAGCAAGTATTTCCAGATACTTGAAAGCGTTACAGGCTGTGCTGAACGGCTTAGGAGTCTTCCTCTCGCCCATTCCGATGACGTGGATGCCCGATTCACGGAGACGGATAGCAAGCCTTGTGAAATCGCTGTCACTGGAAACGATGCAAAAACCGTCCACATTATGAGAATATAGAATATCCATAGCGTCAATGATCATTGCGGAGTCCGTAGCATTTTTTCCCGTGGTATAGCTGTACTGCTGTATCGGTGTGATGGCGTTGTCCAGAGCCATGTTCTTCCAGCCCGCCAGATTCGGCCTTGTCCAGTCGCCGTAAACTCGTTTGTATGTAACAACACCGTAGTTCGAGACCTCATCGAGGATATATTTCGTATATTTAGCCGCAACGTTATCTGCATCGATAAGCACGGCGTATCTCATTTCTTTTTCCATAGTTCACCTCTGTAGCTGTGATCAGCTATATAATGTCGTTCTTCCGCAGCCACTCCTCGGCAGTATCCAGCACTCCCCTGAGAGTAGCATAGCCTTCACCGTTCATTTTCAGCTTCGGCACATGATCTATCCGTTGGTCATTCGTATCAAAGAAAGGGACAGCCAGAAGCCTGCCGCTGTCTGATGTGATTATATCGCAGTCAGCGGAGTAGAGTTCCCTTTCGTATTCCGTTATCTCCACAGTCTCAGACCAGCGTGTAAAGCCGAGATCGATAGCCCTCTCCCAGCCGAAAACAGGTTCAGAGCCGATAAACTCGAACTCGCAGGGCAGTGCGCCGTCGAAATGGAATACTCCCACGCCGTAGAATGAAAACCTGTTATGCATGATCGAACCGCCGTCCCTATGCGGAACGTATATGTATATAAGAGAAGCGCCGTCAATATAAAGAGTGCTGCTTCTGATATAGCCTTTGATTATTTTGATATGGAAGTCATAGGGGATGCCTTTTGTATGCAGCACAAGCACATCGCCGTCATGCGGTTCATAACGCACACGCCTGCTGCGCACCTTTTCAAAGAGCTCTTCCTGCATACAATTACCTCCGCAGCGCCAAAAGTCTATACACTTTATTATAACATTTTTTCAGCAATTTGTATATAGTAAATCCGCACAAAGACAAAGGTTGCCATTTGTGCGGATTAAAAATCACAATAACAGAAAAAATCCCGAAGCTGTTGCTTCAGGATCAAGCTTAATACCGAGATTATTACCCCGATACTATGGAGCGGATTACGAGGCTCGAACTCGCTACCTCCACCTTGGCAAGGTGGCGCTCTACCAGATGAGCTAAATCCGCATTTCCTCTTTAAGAGTATACCTTATTATAACATATTTTTTCTGATTTGTATACTGGCAAATTGTACAAATGATAGACAGATTCCTCTGTATTTTTTACAATGGGCAGCAGAAATAAAAAATCCCGAAACTATTGTTTCAGGATTCGTTTAATACCGAGATTATTACCCCGATACTATGGAGCGGATTACGAGGCTCGAACTCGCTACCTCCACCTTGGCAAGGTGGCGCTCTACCAGATGAGCTAAATCCGCATTATATATAGAACACTTTCGTGTTCTATATGGTGCTTCCGGTCGGAATCGAACCAACGACACGGGGATTTTCAGTCCCCTGCTCTACCGACTGAGCTACAGAAGCATAATGGCGACCCCGAACAGACTCGAACTGTCGACCTCCTGCGTGACAGGCAGGCGTTCTAACCAACTGAACTACGAGGCCATGTGGTGGGGACTACAGGGCTCGAACCTGTGACCCTCTGCTTGTAAGGCAGATGCTCTCCCAGCTGAGCTAAACCCCCACAAATTGCCATTTTTTCGATTTTGTTTTGCCGTCTTGTCCCTGACGACGATATTAATTATATCACTTCTTTTCTCGTTTGTCAAGCATTTTTTGAAAAAAATTTCAGATTTTTTTAAAAAAGTCAGAATTTGGCTATATACCGTTATTCTGAAATGAAATTTTTTTGAGATTCCCTTGCGATCTGATAGAATTTCAAAAAAATCTTTCTGAAAATATTTTTTCAGCAAAGGTATTGACTTATGCAAGCGCAAATGATATAATGTATATACCGTATATATACATTATGAGGTGGACCATGGATATAATCATCAGCAACTCATCAGGTGAGCCGATCTATCAGCAGATATCTACCCAGATCAAGGCTCTCATTCTCAATGGCACACTGAAAGCCGGGGACGCCCTCCCTTCGATGCGCCAGCTGGCTCAGAATCTTCGTATAAGTGTTATCACTACCAAACGTGCCTACGAGGAACTTGAAAGAGACGGCTTCATTGAATCATACACGGGCAAAGGCAGTTTCGTCAAAGGTCAGAATGCCGAACTTCTGCGTGAGGAATATCTTCGCCAGACCGAGGAGCTTCTCGGACAGGTATGCGCAAAAGCAAGACAGTGCGACCTCTCCCTCGATGAACTGAAAGAAATGCTCGAACTGATCTACGGAGGAGAAGGCAATGAATGACTACACCAACGCTATTGAAGTCAGGGATCTGACAAAAAGATACGACGGTTTCACCCTTGATAATCTTAGCTTCAATGTGCCCGGCGGAAGCATCATGGGTTTCATCGGTCAGAACGGCGCAGGCAAGACCACCACTATCAACACTATACTTAATATAGTAAAGCCCGACTCAGGCACCGTTAAAGTATTCGGCCTCGACCATATCAGGGACGAAAAAGAGATAAAAAAGCATATCGCCGCTGTTTTCGATGAGCTGCCCTTCGATGACAGACTCACCGCCAGTGATATCAACGTTATAATGCGTGAGATCTACGATCAGTGGGACAGCGATAAGTTCTTCGCATTTCTCGACCGCTTTCAGCTTCCAAAGAAAAAGAAGTTCGGCAAATTCTCAAAGGGAATGAAAATGAAAATGCAGATAGCCGCCGCACTCTCACACAATGCCAAGCTTCTCATCATGGACGAAGCTACTACAGGACTTGACCCCGTTGTGCGGAATGAGATACTGGATATTTTCTTTGAGTTTTTACAGGACGAGGAACACAGCATCCTTATGTCGTCCCATATCACGTCCGACCTGGAAAAGATAGCCGACAGCGTTACCTTTATAGATAAGGGAAAGCTTCTCATCAGCGGCTGCAAGGATGATATTCTCGAAAGCCACGCTATTCTCAGATGTTCAAGGGCAGACTACGAAGCTCTCGATAAAAGCGATATAGTCAGCGCAAGAATCAACGATTTCAGCATTGATGTAATGGTTTCAGACGCTGACGAATGCAGGCGCAGGTATCCGGGCATCATCACGGACAAGGCAAACCTTGACGATATTATGCTGTTCTACGTCAACCGTGACAAAAAGGAGTGGAGATAATGAAGGGACTTATCCGCCGTGAATTTATTCTGATGAAAAAAGCTCTCATCATCAGCGCCGTTCTTTATATTCTCGCCCTTGCCGCTTCCGCATTATGGCTTCTGTCCTACCGTTACGGAAATCTTGCCGATATGCCTGATTTTGAAAGAAACGGCTACTTTGAAATGACAAGGATATACACTCCTATCATTATCGCAGCCATCGCCATGAGTGCTTCACTGATCGGACAAAACAAGCAGACAACTGCCGATCTGAGATCGGGCTGGCAGAAATTCTCGTATACTCTCCCCGTTTCGGAAGAGACGCTCGCAGGCTCAAAAATAGCTGTGCGCCTTATTCTTACCTATGCCGGCGCTCTGCTTTCAATACTCGGAGAAGTTTTCGTCGCCGCAATATCGGGTACGGATGTTCATCACAATATGATATTCCTCATCATTGCGCTGGCACTATGGATGCATATAGCAGCTCTTGAAATTCCCGCAATACTCCATTTTAAAGACACAAAAATTCTTTATGCTGTCAGTACCGGTATCATAGGTCTGCTCTTCCTGATCGAATTTATTATCACTAAAAAAATAGAGCCGTTATTCAACACAAGAGCCGCCGAGATACTCGACGCCGCAAGGAAAAAAGATCCTGCTGCTACATTTGAAACGCTTGAAATTAATCCCATAAAGTTCTTTATCGAAGTTTTACAGCCCTACATCGATACAGCTGTAGCGGTACTGAAGATAATATTCATCCCGACAGCCTTGGCACTCATTTTCATAAGCTACAAATGGACAGTCAGCGAGCTGAAAAGGAGGGCGATGTAATGGCAGGACTTATATACAAGGAGCTGAAGATCAACCGTTTTCCGCTGATAATGCTTCTTTTATTCTTCATCCTTGTACCCACGTTAACTTTCGGCATCTCGCATTACAGCAAAGATAATTCTTTTCCCGCCCCTGTCGATGCTATACTTTCCGGATCAATGCTCAGCATTCTTTCTTACATGATACTCGGTTTTTTTGAATCAGGCTTCATTGAATCCGACGACAAGAAGAAATGGGCGTATTTCATCAAGTCCACTCCTCAGACCGAAAAGGGAGAGATAGCCGCAAGGTACCTCATAGTATTCGCTCTGACTCTCGGACTGTTCCTTTTGCAGACTCTGCTGAATCTGATACTCTCCGCTGTATGGACAGAGATACCCTTATTCACTATGCCTGTAATGTACGTGGCAATGATCCAACTGATAATAAAATCCATACAATTTCCCATTACTCTGCGCTTCGGAAAGAAGACCGGCTCTTCTCTGAGAGCAGGAGTCATTCTGCTGGCAATGATAATTTTCGGTATCCTGATCCTTTACAGCAAAAACTTCTCCATGAACATCATAAACGAAAAGCTCATGCTGTTCTATGAAGACACACTTGACGGCGGAACAGGAAATTCAGTGCCGGAAAGCTTCATATTTCTGCAAAAAACATTAAACATCTCATGCATAGCCGCACCTGTGTTATATGTTATTTCCTACAGGATATCATGCAGTGTGTATCTTAAAGGCATCGAAGCCAATTACACAAAATAAAGACAGGAGGAATTATAATGGCTGATACATTCAATATGCGTCTGAAGGATATCCTTCTGTACCGCAAAAAAAGTTACAAAAAGACCATCGACTCTTTCAACGACGGCACATTCAAAGCCGAACAGCTGAAAAAAGCCTCTGCCATGGCTATAAATAATGACAGATTCAACGACTATATGGATAAATACCAGCGAGTGGGTTTTTGCCTGGTAATAGCATCCGCTATTCACATTGCGCTGTTTGTCATCACTTTATTAACTGTTGATTTCATACTCTACGGAGCAATAACCATAGCCCTTGCAATGACATGGTATGCGATTTACGAGAAGAAGACCATCTTTGCATTCGTGGGCGGTTTCACCTGCCTTTTCGGCATTATATTCAATGCAGCCGTTCTGAAGATAATATCAATGCTGATGATATGGGGAGTTCTGGCCCTCGCCCTCATAGCAGGACTGCTGCCTTCTGTTATTTTACTCAACAGAGAGTACATTTACCTCTCGAAACAGGAAGGCTTCCCCCACTTCAAGGCAATACTCGATGAAGAGATAGAAAAGAACAGAAAAGCCCTTGAAGGCAAGATAAAGAGGAAATACGCAAACATCACCGTCCCCGAAGAGAAAAAGGGAAAAATGGATGTTCTTGAGGAGATACCCGATGTTATCGAAGCCCTCCCCGATCAGAAAAACGACCTGATGGATTCCATATGATACAAAAACAGCGATAAGGAAGCTATTCCCTATCGCTGTTTCTTATTATATGGTTTTATCAGTCTTCTGTAGGAAGCTCATCAATAAGCTTGAGCTGATAGCGCTGAATTGCCAGAGCGTCCAGATTTGTTACGCCGTCGCCCTTGCCTGCAACATCTGCGTTGATCTTTCCCTGCTCGGTCATATGGCCCTTATCGGAACCCTTTTCGCCGTACTTGCTGGGATTTGAAAGATACTGCATGATGAGTACTGCGTCTGAGAGGTCAACCTCGCCGTTGCAGTTAGCATCGCCCCAAAAAACGTTCTTAGGAGCAGATGTTGTGACCTTGTCATCCTTCTTGGTAACGGATGAAGATACTGTTGTTACTGTAGTTGTAACTGTTGTCTTTGTTGTAGTTGCAGTTGTCTTGGATGTAGTTACAGGAGGCTTTTCGCTGCTGCCTGCAATTTTACCGTAAACGATACCGCAGCCGACTGTTGACATATATACCTTGCCGAATTCATTCATATCGCCGACCAGGTAGTTGCCGTTTCCTGTGCCGCCGTAGAGGTGAGCAGTGTTGATGCATACCCATGTCTTGCCTTCATCAGTTGAACGGTATACGCCCTCGGGGTCGTTCTCAGCAGGCTGACCGTAGATAAAGAGAGTATTCGGGCCGCCTGCCTTTTCGGGTGCGCCGTAGCCGATGCACTTAGCATACTTGACTGTGTCAAGCTGAGTTACAGATGCGCCCTTGTCAGCGATGATGTATACACCGTGGTTTGCGCCTGCCATAGCTACCTTGCCCTTTGAGATGTATGCAAGGTCACCTGTATTCTCGAACTTCCATGTAAGCTCCCAGTTGTATGGGCAGATACGTGTTTCCTTGAATGTTGCGCCGTAGTCTTCACTTATAAAGATAGAGTAATGAGCCTCGTCATATGTAGGTTCTTTCTTGGACATATCTGATGACCAGTACTCGTCGTACTGAGCACCTACTGCATAAACAACGCTTGCATCTTCGGGATCAACCAGCGGATAAACGCCCTTTGTAGCCTGAATGCCGTCGCACTTCTTCCATGTTGCGCCCCAGTCATCTGAGTATGAAGCTGCGCCCTTTGAGCTTGTGTTTATAATTCTGTACTTGCCGCCTGAAAGCTCTGTGATAGCCAGTTTGCCTCCTGTGCAGGCAGGCTTGAAGGTCTTCCATGTCTTGCCTCTGTCGAGGGTATAGAAGCCGCTTCCGTTGTTATTTGCATCGCCTTCTGCTGTTCTTGCCCATACATCAGTATTCTGAGGGCATACAGTGATAGCGGATGTTGAACCCATATTGGGCTTGTACTGCTGTGGGATTGAATTTGCATCCTCGTGAACGAATCCGTCGTAGTCACCGATAGCTGAAAGGTCGAGGCCGTCAGCTGTGCTTACGAAGTCAAGGCTTACGCATTCCTCAACGCCGTCAGGCTGGAAGTAGAACTGGATATCCTTTTCAGCCCATGCATTATCGCAGGCAAAAACGCCGTTGCCTGATGTGAGGAGTATTCTGTCGCCCTCGGGGTCTCTCGGATCGATGAGGATTCCGCTTCCCCAGTGGCAGGCCTTGCCGTAGATCCAGTCATAGCCGTTTGTATCGAGAGGAAGTGACTTGAATATCTTTACTCCTGTGCCTGTGGAGTAGTCTGTCTCGCCTGCACCGGGAGTGATATCCTCCCATGTCTTGCCGCCGTCTGATGAGCGGAAGAAGTGGTCGCCCCATGCGATAGTGCCTTCGTTTTCGGGAGTTGTCGGGTCATCCTGCACCCACTCGGTACCGCACCACTGATCTGACCACATACCGCAGGTACGTGCGAACATCTTGTTGGGGTCCTTCTTGTCAACTTCGATCATACCGATGGAGTTATCGGATACTGAAAGTTTCTCAGCCTTTCCTGATGCGATATTGTACTTGTAAGCGCCGCCTGATGCGCCTGCGAATGCAAGACCGCCGATGTATGTGAAGAAGAGATTTCCGTTGTGGTCACTTGTGATAGAAAGGGGATAATTGTCGTTGGGGAGTGCCTTTACAGCCTCGAACTTGTCGTCCTTTACGCTTGCAACGTGAACATTAGGCTCGCCCTTTACGGAAGTACCAACGTATACCTTGCCGCCTTCGATATGGATACAGCCGATACCGTTCTGCTCATTGTAAAGCTTAGCAGGCTCAGTACCTCTTACCATATGGTCAGTCCATGAAGGATATTTCAGCTCGCCTGAGAAAAGTCCGAGAGCATCATAGCCTTCAACCGGCTTCCATGTCTTACCGCCGTCAGTTGACTTGATAAGCGCCGACTTGCCGCCTGTAACGTCGCCGCCTGCGTAGATAGTATCGGTATTGTCGGGGTCAACAGCGATAGGCTCGATGCACTCACGTCCGTCGCCGTTGCCGTGAACCTGTATCTGGTCTGTTACATCAACGGAAGTAAATGTCTTGCCGCCGTCGGTAGTCTTGAAGATAACAGTTTTTGCGTCTGAGAAGTAAGCACAGCCGCAAAGGAAATAAGCTGTCATATCATCTGTGGGGTCGATAGCGATACCCTTACAGCTGAGGAGTCCACGGTCATCCTCGTTGATAAAGCCGAAAAGCTGTACCCATCTTTTCTGGTCGTAGTCGTATCTGTAAGCACCGCCAACGTCGGTACGGAGATACATTTCCTTCTGGCCTGTCACGATACCCGAAACGAAACCGGCACCGCCCATTCTGAGTGTATCCCATTCCATGCTGGAAGAAATATCTTCTGCTGCTGATACTGTCATACTTCTCTCCATCATTCCGCCTGCGAAAGGAGAAGCTGAAACTCCGATGCAGACTGCGCAAAGACCTGCTAAAGTCTTGTTTATCTTATTCATGTTTTTTATCCTCCGTAATAATGTCTGCGGATGCCTATTCCGCAGATATGGTTTTTTTCTTTACGATCTCATTGTAGCATATGATTTTTTCTCAGTCAATGCGAAATGCGGCAAAAGATACGATATGTCATTTTAAAAGCACTATCGGACAGATTTCAGATCATTAACTCTCTGACAGGGCAACAGCGTTTACTTTTAAATAAATAATAAAAAACCGCCGAAGGCGGCATTCCGGGGTCAAGGGGGATGTTATCTCCCTTGCAGGGGGTGAATGAGGGGGA
>Ga0116149_1006042_pt1 | contig 11058 bp, 3 predicted proteins | sample AD_UKC057_MetaG_FD_89787 | JGI IMG/M metagenome (GOLD analysis project Ga0116149, IMG submission 89787) | Active sludge microbial communities of municipal wastewater-treating anaerobic digesters from USA - AD_UKC057_MetaG | ecosystem: Engineered > Bioreactor > Anaerobic > Digestate | place: USA...
ATGCGTACGGCGGGCTGCTCGGCATAGTTGGCGTAGTAGCCCAGACGCACGTGATCCTTCCACTGCTGGTCGAACACACTGGCGTTGTGATCGGGCTTGAAGGAAAAAAAGGCCGTGTTGTTGATTTCGTTCTCGGAGATCCAGAAGGGCTTATCGATGGTGACGCGGTGGCGCGGCTGCTCGAAGACGGTCTCGTCATCGCTCCCCATCACGAACTCGCCGGCCGGGATACGCACCAGCGTGATGCGGACACCGTCACCCAGATCGAGCGTGCGCGTGACGGCTTCGCCGCCGGCCTGGCGCTGCATGCGCTTGGCGGTTTCGGCGTCAAACGGCCAGCCCTTGGCTGAAACCCGGACCGGTGCGGCGCGCTCCTCACCTTTTTCACGGGCGGGCTTGACCGGATAGGGCTGGGCCGGGACCGCTTCCCAGTCATCGTCGATGTTGGCGTAGCGCGCGCGCAGCGCCGCCGCATGCGCGGAGATGTTGGTGGTCCACGTGTGCCGCCCGGCATCCATCGAATAGACTGATGTCCAGTTGCCGTGGAACGGCACGTTCAGATCAATCCACGTGTAGAGGCGCCGCCACGAGTCGTCATCGAGCTTCACCCCGTAATGGCCTTTTTCCAGAAGCTGCACGCCTTCCGAGGTCGAGGCATGGAATTCATAGGGGATTCCCATCGTGCCCGCGCTCTCAGGTCCCGGACGACGGAAATAGCGGTGGAAGGCATGGTAAGAATGGCTGAAGCGTTCCTCGGCGCGTTTGGTGTCGAGCAGCGCTTTGTTTTTGAAATCGGGCTTCTTGGGATCGCTGCCGTCATGACAGCGGATGCAGTAGGCGTCGAGAATCGGCTGGATCTCCATCTCAAAGGCGAATCCCTCGACCGTCGCGCGGTGCGGCGTGATGGCCTGAGGCGGCTTGCCTGACGCCAGGGTCTTGCTGGTGACCGGCGGCTCGGTCGGCGGCTCGTGGCAGCCGATGCACGAGAGCTTCTCGCCCGGCATGGCGACCAGCCAGCTCCTGAAGAGCTGCATCGCACGCCCTTGCTTGTCGAGCGGCTGCAGCGAGATCGTGGTGTTGGCCGGCACGCGGAACATCGCGGAACCGTCCTTCTCGACCTTGACGGTGCCCAGCAGGCGTTTGATGTCCCAGCCGCTCTCGACGCCGATATGATGGTGGTTGCCGATGTTGTAGTAGCCGTATGCGTACGTAAAGACCCGCAAGGCCTCGACCGTCCCCTCGGGAACGCCTTTGAGCCCAGGCCCTCGATAGACGTTCTGGATGTAGCAGACACCCTCTTTGTCGTGCAGGTTCACCTTGCTCGGGATGACGGGCGGACGCGCGCGCTTCTTGAGCGGATAGGGCTCGATCATGTAGCGGTAAGACCCGGTCTCCGGGTGGGCGATCGGCACCATGTTGTCGAATGTATCAACCAGATAAAGGCCCCATGCGCCTTGACCGGTGAGCTTGGCGACCGCCAGGAAATAGTTCGCGCTCAGCGGATAGGGCTGAATGAACTGCGGGAAGACGCCGTCCACCAGCGTGTCCAGGTCGAGCGCCATTTCGGGATAGATGTGCTTCAGCCGGGGGTAGCACTTGTTGAAGAAATCATTGTTCAGCTCATGATAATCCTTGTCTTTTTGCGACTCCGGCGGCATCTGTTCGGCAACGAGCTTATCCACATCCTTCTGCAGCTCAGGGAACTGGCCGAGCAACTCTTTCTTGACGGTCGGATAGAGCTGATCCACGGTCACATGCGTCACCTTCTTGCCGTAGCCGGGGATGTGCTGAACCACGCCGTCGGCGTGCGCGTAGCCCTTGTTGGTGTCAAAGATCGTGAGCTTGCCCGATGCCGCAGTGCCGTGATGCCCCGAGACCACGGCCACGAACTGTCCGGCCTCGCCGGGTATCGGCCGCGCGTTGAACATCGAGTTCGGCCACAGGCTCTGCGACCCGTAGATGGCGCGCTGGTTGCTGCCGTCCGGATTCATGGTCATCATGATGCGCGAGTAGTAGTGCATGATGTCGGTGTACTCCCACCGCAGATACATGATCTGACCATCCTCGCGCACCGTCGGATACCAGTCCGCATCCTGCTCGAACGTCAACTGCCGCGTGTTGCCCCCGTCGGCATCCATCACATAGAGATTCGGTACGGTGCGCGACCCGCCGATACACGGCACGCCGATCATCGGCGCGGTCGAGCTGAAGACGATCCGCTCGTCCGGCAGATAGATGCCCCCGTAATTGTGCACGTACTGCCCGATGATCGTGGACACCTGGCGGACGTTCCCGCCGTCCACCCCCGCCTCCATCACCTGAAACATGCTGTTGGTGTCTGTTGACGTGAAGAGCAGCTTGTTGCCGTCATAATGCACGTCGAGTTCACCCAGATACGCGCCGTCCTTGGGCTCATAGACGTCAGCCACCGCCCCTGTACGCAGGTTGACACGCGCGATCTTGTTTTTGTAACCCTTGGGACCCAGCGTGTGCGTGCCCAGCCAGTTGGCCTTGAGCGCCACCCTGTCGGAGAGCACGACCAGCAGTTCGTCAAAATCAACATACGGGTTTTCCGCGATCAGCGCCTTGAATTTCAGATCGCTGAAAGCGGCGAGTTCCCGTACGGCCTCGGCGTCGCCCTTTTCGCTGCGCTCCAGCAGCGCGGGCATGCTGGCCACAAACGCTTCGGCCTGTTTGAGATAGTCGCGCCCGTTCTTGTAGGCGCGGGGCTTGGTCTTGAGAATGTGACGGATCGAACGCACCAGCGCCTCGGGCGACGAGATCGACACCAGCGCCTTTTGCGCTTCGGCGGCCTCGCGCTGACGCGCCTTCTCGCGCAACGCCGCCATATCCTGCCGCTTGCTGCCGGGTGTGCAGGCCCCCGCCAGGTCAACCGCCTGACCGCCCGGTGCTTTCACCGTCGCCTTGAGGTCGTGGCCGCCATTGTTGTTGAAATAGAGCAGATTGACCTGGTGTTGGCCGACCGTCAGATCGATGCTCCCCTTGCGGTTGGCCGGCCCGTGCAGACCGTCGTTCATGACCACCTCACGGCCGTTGACATAAAGCGCGCTGCCATCGTCCGACGTGACGGAGAACTCATGGGCGCCAGCAACCTTGACATCCAGCATGCCGGAAAACTCGATGTTCCAGGCATCACCGTACTTCTTGTCGCCCATCGAGGTGATCGCGCCGACCGTGCCGGTCCCCACCTGCTTGCCGTCACCGATCAGCGCCACGGTGCTCAACTTGCCTGAGTGCGCAAAGAATGTCATCTCAGCATGCCCGATCTCAGCCAGGCACGCCAACACGATCAGACACAACCATCCCCCTTTGTTCGCCATACGCCCTCCGCTCGCCATTGACATAGTGAAATATGAACTGCGCAGGATACCTCATTAGGGCGCCACTTTCAAGTTCGGATGACCCGTACTTCACGGTCGGGATCGGCCTCGTCGCGAGATATCCATACCCGCGTCCGCCGGTGTGCCTTTACACATCAGGATGAAAGGCGAGTGCCTCATTTACGGCAGCCAGCAGGTCACTGGCGGGATAGGGCTTGATCAGACACTTCCAGCCGTGCTGCTTGATCGATGCCCAGCGGGAGCGCTCGTCCACATAGCCGCTGGCAAACAGAAAGCGCATACCCGGGTTCTGTGCGCTGATCGTCTCAGCCAATTCGACACCGTTGCCGTCCCCGAGCACAACATCGCAAAAGATGAGGTCATACTTCGCGTCCGGATCGTCCAGCACGGCGTACGTCTCCGCCACGCTGTTCACCACGCGTGTCTTGAACCCGTGCGACGTGAGGATACGTTCAGCTACCCTCGCCACCTTTCCTTGGTCTTCGACCACCAGGATGTTTGTGCCTGCCCGCGCAAGGTTCGGAGTTGTCCGGGACTCCTCCATCCGTTCCGTTGCTTCTCCCCCGGCGACCGGGAAATACATCGTAAAGGTTGTGCCCCGCCCCGCCTGAGAATCAACCTGTATCCACCCTTTCAGTTGGCGGACAATCCCGTAGACTGTTGAGAGCCCCAGACCGGTTCCCCGGTCTTTCGGTTTGGTTGTAAAGAACGGATCGAAGATTTTCTTTTGGATATGCGACGGAATGCCGCAGCCCGTGTCAGAGATCGACCAACACACATAACCGCCGGGCGAAGCCTCCGGGTGCAGCCTGACATCGGCAGCCGTGAACGACACGTGTGAGGTTCGCAAGGTGAGGGTGCCGCCGTCAGGCATCGCGTCGCGCGCGTTGACGGCCAGATTCAACAGCACCTGCTCGATATGCCCCGCATCGGCGAGAATGTCGGGAACCGCATCATCCAGCGCGAGCACGATCTTAATGTCTTCTCCAAGCAGTCTCGACAACATGCGTTGGCGGCTTTCAATCTCTTGCTTGAGCTGAAGCCGGGTGATTTCCATCGGGATATTGCGGCTGAAGGCCAGCAGTTGTCCAGTCAATCGCTTGGCGCGGTTGGCGGCCGTGATTATTTCCTGGATATCGGAAGAACGCGGATCAGGCGGCGGCGTTTGCTGCATGGCCAACTCGCCAAAGCCCAGGATCGTCTGAAGCATGTTGTTAAAATCGTGCGCGACGCCGCCCGCCAGCATGCCGATCGTCTCCAGTTTATTGGTCTGCGACAGGCGTTCCTCAAGGTTGCGTTGATCGGTCATATCGAACGCGATCGTTTGAAACTCATTAACCAGGCCCTCAGATCCGACGATGGCGCGGCTCAGACAGCGCACGTGGCGCAGTTGCCCATCCCCCCTCAGGATATTCACCGTGTACTCCGTGCTGGGACGCTCCGCTGACGCGCCCATCAGGATGCTCTCCACACGCATGCGAGCATCCGGCAACAGAAACTCAAAGACCACGGCCCCCATCATCTCCTTTTTGTCCCGTCCCAAAAACGCGCAGGCGGCACCGTTAATAAAGGTCAGCACGCCGTCCGGCGTGAACCGGCAAATGAGCGCCGGCATATCTTCCACCAAGCTCTCGTAAAGGTGTTCCTGACGTTTCCTGGCGGTGATGTTCCGCGCAAAAACCAATGCACCGTTTTCGTCCTTATACCGAAACGGAGCGGAGGCGACTTCGACCGTTACCGGTGTGCCGTCCAGGCGCAGCAACGTTTGCTCGACCGCCGGCGCATACTCGCGTCGGGCATTCAACTGCGCGATACGCTCTTCAAGAAACTCCGGCTTGTCCTGATGAATGAAATCCAGCACCGATCTGCCCAGCAACTGATCGGGCGCCGAAGCGCCGAGCAATTCACAGGCTGACGGATTGACATAGGCAAAACGTTTGTTCGCCTGAATGATGATTGCATCAGGCGCCTCTTCAATCAACTGCCGGAAACGGCGTTCGCTATCCCGTTGCTCCTCGACTGCACGTTGCCGTTCGCCCTCCAAACGGAGATGCTCGATGCCGAACGCCATGTCGCAGGCAAGTTCCTGAAGCAATCCCAGCATCTCGCCTGGATGCGGCCCCGGTTCAGGCGCAATGATGGTCAGCACGCCGATCGTGGTGCGCGGCGAGACAAGGGGGAAGCAGAGCAACGAACGCCCTTCGTTCCGCAGCGTTTGGAGCATCCGGCGCATCCCTTCGGGAACCTGATTCAGATCGTCGAAACAGCGCGCCTGACTTCCGCTGACGACTTGGTTGATCAGGCATTCATACGCCGACTCATTATCCATCCCCGACAGATCAAAGGAGGCCGGCATGTTTTCCAGAAAGCCGGTTTGTGCGGCGGTCCCCATGGTTTTTGCCGCATCGTCCTGCAGGATGCCGACCCAAGCCGCCGTGTATCCCCCTTCCTCCAGCAGAAGCCGGCACAGCTCACCGAGCAACCTGTTTTCGTCCGTGCTGCGGATCAGGATTTGGTTACAGTCGGACAGCATGCGGAGCATACGGTTGTTCCGCGCCAAAACGACGGTTTGCTTCGCAACCTGCCGGCGCAAGGTCAGGCTCCATGCCAGAAAGACAAGCGCCAAAGCTGCGGCGGCACCGCCTGCCAGCCTCACCCACTTCGGCAAACGGAAGGCGGCCGTTTCAGACGTCCAGCGCCTCAATGATGCGTAATAGATCGAATCCGGATTCTGCTTCATGCTGAGCAGATGGCGGTCGATCGCGTCAGCCAAGTGCGCGCGCCCGTCGGCGGGCAAGGCGAAAAACAGGCGTGTCGGACTAAAGATGATCGCGGTGTCTTCCAGATTGTGGTCCCTGCTATGCCGCATACCGTAATACCGGTTCACGACCACGGCGTCCACTCTGCCTTGTGCGACATCGCGAAAAGCCCCGCGGTAATCCGGGAACGGCAGGATGGAGACAGGCACGTTGAAACCGGCGGACACCTGATCAAAAGCCTCCTCTTGGATGGAGCCGTCGAGCACCGCCACCCTTTTCCCTGCCAAATCGAGCAACGACCGGATACCGCTGCCTTTCCGCGCATAGACCTGAAACCAGTCGGACAAGACCGGTTCGTGATGAAACGCAAAGCGATCCCCTCTGGACTTCGACTGTGCCACATCCGGCATGAGATCGATCTCTCCGGCCGCCAAGCGGTTGAGTCCCTCCATCCACGTGCCGGAGACAAATTCGATCGCCCACCCCTCCTCAGCGGCAATCCGTGATATGATATCGACAAAAATTCCTTCGGGGGTTCCCGCCTCACTCAACCCCACCTTGGGACTGTTTTCGTAGACCCCGACGCGCACATGCGTTCCAGATGCATGCACCGCGCTTACGGACACGCAAACCGACAAGACCACCCCTCTCATGATATGGCAGACGGCATTCCCAACCCGGCGACCGCCCTCAGCGCTGTCGGCACATCGCACAACATTCCGCTTATCTCCCATACTCATTCCTTTTTTCGACTATTTTTAGTGTGAATGTATATCACCCTGGTCGTAAAAAAGCAATGTTATCTGCACCTCTTTTTCCTGTTGCGCTTTAGTCACGGGTTTGGCAAGGTTGCCCCGGTCTTCTTTCACATCCCGGGCTCAGAACAGGAAGTGCAGGGATTTGATCGGCAACAACATGAGCATGCGAGGCAACGAACCTGAAATGTCACAAAACCTGCTGGATGCGTTGGACGGCTGGAACAGTGTAAAAAGCGCCGAATTGTATGGGGTCGGCGCTTGGGGCCAAGGGCACTTTTCGGTTACTGACGACGGCTTCGCGGCCGTCAACCTGAAAAATGCCACCGGCACGGTCCGCATCAATCTCTCTGACATCGTTCACGGCCTGCACGACCGCGGCATGAGCCTGCCGCTGCTGCTGCGGTTCAGCGACCTGCTGGGCAACCGCATCCGCCTGATCAACGAGTCGTTTAAGAAGGCGATCTCGGATTACGCCTACCAGAATGTCTATCGCGGCGTCTTCCCGATCAAAGTCAACCAGCAGCAGCAGGCGGTCCATGACGTGGTGACGTTCGGCGCCCCCTATCACCATGGGCTCGAGGCCGGGTCCAAGGCCGAACTGATCGCCGCGTTGGCCTATATGCGCGATCCGAAAGCCTTTCTGATCTGCAACGGCTACAAAGACGCTGAGTTCATCGATCTCGCGCTCTCGTCGCTCAAGATGGGTCTCCAGACCATCCTGGTTCTTGAAACCACCGACGAACTGAACCTGATTCTGGAACGCTCGGCCGCACTCGGCATACGCCCGCGCATGGGCATCCGCGTGAAACTCTCCAGCCGCGTCGGCGGCAAATGGTCCGAGTCCGGCGGTGAGCGCAGCGTGTTTGGCCTCACCCCGTCGCAGGTGATCGATGTGGTCGACACCCTGCGCGACGTTCAGATGCTGGATTGCCTGGAGCTGCTGCACTACCACCTCGGCTCTCAGGTGCCGAACATCCGCGAGATCCGCGACGCCGTCAAGGAAGCCTCGCGCTTTTACGTCGGCTTGGTCAAAGAGGGCGCGCGCATGGGGATTTTCGATATCGGCGGCGGGCTGGCCATCGATTACGACGGCTCGCATACGAATTTCGCCAGCAGCGCGAATTACGATATTTCCGAATACTGCGCTGACGTGATCGAAGGGATCATGACCGCCTGTAACGAGGCAGAGATCCCGCACCCGGCTGTCATCAGCGAGTCCGGCCGCGCGCTGATCGGCTACTATTCGGTGCTGGTCATCAATGTGCTCGATGCCGCCATTTATGAGGAGAAGGAGTGCCCGGAGAATATTTCCGAGCCGCGCCCCGAGGCACTTGAGAACATGATGTACGTGGCGCGCACGCTGAGCCTCAAAAACCTTCAGGAGTCTTTCAACGACGCGCTCTACTACCGCGAAGAGATCCAGAAAGCCTTCAAGCACGGCGATATCACGCTGCGCCAGCACGCGGCCGCCGACTGCCTGTTCTGGCACATCCTGACGCGCATCCGCGAACTTCTGCCCGGGCTCAAAATCGTCCCCAAAGATCTGCTCGGACTCGACGCCCTTTTGGCGGACGTTTACTACTGCAACTTCAGCGTCTTCCAATCACTGCCCGACGCCTGGGCCATCGACCAGCTCTTCCCGATCATGCCGATCCACCGTTTGACAGAAAAACCCACGCGCATGGCCTGCCTGTCTGACATCACGTGCGACTGCGACGGTCGCATCGATAAATTTATCGACCAGCATGATGTCAAATCCGTGCTGCCGGTGCATGCGTTGCGCAAGGGCGAGCCGTACATGCTCGCCGCCTTTCTGGTCGGCGCGTACCAAGAAACGCTGGGCGACCTCCACAATCTTTTCGGCGACACGAATGTCGTGAGCGTTCAAGTCGATGAAGACGGCGAAATCGAATATGTGCAGGAGTTGCAGGGCGACTCGGTCGGCGACGTGCTCAGTTACGTAGAATACCGTCCCGAACGCCTGATGGAACAGTTCCGCGCTCTGGCGGAGGAGGCGGTCAAAGCCAAACGCATCACGCCTGCCGAACGTCGCGAAATCCTCGCAGCCTACGACAACGGCCTGCGGGGCTACACGTACTTCGAGCAGTGATCTTGAGCGGGAAACCAAATATGTTAAACTGCTGATTCCATGTGAGAGCAGACGTGAATTTGACACGCAGAGATTTTTCCCGCACTTCACTGGCCGCCATGATCGCCGCCAGAAGTTTTCCGTTTGTCGCGCGTGCGCAGGAGGCGCGCCGGTTCCGTATCGTGCTGATCGGTTCAGGCTGGTGGGGCACCAACATTCTGAACACGGCGCTGGATACCGGCGTGTGCGACCTTGCCGCACTCTGCGACGTCGACGAACGCATGCTGGCGCTTTGTTGCGCGAATCTTGCGAAACGCGGCGTCGACCGCCCCAAACTCTACAAAGATTTCCGCGAGTGCCTAGCCTCCGAAAAACCCGACATCGCCCTGATCGCCACACCGGACCATTGGCACGCCCTGATCATGATCGAAGCGTGCCGGCAAGGCGCCCACGTCTATGTCGAGAAGCCCATCAGCCACACGATCCTCGAAGGGCGAGCCATGGTCAACGCCGCCGCGAAATACGGCCGTGTTGTTCAGGTCGGGACACACCGCCGCGCCTCGCCGCACAACCAGAGCGCGCGCGAATTCATCCGCTCAGGCAAGCTCGGCGCCATCGGACTGATCCGCTGCTTCATCACCTACGGCGGCGGCGCCGAGAAACCTTGGCGCAACAGCGAACCGCCCAAGGGGCTCGACTGGGACTTCTGGTGCGGCCCCGCCCCGCTGCGCCCCCATTGCGGCGACATCCAGAACGCCTGGGGCGGCGGCCTCCACCCGCGCGGGTTCCGGAATTTCATGGATTACGCCAACGGCCAGCTCGGCGACTGGGGTATCCACTGGCTCGACCAAGTGTTGTGGATCACCGGACTCAAACACCCGGTCTCCTGCCACTCGACCGGCGGCCGTCTGATCCGCGGGCCGGTGATCCTGACCGATGCGGAACAGACCAGCGACGCACCGGATATGCAGGTCGCAACATGGCGCTTCGCCGAGGGGCCTGCCGTCACCTGGGAGCACCGCCTCTTCGCCGGAAATCCGCACGAAAAGGGCGAGAATGTCGGCGTCTATTTTTGCGGGCAAAAAGGCGTGTTTCATCTGGGCTGGACGCAGGGCTGGAGTTTCTATCCCTCGAACCGCAAAGAGCCGGTCATCCATGAAGACGCCGCACTCAACCAGCCGGACGGCCAGAACATCAAGGAACTCTTCGCCGACTTCTTGGACGCGATCCGCACCGGACGCAAGCCGCTGTGTGACATTGAAGGCGCCCATCGGGCCACGACCCTCTGCTTGCTCGGCAACATCTCCATGAAGCTCGGCCGCAGCGTGATGTGGGAGGGTGAAAAAGAAACAACCGGCGACCCCGAAGCGGACAAACGGCTGCGACGCACCTACCGCGGCGCGTGGCAATATCCTGACGTTACGTAATTGAAATCGGATCGATCCATGACGCGCATACGCATCCCTTACCACACGTCCGCCCTGGAAGCGGATCTCCCGCCCGAATGCCAGACGGTGATTTTGACGCCATCCTGCCACGCCGCCACGGATGCCCGGCCTCCATCCATCGACGAGCAGCGCCAGCGTGTCGAGCGCGCACTTGACCAGCCCATCGGTTCGCCGCCGCTTGAAGCACTCGCGGCCGGCAGGGCGACCGCCACGATCATCACCAGCGACCATACGCGTCCGGTGCCCAGCCGCATCACGCTGCCGCTTCTGCTTGAGCGCCTGCGCCGCGGTAACCCCGCGATTAGCATCCGCATCCTCGTGGCCACCGGCTGCCACCGTGCAACCACGCCCGATGAACTGCGCGAGAAATTCGGTGAGGAGGTCGTGCGCCGCGAAACGTTTCTGATGCACGACTGCACCGACACCGAGAGCCTGCGCCAGCTCGCGCGTCTGCCCTCCGGCGGTGAACTCTGGCTGAACCGCGCGGCGCTGGACACCGATCTGCTGGTGGCGGAAGGGTTTATCGAACCCCACTTCTTCGCGGGTTTTTCGGGAGGCCGCAAAAGCGTGCTGCCCGGCATCGCCGGCCGCGCCACCGTACTCGCCAACCACTGCGCCGCCTTTATCGCCGACCCGCGCGCC
>Ga0116149_1006043_pt1 | contig 11057 bp, 10 predicted proteins | sample AD_UKC057_MetaG_FD_89787 | JGI IMG/M metagenome (GOLD analysis project Ga0116149, IMG submission 89787) | Active sludge microbial communities of municipal wastewater-treating anaerobic digesters from USA - AD_UKC057_MetaG | ecosystem: Engineered > Bioreactor > Anaerobic > Digestate | place: USA...
CAGAAATGGAAAGAAGCGGTGGCTTTAGAAATCCCCACCATGCTGCGAACCCGCGAAATGGTGAAAAACCTCAATCTTTCGATGAAACTGGGCGACGTAGAGTTTCAGGGTGATAAAACCAAGGCTATTTTTTATTATATCGCCGATGAGCGTGTCGATTTCAGACAATTAATCAGGCTGATGGCCGACGAATTCAGAATCCGCATCGAGATGAAGCAGATCGGTGCCCGGCAGGAAGCTGGTCGTATCGGTGGAATCGGGCCTTGTGGCCGGGAATTATGCTGCACTACCTGGATGTCGAATTTCAATTCGGTATCGACCAATGCAGCGCGCTTGCAGGAAATATCGCTGAACCCACAGAAACTTGCCGGCCAATGTTCAAAGCTGAAATGCTGTCTGAATTTTGAAGTTGATGTATACCTCGATGCCCGCCGCGAGTTTATGTACGACAATAAAACCCTGTATACTACAGGCGGTGAAGCCCGTCATATTAAAAACGACGTTTTCAAGAGACTGATGTATTACGAAGTGCTCAACAACAACATTCCTGTGGTTATGGCCCTGCCTATCGACAGGGTAAAACAGGTAATCGAAATGAACCGTGCGGGTTTACCGGTCGAAAAACTTCTCGACGACAGTGTTGTTGAAAAACGAAAAACCGACGAACACGATTTTACCAACGACATTACTGCCGACAGCATCTCACGCTTCGACAGAAACAACCAGCAGCAAAAACGCCGCAAAAAGAACCGTCCCAACAAGAACAGAAATATGCCGGGTGGGGTTGCCTGGCTTCTCCTGCTGCTCATAATCAGCTCGTTCACCATGTCGTGCGATCGCAATAAAGTGTACGAAAAATACACCAAAATAAACGACTATGTGTGGAACAGCAAAAACATGGTTCGCTTCGATGTCGAAATACAGGATACCGTAACACGCCATAATATTTTTCTTCTGGTGCGCAACGCTTCTCAATATCAGTACGGAAATTTGTGGATGTTTGTCGCCACCACTGCACCCAACGGAAACAAGGAACTCGATACGGTGCAATGCCTGCTGGCCGATAAGAACGGCAAATGGCTTGGCGAAGGAATGGGCGACATCTGGGATAACAAAATATTATGGAAACAGAACGTGAGGTTTCCGCAGGCAGGTATCTATACAATTCAATTCGAACAAGGTATGCGGGTAGAAAATCTTCCCGGAATAATGGACATCGGGTTGCGCGTCGAAAAAATCCCAACGAAAGATTAACCCGAAGCGTTTTTATGGGACGAAAAAACAAACTACAGCGTTTTGCCGAAAACGAAAACTTTTCGCATGTGTTCCAGCCTGGTTTTTATGACCTGCGTGAGCAGGGTTTCGAATACAAGGGACATTGGCATAAGGTATTTGGAAATAACAACCCGATAGTTGGAGAATTCGGCTGCGGCAAAGGCGACTATTCGGTGGCACTGGCACGGCGGTTTCCCGACAAGAACTTTACCGGAGTTGACATTAAGGGCGCACGCATCTGGCGCGGGGCCAAAACCAGCGAAGGTGAACAGATGAACAATGTGGCATTTTTACGGACCCGCATCGAATTTACACCCCTTTGTTTCGATCCCGGTGAGTTATCAGAAATATGGATTACATTTCCCGATCCGCAACTCAACCGAAGAAAACGCATTAAGAAACGACTCACCTCATCGCGTTTTCTCAGCTACTACCAAAGTATTCTCACTGATGGTGGAATTATCCATCTGAAAACCGACGACGACGATTTGTATTTGTACACCCTTGCTCTGATAAAACAGAACAACCTGCCCCTTCTCGACAATACCGACGATGTGTATTTGGAACGTCCCGATGACGATATTCTGCATATTAAAACCTTTTACGAAACCAAGTGGCTGGGGCAGGGAAAAACCATTAAATATCTGAAATTCAGACTTCCTTCGAATCAGCCAATCAATGAATTGCCCGGCGATGAAGAATGATGATATCCATAAGGATTTTTTTGCTGATGTTTGGGAAGTTGTTAAGCAAATTCCCTATGGCAGGGTAAGCTCCTATGGTGCCATAGCTGCCTTTCTGGGCTCAAAGCAATCGTCGCGCATGGTGGGTTGGGCCATGAATGCCTCGCACCGTCAGCCCGGTGTTCCGGCGCATCGCGTTGTAAACCGACACGGGATGCTCACCGGAAAGCAGCATTTTTTCACCGAAACAGCCATGGAGGATCTCTTGCGCAGCGAAGGAATTGAGGTTGAAAACGACAGGGTATTAAGGTTTAATGAACTTTTTTGGGATCCGGCATGTTTAGCAGATAAACAAATATGACATTAACCTATTAATAACATTCATCATTTATTATGAAAATAACCGTAGAACTGATACGCGAAAAACTCTCAGCTCTTCAGCATCCTGCCAAAGAAGCCGACATTGTTAGTCTGGGTATGGTGCAGCGCGTTTCGGTAAAAGAAAACCGCATCGAAGTGATGCTGGCTTTCGAAAAAGCCACCGACCCGTTCATGGGGTCTATCGAAAAAGCTGTGAAAAATCTGATTTCGGAACTGGCACCCGAAACACAGGTTGTTGTGGGCAGTTCGGTGTTGAAACAGCCTGCTCCAAAAAAAGAGCCGGAATCGCAGCCGGCCGGAATTAAAAACATTATAGCAGTAGCATCGGGAAAAGGTGGCGTCGGGAAATCGACCATAGCTGCCAATCTGGCCGTGGCCCTGGCAGCCGACGGATATACCGTTGGTCTGGTGGATGCTGATATTTTCGGGCCAAGCATCCCAAAAATGTTTGGTATCGAAAATGCACATCCAGATACTATCGAAAAAGATGGCAGGCAGATGATGGTTCCGGTTGAAAAATTTGGCATTAAATTATTGTCGGTAGGCTTTTTTGTTGAGCCCGACTCTGCGCTGGTATGGCGCGGGCCAATGGCCTCGGGTGCGCTCAAACAACTGATAACCGAAGCCGAATGGGGCAATCTTGATTATCTGATTGTTGACACGCCTCCGGGCACCAGCGACATACACCTCACACTGGTACAAACCGTTGCCGTAACAGGGGCCCTTATCGTCAGCACCCCACAACAGGTTGCCCTTGCCGACGCCCGCAAAGGAATAAACATGTTCCGCAGTAAAGGAATCGATGTTCCGGTGCTCGGTCTGGTTGAGAACATGAGCTGGTTCACTCCCGCCGAACTTCCCGAAAACAAGTATTTTATTTTCGGCAAAGAAGGTTGCAAAAAACTTTCGGACGAGCTTGGAATTCCTTTGCTGGGACAAATTCCGCTGGTGCAATCGGTATGTGAATCGGGCGACAACGGCCGCCCCGACATTGCATTAAGCCACTCACAACTGGGAGAAGCATTCCGCAATTTAGCGGCAGAAACCGTGAAGCAAATCGAAATGCGCAATGTGAACATCGCACCCACAAAAATTGTTGAAATCAAACACCAATAATTAATAACAATACGACAATGGAAGAAATCAAAAAAAGAATTCAGCAGTCGATCGACGAAATCCGTCCTTACCTGAAAGCCGATGGTGGCGATATCAGTCTGGTAGAAGTAACCGACGACATGATTGTGAAGGTTAAATTGCTGGGAGCCTGCGGAGCGTGCCCGTTCAGCATTCAGACACTGAAACTCGGGGTAGAAGCCAAACTGATTCAGGACGTTCCCGAAGTAAAAGAAGTGGTTTCGGTGTAATATTCACGAAACACCTGCCGCACAATAATATCACAACAATCAAAAAGCAACTCAACAGCCCTGACAAGCTGCATTGGTTTGCAAATTTGTGGTAATAGACAGTAAGTTTGCAACATATATCATAAAGCAGACTTTCGTTTTTAAAAAAACACTACATTTGCGGCGAATTTGCGGATGTGGCGGAATTGGTATACGCGCCAGACTTAGGATCTGGTGCCGCAAGGCTTGGGGGTTCGAGTCCCTTCATCCGCACTTTTCTAAAAATGCTTTCACGCATGGTGAGGCGTTTTTATTTTTATGAGAATGCTTACTTTATTTAAACAGTTATGAACATTACACTGCAAAAAACCGATGAACTGAATGCGGTAATTACCGTAAACATTAAAAAAGAAGATGTTGCCGAAAATGTTGAGAAAGCCTTGCGCGATTACAAACGCAAAGCACAGGTTCCTGGTTTCCGCCCCGGTATGGTACCCATGGGTCTGGTAAAAAAGATGTATGGCGATGCCCTGATGGCCGAAGAACTCAACAAAAAAATATCGGAGAGCCTGAACGATTATCTCAGTAACGAAAAACTCAATATTCTGGGGGACCCCTTACCCAGCAACGACCAGCAGACTATCGACTTTAACACAAGCGACGACTACAACTTTCTGTTCGACGTGGCCATGTCGCCTGAATTCGAAATTAAGCTGTCGAAGCGCGATAAGATAAACTACTATAAAATTGACGTTACCGCCGAAATGCTCGATAAGCAAATCGACCACCTGCGTCAGCGTTTCGGTAATTTTGCAGAAGCCGAAAAAGTAAGCGACAACAGTATGCTTCGTGGTTGTCTTACCGAAGCTGACGAAGAATTCAACCCGATTGAAAACGGAGTACATAAGCACGATGCCAACATGTATGTGGGTACGGTAAAAGACGATGAAATTAAGCAGCAGTTTTTGACGATGCAAATCGACGGGAACCTGGGTTTCAACCTGCGCAAGGCTTTCCCTAACGACACAGAACTTTCGTCACTGCTGGGCATCGACAAAAAAGAACTTGCCAAAATGGGTGATAATTTCAGGTTCACCCTTGAAGCCATCCGCGATTTCAATCAGGCTGAACTGAACCCGGAATTTTTCGAAAAAGTAACCCAGAACCCCGAAATTACCACTGAGGAAGCATTCCGTGCCCATGTTAAAACCGACATCGAAGCATCGTTGGTTGGCGAAAGCGATTACCGGTTTAAAATAGACGCCAAGAACAAAATTTTATCAAAACTCAGCCTTCCGCTCCCCGAAGATTTTCTGAAACGCTGGTTGCTGTATGCCAATAAAGAATTGACACAGGAACAACTTGACCGCGATTTTTCATCGTTTGCCGATGATCTTCGCTGGACGCTGATTGTAAATAAAATCCTGAAAGAAAACGCCATCGAAATTCAACACGAAGACCTTCTTGCCCAGGCAAAGAACGAAATGCTGAACCAGTTCCGGCAGTACGGCATCAATCAGATTCCTGACGAAACCCTCGAAAAATACGGTAACGAAATGCTGCAGCGCGAAAAAGACGCCAAACGCATCTACGAATTTGTTACCGAACAAAAAGCACTCGAGTTCATTAAATCTGCGGTAAAACTTGAAGAAAATTTGGTAAGTACCGAAGAATTTGATAAATTGTTCGCCTAAAAACTGATTAATATGTCATCGAACAACGACTTCCGCAAGTATGCCACCAAACACATGGGCATCAACAGCACCACTTTCGACAAAATAACCTCGGTTTATAACAGTTATATTTCGCCAACCATCATCGAGGAACGCCAGCTAAACATTGCCACCATGGACGTGTTTTCGAGGCTGATGATGGACCGCATTATTTTCCTCGGGCTTCCGATTGATGATTATGTGGCCAATATTATTCAGGCGCAGTTGCTGTATCTCGATTCTACCGACCCGCACAAAGACATACAGATTTACTTTAACACCCCCGGTGGTTCGGTGTATGCCGGGCTGGGGATTTACGATACCATGCAGTATATAGGTTGCGACGTAGCCACAATTTGCACGGGAATTGCCGCTTCGATGGGTGCTGTGTTGCTTTGCGCAGGTACCAAAGGTAAACGTACCGCCCTCAAGCACAGCCGCATAATGATTCATCAGCCCATGGGAGGTGCCGAAGGTCAGGCTTCCGACATTGAGATTACTGCCCGCGAAATCATGAAACTCAAAAACGAACTGTACGAAATAATTGCCGTTCACAGCGGAAACCCCATCGAAAAAGTAGCTGCCGATTCCGATCGCGACTACTGGATGATTGCCGCCGAGGCTAAGCAATATGGAATGATTGACGAGGTTTTGCTTCGCGACAACGGTCATAAATAACAATCGCTTTAGAACCACAACATAGTAGCTTATGAATAAATGCTCGTTTTGCGGACGCAAAGAAAACGAGGTGGGCTTGCTGCTTACCGGCGATGATGCGCATATATGCGACGACTGTGTCGAGAGGGCACACCAGATAATACAGGAAGAACTCCGCAGCGATAAAAAAGCTCATTTCGATCAGGCTGCGCTCAAGAAACCGGCCGAGATCAAGGCTTTTCTCGACGACTACGTGATTGGTCAGGACCACGCCAAAAAAGTGCTTTCGGTAGCCGTATACAACCACTATAAGAGGCTGCTTCACCGCGATCGCAAAGAAGAAGTTGAAATCGAAAAATCGAATATCATACTCACCGGCGAAACAGGGACCGGAAAAACATTACTGGCACGCACCATTTCAAAACTTCTCAACGTACCGTTCACCATTGTTGATGCCACCGTACTTACCGAAGCCGGTTATGTGGGCGAAGATATCGAAAGCCTGCTTACCCGCCTGCTTCAGGCTGCCGACTACAACGTGGCTGCGGCAGAACGCGGCATTGTATTTATCGATGAAATCGATAAAATTGCCCGTAAAGGCGACAACCCAAGTATTACCCGTGACGTATCGGGCGAAGGTGTGCAGCAAGGTCTGTTGAAACTGCTTGAGGGAAGCATTGTAAATGTTCCGCCACAAGGAGGACGTAAGCACCCGGAACAAAAAATGATAGCAGTCGATACCAAAAACATTTTGTTTATCTGTGGAGGAGCTTTCGAGGGAATCGAAAAAATTATCGGACGCCGTCTGAATACCAAAATTGTGGGCTATGGTGCCCATGAGAAAACCGAAAAAATCGACAAGGATAACCTGCTGAAATATATTGCCCCTCAGGATTTGCGGGCATTTGGACTTATCCCCGAAATTGTGGGCAGGCTGCCTGTGGTTGCATTTCTTGAACCCCTAAACCGCGATGCCTTGCGCAGTATTCTTACCGAACCCAAAAATGCCATTACCAAACAATACATAAAATTGTTCGAGATGGATGGGATTGAGCTTGAGTTCAGCGAAGATGCCCTTGAATTTGTGGTTGACAAGGCCATTGAATTTAAGCTGGGTGCCCGCGGATTACGTTCTATCTGCGAAAACATCATGCTCGATGCCATGTTCGACCTGCCCGGTCAGAAAAACAAGAAATTTGTTATTGATTTAAAATTCGCCCGCGAAAAACTCAGTATCGACCTGGCACATACCCTGCGCAATGCAGGCTAAACCCATTGCCATGCCGAACAACAAACCCGATATCAGAGAAGCGTCGCCTGACGAAATCAGCAGCTTTATTGCCGCTTCGGGCGAAAAAGCATTTCGCGCAAACCAGCTGTATGAATGGCTCTGGGTGAAAGGGGCTCGCAGTTTCGACGAGATGAGTTCGCTGCCCAAAACATTCCGCGATACGTTGCAGGAACACTTTGAATTCCGTTCGTTACAAACCGAAATCGAACAGCAAAGCCGCGATAAAACCGTGAAGTCAGCTTTTCGTCTCAGCGACGGTCATTTGGTGGAAGGGGTACTCATTCCTTCGCCTGACCGCGTTACAGCCTGCATTTCGACACAAGTTGGCTGCGCCATGAATTGTGGTTTTTGCGCTACCGGGGCAATGGGCTTCACCCGCAACCTGAGTGCCGGCGAAATATTCGATCAGTTCAGCATTCTCAACCGGCGCAGTATCGATTTTTTCGGGATACCACTGAGCAACCTGGTGGTAATGGGTATGGGCGAACCATTCTTGAATTTCGACAACCTGATGGCTGCCATGGGCCATATTTGCGACCCTAAGGGAATAAATTTATCACCCACACGCATCACGGTTTCGACCATTGGAATCGCCGAAGGCATCAGGGCATTTGCCGATGCAGGAACCAAAATAAATCTTTCGATATCGCTGCACACAGCCAGTGAGAACCTCAGAACCGACATGATGCCTGCATCAAAAAAGCACAACATGAGTCGCCTGCGCGATGCCATCAGATATTATCACAGCAAAACGGGGATGCGCATAACCTACGAATATATTTTATTCGGTGGCCTGAACGATTCACCGGAACATGCTCAGGCACTGGCTGAATTCTGTAAAATTTCGCCTTGCAAAATCAATATTATCGAATACAACAGTACGGGAAACAAGCGGTTCACATTTTCGCCTGTCGAAAACCGCGATGCCTTTGTTGCGTTTCTCGAAACGAAAAACCTTATCGTCAACATCCGCCGCTCGAAAGGCCGCGACATTGATGCTGCCTGCGGGCAGTTAGCCGGCAACACCCCGCGCCTGCTTACACTAACCCGGAAACCACGACAATCCGAAGAATAATTCAGGCGTCCTGGGCAAAATAGTCCGGGAAAATCAGTTTTTGTTCCCTTCCAAATCGCCTGGGAGGCATTGGAATATATCTGCAAAATAAATTTCATTTTGTATTTAATTTTCGTTTAACTTTGCTTGGAAACTCTTTTCAGATAATGAAACTAATACTTCGTCTCCTCATTTTTCTTTGTCTAACAGGGCATGTATTAGCGCAAACGTCTAAACCTGTTGACACCGATTGGTATCACAAATCGCCACAACTATCGGGCTATGTGTCACTCGAAAACTGTATATGGAAAGTCCGCTTCGAAGAAAATTCACCGGTATGGACTTTTGGCCAATCGCAGGGTTCGCACAGCTGGCAGGTTAGCGATACAACACCGGACAATGGGTTCGAATACGACACCGATGGTGATGGAATTAAAGAACCGGCACCCCCGCTTTGGGTTTATATGGGAAAACGCTATGTGAACGAATATTCCGAATCCGGGCACATGTTTGCCTCAATTGATGCCATTTCGAACCTATTGACCGATACTCCCGAAACTTTTGAAGCATGGATACGCTTCGATAACATCAATCTCACAGCATTAGTTCATCCAAAATTAAGCTTTTACCAAAATTACAAGGCGTTTAATGGTGACAAAACTTATGTCGATTTCAGCACCAACAATGGCATAAGTTGGACTTCGGTCGAAGTGAATTACGATGTAAACGTGTCTGCCTATGGAGAACAATTCATACAGATGGTTGCCCCTCCGGCTACTGCCGGGCACAACAACGTAAGTATCCGTTTCAGGATGCTCACCACCGACGCCACACTGGCCGGCGGTGGTTATGGCTGGCAAATTGATGACGTGTCATTTAGCGAGTTACCCGAATACGATTTGAAACTATGTGATAACCGGGTTCATTATGATTGGGGTTCTTATGACGAAGAAACATCACCCGTACCACAAATATACCATGCATTCTCTTACTACGGCGCAACTTCAGAAGATCCAACATTCGGACACGAAATGTTTTTTAGCTGGATTGTAAAAAATCAGGGGTATTCCGAAATATCGCCGGTGTGTTCGATAAGGGTATATCAACCAAACAACACATTAATCTATTCTGAAACTATTCATGGCCCTAGTTTATTGCCGGGAAGAAGCGATACTGTTTTCAGCTCGATTACCCCACCCCTGGAATTTGACTATAATAGCATGGTATATTTTGTTTTTGATGTGAATACCGGAAGTGATAACGAGATAAATCTATCGGATAATTGCGATACTGCAAGAATGAATAAAACATGGTACCTTGCTCACGACGACGATAACATAAATGCCACAATCAGTGGGTCGGATTTTACCTCGGGGCACAAAACCGGAGAAATGTTCGGGAACTATTTCCTATTGTTTCATAGTATTGTTGGCTTTATTGATGTATTTATTGATACCGCAACCAGCCCCGGAACTTCCATTAAAGGGCATGCTTTTCAAACACACGATGGTAACGAATGGCTTGACATAGCTCAAACCACATTCTATCCGATTACCGACACATGTCTTGGAAAATGGAATCGATTATTTTTTTCACATACATCAAATTCAATAAATTCACAATATTATGGCGCTATTATAGCGATAGAATTCAACTATGGCGACCCTGACGATAACAAAAATATTAAAATCGGAACCGATCTGTCGGTTCACGCCAGTAGCACCGGATCGTTTTTTTACTTTACCGAAGGACCTGTAGCCAACCAATGGCACTATATGGAAAACTGGAATTACTCCGGTGTGGGTATCCGTTTGATTGATATGTCTGGCTGGTCAGACTGGTCTGAGTACGGGGCCTATATCTGCGATGGGGAGTATTATGAGTTTCATGGACAAATGCTCAGTGAAGCAGGTGTTTACACTTGCCCGTATTACCCTTTTTGCCGCCTGTACCTGAATGTTGTTGAGTCACCTACTATTGTAAACCTAACAGGATGTTTTGACGAAGACACTCAGACCCTCGAAATAGGCATGAACAACAGCGATCCGGGCAGACGATATAAACTGTATTGTAACTACAACGGTGCCGATACCCTGATGAACGACTTTTTAGGAACCGGACAGGCGATGAATCTCGGTACTTATTACCTCGACGGAAACTACCGCGTATTGGCCAAGGCAGATGCCCCTGAATGCGATCGCTGGATGAACGGCACGGTCAATTTTCAGGTTTCCGCTCCGGCCTTGCAGTCAGAACCAGATTTTTCGTTTTATCCCAATCCGGCACGCGATGTACTTTTGATTGAAACAAGCCATACCGAATTCGAAGTTTACATAACCGACATGAACGGAAAAGAATTGTTTCACGGTCAAAACACCAGGTCTGTCAACACCGGGATACTTGCCCCGGGAAGCTATCTGGTTCATTTAAAAACCCGCGAACACGATTCAGCACAAAAGTTTATTGTTAAATAAGGATAAACTATGTTAAATATCGGGTAATAAAATTGCAAAAACCATTACGTTTTTGCTATATCATCCGACTTTCAACTCACCGTTGACCCATTCACCATTATGCATTCCGGACTCACAAATTTCAGGGTTCCGTCGGGTTCTGAGGCCATCAGAATCATACCCTGCGACTCGATGCCGCGGAGTTTGC